>FTJM01348812.1_pt1 | contig 26761 bp, 24 predicted proteins | sample 1658941 | NCBI WGS metagenome assembly FTJM01 (sample SAMEA3914876, study PRJEB12502) | metagenome | biome: forest; material: soil | place: USA | collected 2011-06-22 | depth 0.3 m
CTTCGATGCGGCGCACGATGGCATCGGCGCCTGGCGCGGTCGAAACCTGGATGCGATCGCCTTCGGTGTGCTGTCGTTTGTGGTGTGGAACGCGCCGACCGTCACCACCGCCACCGGGCTCTACGTCGGGTTGTTCATCCTGGTCGGCGCTCCAGGCGTCGTGATGTCCACAGCAATCATCAGTAGCCTTCAACTCGCCACCTCCGATGATGAACGGGGACGAGCCTTCGCCGCGCTCGGACTAGCCATTAACGCTGGCCAGTCGATCGGCATGCTCTCCGCCGGCCTTCTCACCGCACCACTCGGATTGATGAGCGTGCTGGATACCCAGGCCGTGCTCTACATCGTGGCCGGGATCATTGCCGGATATTGGATGACGGACCGCACCACCCATCGGCGTGTCGCTCACAGCCGCTCAGTCCCGCCGCATTGACATCGACACTAGCTCTGAGGTGTGAGCCGCCCACGAATCGGCAGTCTGTTGGACAACTGGCGGGAGGTTCATAGGTAGTAGGACGGCGAGCGCCTCGTCCCCTGGCGCAGCACACTGATCCGAACATCGCCGGCCGCGCCGAACTCGCCGCGCGGTCCAGCTCCGCGAAACGCGCTGACACATCGATCTGCGCGCGGTCCTTCGGCGCCCTTCCGGCGCGCTTCGGACGCGCCTTGCTGAATACTGATCGCCGTGCACAGCGCAAACCACGGTGACTACGGGCCCGTCACCGCGGCGATCATCTTCGCGCTGATCTCGCTGGTCCCGCTGTTCGACATCAAAGGATTTTGCTCCTACATGGGCCGCCGAGTGATCACGCGATCGCGGCTCCACCGCGGCCTGAACGAGCCATTCGGCTACTGGTCCATCCGAGCGAGCGGAGTCTGTGGCTTGATCGTTGCAGCCATCATGATCTTCGTGGCGTAGCGCGCATCCGGCAGGCATGCTCACGTCATCGCGGGTCGGCGTGCAGGCCTAGTTGGCCGGGATCGGGATAGCGCTGGGGCGGGAGGTTCGTGCCCAGGACTCGGCGGCTTTGCAGGGCATCGTTGACGAGCACAGCCTCCGCCAGATGCATGGCGTCACGTGCGTTCAGGCCCCATATGATCGCATGTCCGATGCCATCGCCTCGGGCCCAGTCATCAGGCATTGCGGCGACCTCGCGGCCTTCGGTGTCGCACAGCCGCCACCAGCCCACAACCTCACGCATCGCTGTCCGCCCTTGTAGTTATGGATGGATGGTGAACATCGGCTCGGCGCCGAAGAGATCCCAGAATACGGCCACCGCCGAGGTCACCGGTCGTTGCCCGCCGGTGCATATACTGCTGGAGCAGGTGCACCTCGACCACGCGGCGCTCGTCGTTCAGGTTACGGAACGACGTACGTGCAAAGGGAAGGTCCAGCTAGTCGCGATCCAAATAGAGACAGAATGGGTGCCCGGCGGGGTCGAGTAGCACGCGTACATCGTCCTGAGGCTGGTGCGTGGATAGCTCAGCGCCGAGCACAACGGCGTCGTTGACCGCAGCTTGAACGTCGCGGACGCCTATGTCGAGATGAAACATCATCTGTTGCTTGCGTGGCGCCGCCGGCCAGGTTGGCCGTTCGTAGATCTGCTCGGTTTGAAACGCCAGGTTTGCTGGCGTATCCGGGAAACCAATCGTGCACCAATCCGGCTCGTCGTCTGTAAGTGCCCAGCCAAACAGATCCCGGTAGAAGTACGCCAGTGCCCGCGCGTCGGGCGCGTTGAGCACCACACCGACCCATCCGGTCAGCCAGCTGCCAGCGACCTGGTGGCGCTGCTTGGATCATGGGCCCGCTGCGGCTAGCTGGCGTCGATTGGTTGTGTGCCTGGCTGGCGGGTCGTGAGGTGGTCGAAGCAGTAGTAGATGGCCAGCGCGGCGTGCACGCAGAGGGTGAGGATCGCGCTGAGAAACGATAGGCCGATAGTCGCCAGGTAGAAAATAGTGCCGAACCCGAACCGGCGTAGCGCGGCCCTGCTCATTGCCGGATCGAGGTGTTCGTGCAGCAGCCCCACGTCGCGGGTCACCGTGATCCACAGCAGGCTATAGGCCAGGCCCATGGCGAGCATCGTGGCACTGTAGACGACCGCTGCGGTGTGCGCGTCAGAACCGGCGGTGAGGTATTCGGCCAGCAGCCGCGTGGGAAACGGCAACACCGACACGATGAGCAGCAGCGCGAGGTTGGCGAACAGAACCGGCCGGTCGACCCGGCGGACCATGCTGAACACGGTGTGATGGTTGACCCAGATGATGCCGATGACCAGAAAGCTGACCAGATAGGCGAAATACGACGGCCACTGGTGCGCCAAGGCGGCGCCGAGGCCGCCCGCGCGCACCTGGTCGCGCGCCGGCACCGCGAGATCGAGTACGAGCAACGTGATGGCGATGGCGAAGACCCCGTCGCTGAACGCTTCGAGCCGACCGGTCGAGGCGAATGCGGCATAGTCGCTACGTTGTTCGGTCATACCCATCGCTCCTCACCCGCGGCTATTCACCATACTGTAATTATGTAAGCGGAGCGTAGTCCCGGCCATCCCGCACGCGTTAGGGCACCATGGCAGCTACCTCGGGTAGCCGGGGACAGCATCGCCAGGCGGGAGGACCGGAAACGTGCCAGGTCCACTCCTGAACAGCAAGTACCGGGTGCCGAGCCTGCGACCGGGTGCGGTCCCCCGTCGGCGGCTGACAGAACAGCTACCGGCCGTGTCGCGGGCGGCACTCACGATCGTGTCCGCGCCTGCCGGCTTCGGGAAGACAAGCCTGCTCACCGAATGGCTGGCCGCGGGCGCCGCGGACGGCGCGGCCGTCGGATGGTTGTCTTTGGACCGGCGCGACAACGATCCCGCGCTGTTCTGGACCTATCTGGTAACAGCAATACAGACCGCCGTGGACGGGATCGGTAACGCCGCGCTCCAGCTGTTGGCCTCGTCCTCGCCGTCGATCGACGCGGCGCTCGCGGCGCTGCTCAACGACCTCGACGGGCTGTCAACCGATCTGCTGCTGGTTCTGGACGACTACCACCTCGTCGAGTCGGCCGAGATACACGACGGGATGAGGTTCCTCCTCGAACACCAGCCAGGTCAGCTGCATATCGTCCTCGCCACCCGAGCCGACCCGCCGCTTCCGCTGGCGCAGCTACGAGCACGCGCTCGACTGGTCGAGGTGCGGGCCGCCGATCTTCGGTTCACCCCCGACGAGGCCGCGGCGTATCTCAACGGCCCGATGCAGTTGGCACTCAGCAACGCTGACGTCGCGGCGCTCGAGGGGCGCACCGAAGGCTGGATCGCCGCGTTGCAACTGGCCGCGCTGTCGCTGCAGGGTCGCGAGGACGTCAGCGCGTTCATTGCCGGCTTCGCCGGCGACGACCGTTACATCGTGGACTACCTGACGGAGGAGGTCCTCGCCCGCCAGCCAGCCGATGTCCGGGATTTCCTGCTCCGAACGTCAGTTCTCGAGCGCCTCACCGGCCCGCTGTGCGACGCCGTTACCGGGCGCGCCGGTGGCAAGGCCACTCTCGTCGCGCTGGAGCGGTCCAACCTGTTCCTCGTCCCGCTCGACGACCGGCGCCAGTGGTACCGATACCACCAGTTGTTTGCCGACGTGCTGCACGCGCACCTGCTCGACGAGGGTCCCGACCAGGTGGCCGAGCTGCATCGTCGGGCCAGCGGGTGGTTCGAGGCCGACGCGGACACCTCGCAGGCGATCGTGCACGCGCTGGCCGGCGGCGACACCGGCCGCGCCGCGGACCTCATGGAGCTCGCCATGCCGATGATGCGCCGGGAACGGCGCGAGGGCGAGCTCGCTCGCTGGATGCGCGAGCTGCCCGAAGACGTGCTCCGGAGCCGGCCAGTCCTTGATGTTGCGTTCGTCGGTGCGCTGGCCCAGGTGTCGGACTTCGAGACTGTCGGCGAGCGGCTCGACCGGGTAGAGGCGTCGCTGCGCTCAGCCGACGGCAGCTGGCCGGAACGGCCACCGCCTGGCGTGATCGTCGTCGATCAGGCTAATTACCAGGCACTTCCGGCCCATATCGAGATGTACCGAGCCGCGCTGGCGCTCGCGAGCGCGGATCTCGATAGCACCATCCTGCACGCGCGGGCAGCGCTGTCGCTGGCGCCGCAGGACGAGCCTCTTGCCCGAGCCGCTGCCGGCGCGCTGGGCGGGCTCGCCTCGTGGACCATCGGTGACCTTGCCGGTGCCTACCTCGCCTACACCGAATCGGTCGCCGGACTGACCAGCGCCGGGTTCTTCGCCGACGTTCTCGGCTGCACTATCACCCTCGGCGACATCCGGCGCACTCAAGGCCAGCTCTCCGCCGCCCTGCGTAGCTATCAGCATGCGCTCGAGCTAGCAGCGTCAGAGCCGGGCAGCGAACCGCTACGAGGAACGGCCGACATGCACACCGGTGTGGCGGGGGTGCTGCTCGAACGCAACGATCTCAGCGCCGCCAGGGAGCAGCTGGCCATCGGCCAGCGTCTCGGTGAACACAACGGGCTGCCGCAGAACCCGTACCGATGGCGGGTCGTCCGGTCCCGGCTGTCCGAAGCCGAAGGCGAGCTCGACGGTGCGCTCGCGCTGCTCGACGACGCCGAACGCGTTTACGCCGGTGATTACGCACCGAACGTGCAGCCCGTCCCAGCGGTGCGCGCACGGCTACGGCTACGGCGCGGCGAACTCGCTCAGGCCGAGGAATGGGCCCGGGACCGGCAACTGTCCTTAGAAGTCGAGCCGAGCTACCTACTCGAATACGAGCACCTGACGCTGACCCGGCTGCTGCTCGCCCGACACCGCGCGGAGCGGGACGCCAGCGCGGTCGGGGACGCACTGCAGCTCCTGGAGTCGCTGCTCACGGCCGCCGAGCGCGGTGGCCGGGGAGCAAGCGTCATCGAAGTCCTGATCCTGCAGGCCCTCGCACACGCGGCCGACCGGAATGCGCCGGCCGCGCTCGCCGCGCTGCACCGCGCGGTGATCCTCGCCCAGCCGGAAGGATATGTGCGCCTGTTTGCCGACGAGGGGCAACCGATGGCCGCCCTGCTCAAGGCTCTGGGCAAGCAGCCAACTTCGCCCAGCGTTGTACGCCGGCTGCTCGCCGCGACCACGACCACGACCACGACCACCGCAACGCATCCGTCGATGCCGTCAAAGCTGGTCGATCCGTTGAGTGAGCGCGAACTCGACGTGCTCCGGCTGCTCGGCGGCGATCTCGACGGACCGCAGATCGCCCGCGAGCTGTCCATTTCGCTCAACACCCTGCGCACGCACACCAAGAACATCTACGCGAAGCTCGGCGTGAGCAGTCGTCGAATGGCCGTCGGCCAGGCTCGTGACCTCAACCTGATCCCCGGCCACCGACACAGCTGAGCCCAAACGACACAGCTGAGCCCGACAACACAACTGAGCCCGACAACACAGCTGCGCGAAGTAATTCACCATCCCGCTGACCACATGTGGTGATGACCGCTCACCATATGTGCGGCCACCTTGTTTGTAGCCCGACGGACGACCGCAACGGCGGACTCCAGGAACCGGGCACAGCGAAGGAGGCAACCAGCATGACCGACGTCCCGCCCGGCCGAATCTCGCAGGCTCCCGCCCCGGACCGGTACGACATTCGCGTCACCGGCCATCTCGCTCAGCGCTGGACCGACTGGTTCGACGGCATGACCCTCACTCCGCAGAACGACGGCACGACTGTCATCCACGGCCCGGTAGCCGATCAGTCCGCCCTCCACGGGCTGCTCCGAAAGCTCAGCGATCTCGGACTGCCCCTCGTCTCCGTCAAACCCATCGATAAGGAGCACGACATGACCACTATCAGCAAGTCCGCACAGGTGACGAGCGCCGCCGAGCAGCGCGCCCCGTGGCGCAGGATCGATCAGATGCGGAAGGTCGCGCTCGCCGGCGGCGTGCTGTACCTGATTACCTTCGCCGCATCCATCCCGCAGCTCAAGCTGTTCGCCAAGATCGTCGATGACCCGGAGGGCTACATCATGGGCCGGGGCAGCAGCACCCCGGTGCTCTGGGGCAGCTGGCTCGAGGTGATCACTGCGTTTGCCGGTATCGGCACCGCTGTCGCGCTGTACCCGGTCACCCGGCGGGTCAGCAAGACCGCAGCGATCGGCTTCGTTACCTCTCGCATCGTCGAGGCGGCCCTGATCCTCGTTGGCGTCGTCAGCCTGCTGGCCGTCACGACGATGCGCACAGACCTCGCCGGCGCTACCGGTGCTCGGGCGGAGGCACTGCGGGTCACCGGTCATGCGCTGGTCGAGCTGCGCCAGTGGACCTTCCTGGTCGGCCCCGGGCTCGTCGCCGGCATCAACGCGCTGTTTCTCGGCTACGTCATGTACCGGTCCCGGTTAGTGCCGCGGATCATCCCGGCCATCGGCCTGCTCGGCGCGCCACTGATCCTGGCCTCGGCCACCGGCACCATCTTCGGCCTCTGGGACCAGGTTTCTAGCACCGGGGCCGCACTAGCCCTGCCGATCGCTGCGTGGGAGTTCTCCCTCGGCCTGTGGCTGAGCGTCAAAGGCTTCACACGAGCGGGGCTAGCCTGCCTGGACACGCCATCCGACGCGACCAACCGCGCGGTCCCTGTCGCCTGAATCCCAGGCATGGCGCACGTGAACGACGGGCGGTCCACCGCGAGGTGGGCCGCCCGTCGGCCGGCCCATCGCGATGTCCAGAGGCCCCATTGTTGTCACCAGCGCGAGGCAACGAGCTTGTGGTCGTTTTAGAAGTCGCGGACCTTCTCCGCAGACCCGTACGTCTCGGGTACTCTCCGCAGGTGAGATTTCGGATACGCGCACTCGCCACCACAGTCGCCCTGCTGGCCGGTCTAGTCACCGCGGCCGTCCAGTCAGGTCCCGCATCGGCAGTGCTGCCGTCTACCGCCTGCAAGATCAGCGGACCGATGGCCTGGCGGTTCCCGGCACCAGCCGACCCTCATGCCGAGCCGGGCGAGATTCGCGCTTTCGTGCAGTACCAGGCAACCAACGGCGGCGGCACATACGCCGGCGTCGCGGTGACCTGGGGTCCTGCGGTGACGTTCCGAGTGATCCGCTACTCCGCCGGGCGAGTGACCGTGCTCGCCACCTTCACCTATACCACGCAGGTGAATCTCTACGACGACTCCGTCAAGGTCGTCGGCATAGACGGCCAGGGATACATCATCGTCCGGGTTCAGGCCGCGGGTTCCGACGCTTCTCAGCAACGCTATGTCGGTTACCGTTTCGACGGCGCTGGCCATCGCTGGCAACTGCAGGCCAGCCCGCTGTGGACCTCCTACGCACCGGTCGGGGTCACCTGGCAAGGTGTCGTCGTGGGATGGGCGCGCTATGGCCGCGCGCTGCACCCTCCGAACGTGCAAACCATCAAGTGGACCGGCACTGGCCAGGGCCACGTTCAGCTCATCGGCCCTCGGTCGGAGGTTTCACCGGTTGCAACGAACCGCCGAGGCGACATCCTGTACAGCGACGAGGTGGTGCTCACCGACGGCCGAACCTTCTCGCTCGGGATGCTGCCGGGCTCCTACAATTTTGGCTGGGGCGCGATGAAATTGACCAACGACGCCGCGTACGGAATCGTCACGCCGCACGGCGACGACCCGTTTGGAGTGGGGTGGAGCTATCCAAGCGTTCCGACCGCCGCCGATGGCACCCGGTTGGCGGGCCGCCCGGTCAGCTATCTGGTCTGGCTTGACGCGGTTGGCACGTACGACGACGTGGTCGGCGAGTTTCCTGGTAACCACGATCCAGACAGTGGTGTTCGGGTGCTGGTCACCCGAACCGGCAAGGCGTACCGGTTGCCGCCACAGTTCAACCAGGGACGCAACTTCCCGCCCGAACCGGCAACCGTGATCGACGACTACGGCCGCGTCGTCTATACCGGCACCGATGGCCTTCCGCACATGATGAGCTGCCCGCTCTGACGTGCGCTAAGCGCTCCGGAGTAGGCCCCAAGCGCGCGCCGCTGTCCGGTGGCCCAGCTGCCCATCGAAAATCGACGAGTCTCCGACCGGCCTGACCGGGTTGTCTTGCCGGCTACGGTCCTGCTGGCTCCTTTGCTACTTGCTGCTGGCAGAGCGACTCGGTGGCTTGCTCTGCCGTGGGCCTTGCAGGGATGGCATCTTTCGGTCTTGCGGGTCTTCGGCCCAGGCACACAAGCGCCGCACGTCGATGTCATAGGGGTCAGCATCGGCATAGTGCGCAAGCGCTGCCGCAGCACGCCGTAGCACCCGGTCGGCGCCTGCCCGGTTCCCGCGTAGCTGGTGGGTATACCCGACAGCGAGTTGCGCGAGGCCTTGCCACAATCGAGCGTCAGCCGTCTCGCGGGCGGCCTTCCACGCGTCTTCGAACACTTCGTGGGCGTGAAAGGGGCGTCCGGCGTCGAGCAATTGCTGCGCCTCGTCCAGCGTCTGTTGCGCGCTCCGACACCTACCCTCGGGCTGGCGCGGAATTCCCACTGCCCCGTGTGGTAACGGACGGCCGAGCGCGTCCCGGGGGCGGGCATTGCGGGCACGACCTGTCTCATCGCGATCACGGTCCATGACCCAAGTCTGCGCTAGCTGGCTCGGTGGCTCCCAATGCGCCGGGGCGTGCCGGCCGCGGTTGCGGTTCAGGGTCGAGTTCAGGGTGGTCACCGATGCCCCACAGGCGCTGAGCGCGAAGACTTGCCGCATGCTCAGACCATCCCCAGCCAGGGCGCCTAGCATCGCGCTCATGTCGGATCGGCTGGATACTTTCGCGGGGTGCGCGCCATGATCGAGGCGCACGGCTTGACCAAGCGCTACGGGTCGAAGACCGCGGTCGATGACCTCAGCTTCGAGGTTCGTCCCGGCGTCGTGACCGGCTTCCTGGGGCCGAACGGGTCGGGTAAGTCGACGACGATGCGGCTGCTGCTAGGGCTGGACCGCCCGAGTGCGGGCGGGTCGTTGATCAACGGCAAGCGCTATGCCGACCATCCGTCGCCGCTGCGTGAGGTGGGGGCGTTGCTGGAGGCACGGGCGGTCCATACCGGTCGCTCTGCCCGCAATCACCTGCTGGCGATGGCAGCGACGAACAACATCCCGCGCGCGCGGGTCGACGAGATGATCGGCCTGGTCGGCCTGGAGGACGTCGCGAGCAAGCGGGTCGGCGGGTTCTCCCTCGGCATGGGACAGCGACTGGGTATTGCCTCGGCATTATTGGGCGATCCTGGCGTGCTGCTGCTGGACGAGCCGGTCAACGGCCTGGATCCGGAAGGGATCCTGTGGATCCGTACCCTGCTCAGGGCCCTCGCGGCCGAAGGACGCACCGTGTTCGTGTCCTCGCACCTGATGAGCGAGATGGCGCTGACGGCCACCGAACTGATTGTGGTCGGCCGAGGCAGGCTGGTGGTTTCGGGCACCGTGGCCGAAGTGATCAGCGGTGCCACCGCCGGCGCCGTGCTGGTCCGCACTACCGAAGCTGACCGGTTGGCGTCGTTGCTGGGCGATAGCACCTCGCATGTCCAAAGGCTCGGGCCGGACACGCTGCAGGTCGACGGGATGGACAGCGGCGCGATCGGCTTGGTCGCCGCGAGTGCGGCGATTCCACTGATCGAACTCACCCCGCAGCAGGCCACCTTGGAAGAGGCGTTCATGGAGATCACCCGCGACGCGGTCGAGTTTCATGGTGGCGGACTTGACGGCCACGCCGGCCCCTCCGCGCAGCCCGCGAGCCTGGGCGGAAGCCGATGACCGCAACCACGATTGGCCAGCGGGTCGCGCTGGCGCCCGGCCGAGTCACGCTGGCCGGCGTCATTCGCGCCGAGTGGATCAAGCTGCGGTCACTGCGCTCCACCTGGTACAGCCTGCTCGCCGCGGTGCTGATCATCGTCGGGCTCGGGACGCTGTTCGCCGGGTTGCACGCACATCGGATGGAACAGAACATCGGCCCGGACGGCAAGATCTTCTTCGACGCGACCCAGGTCAGCCTCCGCGGTGTCTTCCTGGCCCAGTTGGCGATCGGTGTCCTCGGGGTGCTGGTGATCACCGGCGAGTACAGCACCGGCATGATCCGCTCCTCGATCGCCGCTGTGCCGCACCGCCAACCAGTATTGCTCGCGAAAGCTCTGGTATTCGCAGTCATCACCTTCGTCGTGTCGTTGGCGTCAACCTTCGTCGGCTTCCTGCTCGGCCAGCAGGCGCAGGCCTCCACCCACGCGCAGGCGAGCCTGAGCACGCCGGGGGCCGAGCGCGCAATCCTCGGTGGCGCGATCTATCTGACCCTGATCGGGCTGCTCGCGGTCGGGCTGGGTTTCCTGATTCGCAACACCGCCGGCGCGATCGCCACACTGTTTGGCATCGTGCTCGTCGCACCGCTGCTGGTCACCGCGCTGCCCACCCCCTACTCCACCGACGTCGCCAAGTACCTACCGCTGAATGCTGGTACCCAGATCATCGCCACCATCAATCCCGATCCGGACCTGCTCGCGCCCTGGACCGGAATCGGTGTCACCGCCCTCTATGCCCTCGTCGCTCTGATCGCCGGCGGGCTGGTCCTCAGCCGCCGCGACGCCTGAGGAGGTTTTGTCTCCAGACACCACTGCCGTGCTGGGTAGTCGACGCTGCTAGCTGATGGCTTCGAGTTCGATCCTGGCAAGGTGGCCGGTGCCATGGCATTGGACGCGGTGGACTCCGGTGAGCCGAAGCAGGTCGTATCGTTGAAGCTTGACAAGCTCGAATTGCTCTGAGGACACGGCAACATCTGCATCGAGCGGGATCAGAAGCTGCTCCCGCTCGTCGCGAAACGCCCAGCTGGCTGTCCCGGTCACCTGGCTGACATCGATATCCGCGCGGTAGCTGCCGCGACGCGTCATCACGTTGAGATCGCGGGTCGGTCCAAAGGGCAGGGAACAGGTCGTCGCGGCACCGCCGTCGAACTTCAGCGGGCAGAATCTCGCAAGAACGTGCTCGACGCCCTCGACAGTCACTACTAGCTCGGTGCCCTCGATGAGTACGATCACCCGGTCGACGCCGAGGAATTGCGAGAACTCCGCAGCGCTGACCACATCCGCCACGCTGATCCGCCAATCAAAGTCGGCAAACCCCGCGCCTGGCGGTGAGCTGGCCAGCTCGCGGCCGGTACCGGCCCCGTTCTTCCACGGGATCGGGAGCCGCTCAGCCCAACGCACCACCTCGACGTCTGCCACGGCTTGAGTCCTCCATCGCGGTGCGTCCGGCGGGCTGGAAGACTGGCCTTGCGGCCGCCGGCCAGCACGGGCAGACAGTCCTGATGCCCGGACGAAACTAGCATGAGCGCTTACGGCAAGGAGATTGCTGATGCCCGCCTGGATCTGTTCGACGTGCGCGGTCCAGTACCCCGACACCGACCGACCGCCCGAGCGCTGCGCGATCTGCTCCGATGAACGCCAGTACGTCGGCTGGGACGGCCAGCGGTGGACCACCCCGGCCGAGCTTGCCCGCGACCACGCCACCGAGCTGCGGGCGGAGGAACCGTGCCTTTTCGGGGTCGGGGTCACGCCCGCGTTCGGGATCGGGCAGCGGGCGCTGCTGGTGTGCACCCCACATGGCAACGTGCTGTGGGACTGCGTTGCGCTACTCGACGAGGCCGCCCGACGGCAGATCGCTGAACTGGGCGGAATCGAGGCCATCTGCATGTCACACCCGCATTTCTACGGCGCGCATATCGACTTCGCCGACGCCTTCGACGCTCGAGTGCTCATCCCACGCGCCGACCAGGCGTGGATACAGCGCCCCTCCTCGCGGATAGAACTGTTCGACGACGAGGTCGAGCCGGTGCCGGGCCTGACTCTGGCACGAATCGGTGGTCATTTCGACGGGGCCGCGGTGCTGCACTGGCCTGCGGGTTCGGACGGACGCGGCGCATTGTTGACCGGTGACACGATCACCGTCGTCCAGGACCGCGACTGGGTAAGCTTCATGTGGAGCTTTCCCAACCTCATACCACTTGACCAGCACACGGTGCTCGACATCGCCCGCCGGGTGGAACGGTTCCGCTTCGACCGCGTCTACGGCGGCTGGTGGGGCCGGGTCGTCATCGCCGACGGCGCCGGCGCGATCCGGCGCTCGGCTGACCGCTACGTAGCACGGCTGCAAGGTGAGCGGCCACCCGACGCTGCGGGAGAGCCTCGGTAGCCGATCATGAACCGGCCGGCCTGAGCACCGCGTCAGCTGAACGCGCGTAGCTGCCCGGTCACCACGCCGACGAACGCGGCTGATACTCGCCCGCCGCGATTCCACGACGGACCTGCAGCTCGGACTGTTGTCGGATGGCGATTCCCGTCATGTCGATGATCGGCTCGAGCAGCGGGCCGAAGATCGTCGTCAATGGCAGCTGTCGGACGGTGACCTTCTTCGCCGCGGGGGCCAGTTGCCGAAGCAGCGCTCCGACCTGGGCGTCGGCCTGCTGTTCGCCGCCCTCGGCCGTGCTGAGCAGGCACTGACCTTCGACGTGGCGCCAGCCGATGATCTTCGTGTCGTTGGCTGTCTGGGATAGCTCGGCCTGCAGGCGCAGCTCGCTCGTCGTCGCGATCAACTTGATGCCGGAAGTGGCTGCGATAACGGTGGGTTCGTCGCCGGCGTAAAAGCCGCGGGCGGGCGCTCGGTGGTCGTCGAGATAGAGCGCCAGGCCTTGGTGGACCGGGTTGCGGCAGAGGTCTCGGGCGCGAGAGGCATCCGATCGTGCCCGCAGACACTCCTTGAAATGGAGCTTGCACTCGGGTAGGTGAAAGGCGTGCAAAACGGTTGAGTCGAGCTGGCGGTCGGTCCACCGCAGTAGCCCTTCCAAGGTGCCCACGTCACCGAGGATGCGCTCGCTGACATAGCTCGAGCGCCACTGACGATAGCTGCGCAGGACATCGATGTCGGCCGGTCGATGTTTCGCTGGTGCCCCTCCCTCGGGAGGGCTGTCTTGAGTGGCCGACAGCCGCCAGTCACGTATCTGACCGTCGCGGTCGAGGACGGGTTCGAGGGCATTGCGGAGCGCCGCAGGCGGTTCCGGCCTCGGAATCCGATATACCGACAGGTGAATGAGCGAGGTGTCAGGACCGGTCAACGCTCCGGCGAATCGCCACTGGGTCTGCATCGCGATGCCTCCTAGTCTGGGTTTGACGCCGCACCGGCCACCCGCCCCTCCATAGGTTCACGAGGTAGCAGGCTGCGGAGTTGCGCAAAGGTGGGGCCCGCCGCGACGGGCAGAAGTGCGGCTCAACGATGGGCACGGTCCCCCTTCGCTAGGGCAACCTCAGGCTTGATAGGAGCTGGTCCTATATCACCAATTGTATTCGAACGTACCTGACCCGCAACCACAATGGCGGACGGCTGATTAAGGGAATGCGATGCGGTTGGCACCGCTACGGCCAGTCAGGCAGTTGGTTCCCAGCGCCAGCCGTCGTTGTCCCGGCAGGTGATCTTCTCGCCATCGCCGGAGAGGCCGGCCACGCCACAGTCGGGTGACGTTAACACTAAGCACACGTTTCTGCTAGCGGTTAGCCGAACCGGAGGGCGCCTGTCGTTACTGCCCGATCCGGCCGTCGATTCGCTCGCGCAGCAGGTCGCCGTGACCGTTGTGGCGGGCGTATTCCTCGATCATGTGAACCAGCAGCTCGCGCAGCGAGATCGGTCGGCCGTCCCCGTCGTGTCCGACGAAGTCAAGCTCGGTGTTGCGGATGAATTGGTCGGTGAAGGCGAGCTCTTCGCGCCAGCTCGCCCAGGCCTCGTCCACCACGGCCTGATCGGCGATGGCACCGTCGAAGTCGCCGTCCGGGTTGGCCTCGGACTGGTAGCGCTTGGGCACGTCCTGGCCGGCAAACCGTCGCCGGAACCAACCACGTTCGACCTCGGCCAGGTGCCGCACCAGGCCGAGTAGCGACATCGTTGACGGCTCGATCGCGCGGCGGGCGAGCTGCTCAGCGTCCAGGCCATCGCACTTGACCTGCAGAGTCAGACGTTGACAGCGTAGGAATTCCACAAGCGTCGCGCGCTCATCACCCAGCGAGGTTCCCCCCTCGCGCGGATCAAGCTCGGGGTCCAGGAACAGGTCGGCGCGGTGCTGCGGGTTCGTCACCAGGCCATGCTGGCCGTACCGCTCGCGGCACGCAACCCAATTGCCGAACCTGCCAGCAGCCTCGAAATCGGGCTGCGGTGCCCGGCTTGCACTGCGCAGGACACCGGTATCGACCCTCGGCTAGCCGGTCCGTCGAGCGGCCGGCAGGATGAGCCAATGGTCGCGTTTCGATGGTGGATCCTCGCTCCCCTGCTGATTGTGGTCGGCGCCGGCTGCACCGCCCGCCCAGCGGCCGAGGATCGGGCCCCATCCAGCGCTGCTGTTTCATCCACCACACCGACCAGGGTCAGCACCTCCCCCGCGGCTGCGGTGGTCAGCTCATCCGCCGCCCGGCCAGCCAGATCACGCAGCACGCCGAGCCCCATCCGGCAGCTTCCGCCGGTCTCGGCCAAGGCCCGCGCAGCCGGGCTGGTCGACATCCGGACGATCATTCCCGACGCGATCATCGATCTGCGATACGCGACGAGCAACAACTTTGTTGGCGTCCGGCTGTACCCGACCGATGCCCGTTGCCTGGTGCACGAATCGATGGCCGCGGGTCTCACCACCGCCGCGAACCAGCTCCGGCGAGCGGGTGATCTGCTGGTCTTCTGGGACTGTTATCGCCCGCACGCGGTTCAGGTGCGGATGTTCGAGATCGTCCCCGATCCCAACTGGGTTGCCCGGCCCGGGCCGTACGCCACCAGCCACGAGGCCGCCCGCTCGGTCGACGTGACCCTCGCGAAGCTGGCCACCAGCGTGCAATGCGCAGCGGCCCAGCGTATTCAAGGACACTGCCTGCTGGACATGGGCACCGACTTCGATGACTTCTCGGCGCACGCGCACGCCTTCGCCAGCTATGGCATCAGCTCGCAGGCACAATCGAACCGATCATTGCTCCGGTCGGCGATGAACTCCGGCGGGATCGTGGTGTATTCGGGCGAGTGGTGGCACTTCGACGGACCCGGCTCGACGGTGCAACGCGCGCAGCTCGACGCTCCGGTGGACTGAGCCCTGGCAGCGGCTCAGTTTGGCCAGTTACTGGCGGGTCGCCGCTGGCAGCAACGTCCCGATAGTGCGGATGGCCTCGCGCAGCCGCGCTGGCGGGTGAGCGCCGTAGCCGATGATCAGGCCGGGCGGTCCAGGCTCGCGGCGGTGCACCGACAGCGGCGCCACGACGATGCCGTGCTCGGCCGCCAGCCGGGCAAGCTCGGTGTCATCAGCCTGCGCGGCAAGCATCACCAGGATGTGTACACCGGCCGCGATGCCGTGCACCGTAGCGCCGGGCAGGTAGTCGGCTATCGCGCGCACGGCGGCGTCGCGTCGCTGCCGATGTCGTGCCCGCATAGTGCGCAGGTGCCGTTCGAGAACGCCCTTACGCAGCAGCTCGGCGAGGGTGAGTTGCGGCAAGATCGGCATGCCGAGGTCGGTCGCCCAACGCTTGGTCACCAGGTCGTCGTGTAGCTGTGGCGGGGCGATCAGCCAGCCAAGTCGGAGTGCCGGTGCCAGCAGCTTGGACAGGCTGGACACGTACGCAATGGCGTTCGGAGCCAGACCGTGCATGGCGCGTACCGGTGAGCGATCGTAGCGGTACTCGGCGTCGTAGTCGTCCTCGACGATCAACCCGTCGCGATGTTCGGCCCAGCCGATCAGGTCACGGCGCCGCTGCGGTGAGAGCACCACTCCGGTCGGGAACTGGTGTGCCGGCGTCACCACCGCGACCCTGGCTTCGGTAGTCGCGAGTTCGGAAACCATGATGCCCTGGGAATCCACCGGCACCGGGAGCACCCGGTTCAGCCAATAGTCCAGTACCCGGCGGTTGCCCTCGGCGCCGGGATCTTCGACCGCGACCGTGTCGAGTCCACGATCGCCGAGCACCTGAGCGAGCAGGCTGACCGCACCAGTGACCCCCGCGGTGATGATGATCCGGTCCGCCTCGACATGTACCCCGCGGCTGCGAGCGAGCCACTTCGCCAGTTCGATCCGAAGTTCCACGGCTCCTTGCGGCAGGGGATAACCGAGTTCGGTGCCGGTGCAGCGGGCCAGCACCTGCCGCTCGGCGCTCAACCAGGCGGTCCGCGGGAACGAGGCTAGGTCAGGCAAGCCGTCGGACACGCTAATCCGGTCCGTCGCGGGGTCTCGGCGTACCGCGACCGCAGGCTGGTCCACCCGGAGCGCGATGGGTGCCACCACGGTCCCCGCGCCGCGGTTGGCGGTGAGCAGACCTTCCTCGGTGAGTCGCTGAAATACCTCGATGACGGTCCCCCGGGAGATCCCAAGCTCCTCGCTGAGAACCCGGGTTGCCGGCAGCCGGCTGCCCTCGGCGAGCTGGCCACTGGTGATCGCGGCTCGCAACGTGTCGGCCAGCCATCCGGTGCGCCTGCCGCGGGGCACCGGCTGGACGTCGAGCTGCAGGAAGTCCGCTCCGCTGGTCATTTGGTTCACCAGAATAAAGCACTCTTGGCACTACTGATGGAACCAATCTCTCGGAAGGCTGGACCCATGCAGCCACCGAACCAGCACCTGTCGGGTCGTGGCGCGGTCCGCGGAGCAATTCCCGGCAGCTTCGCCATGATCCTGGTGGGCAGCTGTGTCGCGGTCAGCGCTCACCTGGCTACGATTCCGCTCCTCGCCGGCCAAGCCGCGCGGTACCTGATCGCGGCACTGGTCCTCCTCGTCCTAGCCAAGCCGATGGGACAACCGCTCGTGCTGCCCCGGGGTACCGAGTGGTTTTGGGTTCTTGCGGGCGCCCTCGCCGGGTCGGTGCTGTTCAATCTGGCCCTGATCATCGGCAGCCAGCACGCCGACGCCTCGACGCTAGGCGTAGGAGTGGCCTGCGCTCCGATCGCATTGGCGGTCCTCGGCCCGCTGATCAGGGGCGAACGCCTCAGCGGCCAGCTGATCGCAGCGGCCATTCTGGTCAGCGCGGGCGCGGTCATCGTCGATGGCGGCGGCACGGCTGACGTCATCGGCATCCTGCTGACCGGGGTGGTGCTGCTCTGCGAAGCCGGGTTCACTTTGCTCGCCGCACCGGCGCTGCCCCGGATGGGCGCCTGGAGCTACTCGACAGCAGGCACCGCGGTCGCGGCTGCGCTGTTCGCCGCCCTCTCGATCCCGTTCGACCACCAACGGTGGGGCGAGCTCGGCAGCGTCCAGGCTCTGCTGACGATTGGCTACCTGGGTGCGGTCGGCACCGCTGTCGCCTTCGTTGCCTGGTTCACCAGCGTCGCCAAGCTCGGCTCGGCCACCGCCGGCCTGGTCACCGCGATTGCGGTGCCGGCCGCCGCCCTCATCGCCACGCTGCTCGGTGCGCCGCTGCCGACGGCGATCGGCTGGCTCGGGATGGCCGTCCTCGGGATCGGGCTCGCGGTGGGTTTCCTGCCTGCTCTCCCCGCAGCCAAGACCACCTGGGCCATGCCGGCTCGTGCGTCGGGCGACAACCAGCGCCGGCAACCGACGGAACCGGCGCCCGACTAGCGAGGTGCACTGAACGGATTTCCGACGCAGCTACCAACCCTGGCGAGACCTCCCGGAACTCGCCGCAGGTGTGGCCCGCGGTGACCGGTCAGCTCTCGTCACTCTCAGCCATTATTGACCTACCATAGCCCGACAGGAATCGGCATAGCTAGCCGCCTTAATTGCCGACGTTTGAGAGGTCTTAATGCAGGAGACAATAAATTGCCTAGTGTATTGACACACTTAGAGCAGCCGACATAAGGTCTCGTAGCTCCGGTCGGAGGCGCCCCGAAGGTGCCATCTGTTCGGTGCAACAGCCAGCTGCCTGGTGGCCACGATTCGGATATCCCAGCCCGTTCACCCCAGCAAACAAGGAGATCCGCGTGAAGATACGTATACCCCTGGTGGCAGCAATGGTCGCTGCCCTCATCGTGGCGCCCGACGCCGCGGCCGCCCCCGGTGCGCCGAGCGCGGCTGCCGCACTTCGCAACGGCACGCTTGCCCGCGATCATGGTGTCATCGACGGCTGCCGAGTTGTCCTCGCGCACCGGACAGTAAACCTGGGCTGCCACCACAGCCTGGTGACCACCGCCCTCGGCTCGGCCACTCCGATGGCAACGACCACCCCGGCCGGGTACGGACCGGCGGAGCTGGCGCGCGGGTTCAACCTGCCCCCCGCGTCGGTCGGCTTGAGGAACAACGTGGCGATCGTGGGCATCGGCGCTTACCCAACGCTCGAGGCCGACCTGGCCCACTATCGCAGCCAGTACGGCCTACCGGCCTGCACGACCAGCAACGGCTGCCTGAAGATCGTCGACTACCACGGCGGGCCGGCGCTCACGCCGAACCTGCTGCTCCCATCCGTCGAGGAGTCGTACGCGTCCGAGACCGCGCTGGACGTGCAGATGGCCTCGGCGGCCTGCCCCAACTGCACAATCACGATGGTGCAGATCCCGATGAATCCGCTCAAGCTCCTCAGTGGTGCCTACCTCGAGCTGCCCGGGCCGCTGGCCGACGACTTCGGCACGGCGGTCAACAAAGCAGTCAGCCTCGGCGCCAAGGCGGTCAGCATAAGCTACGGGTTACCCGTCGGCCTGCAGGGCTCCTACCTCGGCACCGGCGCTCCCGCGCAGGCGCTGCACCACCCCGGCGTCGCGATCGTCGCGGCGGCCGGCGACCTCGGCTATGCAGGCAGCGCGCAGACCTGGCCGCAGGAGCTGCCCTGGGTGACCTCGGCCGGCGGCATCACGCTGAACAGCAGCGACGGCGGGCAGACGTTTAGCAAGTCGGCGTGGGGCCGCAACTACACCACCAACGGCACGACCATCTGGTTAGGGGCCGGCAGCGGGTGCGCGCTCGACCTGCCCCCGGCGGTCGGACAGCCAGCGGCGATCGCGGCAAACTGCCACGGGCACCGGGCGACCTCTGACGTGTCGGCCGACGCCGACCCGTACACCGGGGTCGCTTCCTACATCACCTACACCCCGAACAGCGGCACCGGCGGCGGCTGGATCGTCAACGGCGGCACGAGCGCGTCCTCGCCCTACCTCGCCGGCCTGTACGCCCGCGCCGGCACCGCCGGCGTCGACGGGCCCAACACCATGTACAGCGCGCCTGCAGGTTCCATCGAGGACATCGTGGCAGGGACGAACGCGCAGAACGGCGCGGCGGACTGCGCGCAATTCGCCGCGGCCGTTTGTACCGGAATAGCCGGCTGGGACGGGCCGACCGGCGTCGGTGTGCCGAACGGGCTGGGCGCGTTCTAATCGGCGCCGGACACCTCAGCACGCTGGATCGAAGGGACGAGGCCGAGTGGCTGATGGCGGACCTAGCCATCGGCAAGGCTCGCGCGGCGGTTGCCTTGGGCTAGCCGACATCGGCGCTGATTGAGCGCCGATGTCGGCCGCTACCCCGCCGGGGCCGCTAGCTGCCGTCGGTCACCGGGGTGAGCGGTCCGGGGACCAGCAACTGGGCCTCGAGAGCTGCTGGCGTGAGCGGTCGCGCGAGCAGGAATCCCTGCACCTCATCGACGTTCTCGGCACGCAGGTGATCGATCTGCCTGGGATGTTCGACGCCCTCGGCAAGGGTTTTGAGCCCGAGGTCCCTGCCGAGCTGGATCAGGGTGTGGATGATCGCATCCGACTCGGGCGACTGGGTGATCGTGTCGGTGAAGCTCCGGTCGATCTTGAGACAATCGACTGGCAGCCGCTGCAGATATGCCAGGCTGGAGTAGCCGGTGCCGAAGTCGTCGATGGCAACCTGCACGCCGAGCGCCTTGAGATCGCGCAGCCGGCTGGCGGTGGAATCGACATTGCGCATGAGGGCGGTCTCGGTCACCTCGATGGTAAGTGCCGCGGGATCCAATCCACTGCTGTTCAAAGCATCCCGCACGTGCCCGACAATGCTGTCCCGATCGAGCTGGCGACCTGAGACATTCACCGCCACCGTTAGCTCGCTGCCCCGGTCACGCCATTCGGCCAGCTGGGCGCACGCCCGATCCAGCACCCAGCGTCCGACCTCGACGATCTCGCCACTGGCCTCCAAGAGCGGGATGAACTCATCCGGCTGGATCTGGCCGAGCACCGGGTGCTGCCACCGCAGTAGCGCCTCGAACCCGACCAGGCTGAGATCGCTGAGTTGGTAGATCGGTTGGTAGACCAGCCGGAACTGGCCACCTTCCCGAGCGCCGCGCAGGTCGAACTCGAGTTCGTAGCGGCGTTGGATGTCGCTACCCATCTCGGGCCCGAATGTCTCGTAGCAGTTTCGTCCGGCCGCTTTCGCTTGGTACAGCGCCATGTCTGCCTCGCGCAGCAACTCCTCAGGGCTCTCCTGGGTGCCGCTGGCGATCCCTACGCTTGCCGTCATCGCGATCGGCGACGGTACGCCGCTGATCTCGAAGGGTTGCCGGATCAGCTCCAGCAACCGTTCGGCGACCAGCGCCGCCGCGTACGGCAGGTTAGCGCTGTCGATGAGCACGACGAATTCGTCGCCAGCTAGCCGACCGATCGTGTCCGCGTGCCGCAGGCCGGAGGTCAGCCTGACCGCGACCGCCTGCAGCAGCCGGTCACCGACGCTGTGTCCGAGGCTGTCATTGACGTTCTTGAAACCGTCCAGGTCCACATACAGCGCCGCGCCGACCGTGCCATTGCGTCGGCCACGGGCCAGCAGCTGGTCGATCCGGTCCATGATCAGTGCCCGGTTGGGCAGCCCGGTCAGCGAATCGTGCAACGCCTGGTGCCTGAGCTCGTCAGTCTTCTGACCAACCATGATCAGCGCTCGCCTTCGCCCGGTGGCCAACAGGAACAGGATGCCGGCCAGCATCGCGCTGATCGCAATCCCGGCCGCCAACAGGATCAGTGCGCTCCGGCTCAGGTCGCTGGCGCCGGAAGCGACGTCATAGGTCCGCAGGGTCCAGCCGCCGGCCAGGTCGGTGGTCCGTGGCTTGTCACCGTCGGGCGCCGGGCCGCGGGCAAACGAGACCTGTTGGGAACCTGACAGGTAGCTCATGCTTGCCGCGATGCCAGGATGCCCGACCAGCGCCGCGTTGAGGATCACCTCCGGCGAGACCGACATCCCGATCCAGCCCAGGAATGCCGCCCGGCGCGCCGCGACGGTGGCTGGGGCGGCACCGGAGCGATAGACCGGTGACATCACCGCGACTGAAGAGGTGGTGCCGTTGCGGATCGGGAGGTTCGAACCCAGCCCGGAGTCTCGGGCGCCCAGTGAAACCGCTGCCAGCTGACCGGCGCAGAAGTCGGAGCCGGCTGGAAAGGCCACCGGCACCGAGCGCGCCCTGGTGGCCACCGGCAGGCAGTAGAAGGCTCGGGAACCGGCCGGCTGGACCGCGAACGTGCCGTCGGCGGCCAGTGGACCGGCCGGATCTAGCACCGCGCGGGCACCGAAGCCGGGCAACGCTGCGGCCGGCACGATGACCGCGATCCCCACCTCCAACAGCTCCGGATACCGGTCCAGGACGTTGGTGGCATTCGCCCAGTCGCGGAATTCGGCGTTTGAGGCGGTGGGATCGTTGGTCAGGAATCCTGTGGCGCTGACAAGCAAATCCTGCTCTCGGCGGATTGTCAGCTGCAAGGTCGAGGCGATGTCGGCCGATGTCATCGACAGCTGCCGGGCAGCGTTCGTGCGATCGTTGTCGGCGATCGCCTTGGCCCCGAACCCGCTGATCGCGGTACCGGCCACGAACACGACCAGCGCGGTCGTGGCCCAGGCCCGCACCCGATCGCGTGGGGTTGCCAGCGGTGGACTGGTGGCGTCTCGCATCTGAGAACCTCCCCCGCTGATCGCCTGCTGGTTCGCCCGAGTAGCCGTGCCCATAGCACTACAAAGCGGCCGACCTGTGGCAACACTGCCTGAATAGGAAACGTAAAGGTTGCGTGTGCTCGGCGCATGGGTCGAAAGTCCCGACTATCCGGATCTACGGCGCATGCGGGTTGCCGACCGTACTGGGTGCCCGCGGTATCGGTTTGGCCGTCGATCTGATCGAATGGCAGCATGCTTGATCACCTTGCGATCCAATGTGCCGATTTGGAGGCCAGCGCCACGTTCTACGGGGCGGTACTGGCACCGCTGGGCGCCCGCCCCGTGGTCGACTTCGACGACGTCATCGGTTATGGCACCGACCGGCCCGTTTTCTGGATCGGCCTGCACCGCACCGGCGAGGGTTTCCGAGAAACCCATATCGCATTCGTGGCCACTGACCGGCAGGCGGTACGGGACTTCTTCGAGACCGCGGTGGCCGCCGGCGCGGAGGTTCTCTACGAACCCCGGGTCTGGCCGGAGTATCACCCCGACTACTACGCGGCATTCGTCCGAGACCCGGATGGCAACAACGTGGAGGCGGTCTCGCACCGGCCCGAGTGATCGAGTATTCGCCCCGCACTGATGCGCCGCACCCATGCGCCGTACTGACGCGCTGTATCGATTGCAGCTGACGAGAGGTTCGAGATGACGCTAGGGCTGCCCGACGGGATTGAGGTCTGCTTGTTCGACCTCGATGGCGTGCTGACCAACACCGCAGCGGTGCATGCGGCGGCCTGGAAGCACGCCTTCGACGAATTCCTTCGGCAGCGCGACGGCGCCGGCTTCCGGCCATTCGACAGTCATGAGGACTATGACCGGTACGTCGATGGCAAGCCCCGCGAGGACGGCGTCCGGGACTTTCTGGCCTCGCGCGGCATCAGCCTGCCCGAGGGGGCGCCGGACGACTCGCCAGACGTCGAATCGGTGCACGGGCTCGGCAACCGCAAGAATCAGGAACTGACCGCGCGGATCGAACAGGATGGCGTCGAGGTCTTCGAGGGTTCCCGGCAATACCTGCAGGCCGCCGAGCTGGCTGGCCTGCGCAGGTTCGTGGTGTCCTCCAGCTCCAACACCGGCCTGGTGCTAAGCAGCACCGGACTCGACCGCTACATCGAAGGCAGGATCGACGGCAAGACCCTGACAGAGCGCCATATCGCCGGAAAGCCGAAGCCGGATTCCTACCTGGCTGGCGCCGAACTGGCTGGCGTCGCTCCGGATCGGGCAGTGGTCTTCGAGGACGCGCTTGCCGGGGTCGAGGCGGGGCGAGCCGGCAACTTCGGCTATGTGGTGGGGGTTGATCGGGTCGGGCAGGCAGCACAGCTACTTGCGCACGGCGCCGACGTGGTGGTCACCGATCTCGCCGAACTGCTGCAGGACAGCCGATGATCGAGGACCCGCGCTTTCCCGTCGAGCCGTGGAACGTCCGCGAACTCGGTGTGGATCTGGCTACCCTGCCGCAGAGCGAGTCGATTTTCGCGCTCGCTAACGGCCACCTTGGCGTCCGCGGAAACCTCGACGAAGGCGAGCCGAACGGCCTGCCGGGCAGCTACCTGAACTCGTTCTACGAGGCTCGGCCGCTGCCCTACGCCGAGTCCGGCTATGGCTATCCGGAATCAGGTCAGACCATCGTCAATGTGACCAACGGCAAGCTCATCAGGCTGCTGGTCGACGACGAGCCCTTCGACCTGCGGTACGGGCGGGTGCTGCACCATGAGCGGATCCTGGACCTGCGCGCGGGCGTGCTGCACCGGGTCGTCGAGTGGGCCTCCCCCGCCGGCCAGGTGATCCGGCTGCGATCCACCCGGCTGGTGTCCTTTAGCCAGCGAGCGATTCTTGGCATCCGCTACGACGTCGAGGCGGTCGGCGACAGCGCTCGGGTGGTGCTCCAATCCGAACTGGTGGCGAACGAGCCGGTGCCGGCCACCTCCTCAGATCCGCGGGTCGCGGCGGCTCTCGAGCGGCCACTGCAAGCCGTGGAAACCCTGATCGACGGCAACCGATCCAGCCTGATCCATCGGACCCGGTTGAGCAAGCTCTGGATGGCAGTTGCCGCCGATCATCGCGTTGAGGGCGACACCGATCCGAGCGCGCACACGTTCTGCGAGCAGGACTGGTCACGAACCACCGTCGGGACCAGGCTGGAGCCAGGGCAGCGAGTGACGCTGACCAAGTTCGTGGCCTACGGCTGGTCCAGCAAGCGCTCGGTCGCCGCGCTCAGGGACCAGGTGGATGCCGCGCTGTCGGCCGTGGTGCACACCGGCTGGGATGGCCTGGTAACCGAACAGCGTGAATATCTCGACGAATACTGGGATGGCGCCGACGTCCAGGTGGACGGTGACCCGAGCGTTCAGCAAGCGGTCCGGTTCGGGTTGTTCCAGCTCCTGCAGGCTGGTGATCGCGCCGAAGGTCGTTGTATACCAGCCAAGGGACTGACCGGTCCTGGCTACGACGGCCATGCCTTCTGGGATACCGAGATGTACGTGCTGCCAGTGCTCACCGCGACCGCTCCCAAGGCTGCCGGCGACGCGCTGCGATGGCGGCACTCCACCATCGAGCTGGCAACCCAGCGGGCCCGGACCCTCAATCAGAAAGGTGCGGCGTTTCCGTGGCGCACCATCGGCGGCGAGGAATGCGGCGCGTACTGGCCGGCCGGGACCGCGGCCGTTCATGTCAACGCGGCGATCGCGCTGGCCGCCGCCCGGCACGTGCTGTGGACCGGTGACGCCGAGTTCGAACGGGAATGCGCGTTGCCATTGCTCGTCGAAACCGCCAGGTTGTGGCTTGAGCTGGGTCACTTCGGCGACGACGACCGGTTCCATATCGACGGGGTCACCGGCCCGGACGAGTACAGCGCATTGGTTTCCGACAACACCTATACCAACCTGATGGCGGCCCGCACCATGGAGTTCGCGGCCCGCACCGCGAGCCGGCTGCCGGAGGTGGCTGCGAAGTTGAAGGTGCTGGGCGAGGAGTGCCAGCAATGGCAGCGCGCGGCCGCGGCCATCGCAATTCCGTACGACAACGTGCGCGGGATGCCCGAGCAGTTTCACGAGTCCACCCGCCAGGAACGGTGGGACTTCGAGGCGAGCGCGAAGGCGAACGGATACCCGCTGCTGCTGAACGCACCGTACTTCGAAATCTACCGCAAGCAGGTCGTCAAGCAAGCTGATCTGGTGCTTGCGATGCACTGGTGCGGCGACGCGTTCAGCCTGTCCGACAAGGCCAAAGCGTTCGAGTACTACGAAAGTATTACGGTCCGCGACTCGTCGCTGTCGGCCTGTTCGCAGGCAGTGCTCGCCGCCGAAGTCGGCCAGTTGGAGCTGGCCCATGATTACGTCCGGGAAGCGTCGATGATGGACCTGGCCGATCTGGAGCACAACACCGGCGACGGCCTGCATATCGCGTCGCTTGCCGGTGCCTGGCTGGGGCTGGTCTGCGGCTTCGGTGGCATGCGAGATCACGGCGGCCAGTTGAGTTTCGCGCCGAGGCTGCCCCGGGCGCTGTCCCGGCTGGCTTTCACCGTGCGCTGGAATGGCTGCAAAGTCCGGGTGACGGCCGGTCAGAGCAGTGTCCGGTACCTGGTCGAGGACGGCGGCCACGCCAAGCTTGCGATCGTCCATCATGGTCAGCCGCACACCCTGGCCGTCGGGCAGCCGCTGGAGCTGGACATCCCGCGGCTGGCTGCGCTGACCGCCCGGCCCGAGCAGCCGGCAGGCCGGCCCCCACTGGTACCGCCGGCGCGGTCGGCCGCACCGGACTGACCGCGCTGATTGAACCGTGCGGCGCCGGCCATCGTGGTAGTGGTCATGGTGGACGTCGGTGGTCACCGGGTGCTTCCTGCTGCCGTGGTACTGCTGGTGGCTAGCGTCGGCCTGATCGGCTGCTCGGGCAGCAAGCTACATCAGGCAGCGCCGAAGGTTGCTTCGGCTGGCCCGGGGATCGACCGCGCAGCGGCGAACTATCTTGCGATAGCTATTCCCGCCAACGCTGAACTCGAGGCAAGTCTCGACGCGCTGGACGGTCGTGACCACCGCAATCTGGCCGCGGCACGTGGCAGGCTGCTCGATGTGGTCAGAACCGAGCGGGCCTTCGATCGCGTTCTGCTCGCTGTCGCGCTGCCCGCCGCGCTCGCCGACACCGCGCAATCGCTGGTAAGGGTCAATGAATCGCGGGCTGAACTCACCGCCCGCGCCGCTGCGGCGGTCACTCTGCGAGTGCTGTGGATTCGGGCATCCGGGCTATCGGCGGCGAACGCCTTGGTCGAACAGCAGGTCGAAACGCTTCGGGCCCAACTGGGCCTGGCGCCGCCGGATCCGGGCTGATCGCCGGAGCCGGTCTCATCTGATACCCAGCTTCTCCCGCCGGATGCCTGCTTTCTGGATGCCCAGCCTTCGGGTGCTCCGCTTTCGGACGCTCCGCTTTCGGATGCCCAGCTTCAGGATGCCCAGCTTCCGGGTGAACCGAACCAGCCAGTGAGCCGTGTTCATGGCTAAGGCGGCCACCGCAAGCACTGGTCGCACACTTGGATCGGAGCCACCATGAACATCTCAACGACGACGCGCGATAGTCGACTAGTGAAATACGGTTTACCGCTGGCAGTACTGGGTGTTCTCGGCACCGCCTGCTCCAGTGGTAGCAGCTCCTCATCGTCATCATCAACCGCCGCGGCTGGCGCGGATACCGTCTCATCGGCGAGCCTCAAGGTCTCCAACGGCCATCTGAGCGACGGCGCCGGTCGCACCGTGTACCAGTGGACGGCTGACACCGGCCCGGCGTCGACCTGCACCGGGGCGTGTGCTTCCGCCTGGCCACCGGTACCGGCAAGCAGCACGCCCAGCGCGGCGAGCGGGCTGACCGCGAGCGACCTCGGAGCCGTCAAACGAGCCGACGGCACCAGCCAACTCAGCTACGCCGGACACCCGCTCTACTACTTC
>FTJM01001838.1_pt1 | contig 25706 bp, 42 predicted proteins | sample 1658941 | NCBI WGS metagenome assembly FTJM01 (sample SAMEA3914876, study PRJEB12502) | metagenome | biome: forest; material: soil | place: USA | collected 2011-06-22 | depth 0.3 m
CGCCAAGGCACGCCACACACGATCCCGATCCCAAGAATTGAATATTAACGGCATCGACACTAAACAACTCGGTCATGCCATCATGTTTCAGACCGTGTCAGGCGGCGGCAATCAGATCAACTATAACCGTGTCGAAAACATAGCAGGAGTTGCTATTCACCCGCACGATCAGATAAACGTGTATAAGTCGAACGGACTGCCTGGTGACTCTATCCAGGTAATTGGTAACTATGTCCGTGGCGGACAAATCAGCCTTTGGCCGACAACTGGAAGCGGTGCAGCAGGTATCGTAGTAGGCGATGTGGGTGGCAGCTACCAGGTATGCCGAAACAACATCGTTGTCAATGGCGGCCGTGTAGGCATTCAGGCGCAAGGCGGGAATCATATCAAGGTTGACCACAATATCATATATGGCGCATCGCTTCCTATAACGCAAGTTGGACTGGCATGGGGCAACTGGTCAGGCGCTTCAACGTCAGACGTAATCTATGCTTACAATAAAGTGCGTTGGTTAAACTCTGGGGGCTCTGAAGTAGACCATTGGGAGAGTAACCAGAATGGTGCCGTTATATTAATCAGCAATATATGGGCAGCGCCAATTGATGCTACTATTCTCCCGGCGACTATCATCACATTCAAATAAATTTTTAACTATAAAACCCCTATTAAAAGATGAAAACATCAAGTTTATTTTCCTTGAACCTTTTGGATATCGGCAAAGGATTATTGGTATCTGTAAGCAGTGCCGTTGTGGCTATAATTTATAGCTCATTACAATCCGGCAGTCTTTCATTCGATTGGAAGCAGATCGGCGCAACAGCACTGGCAGCATGTGTTGCCTACCTCGCAAAGAATTTCTTAACTCCGGCTTCACTGGTAACGCCTATAAAGTAAGTCATGGCCGATTTTAAAACCTCTTACAAGTTAACGGGCGGGAACGAAGGCGGATATGCCAATGATCCGCATGATCGCGGCGGGGAAACCTATGCCGGTATCGCCCGTAACTTCTGGCCGAATTGGAAAGGCTGGGCATATGTCGATGCTGCTAAAAAGCAATACGGGTCCAACATTCATGCGATCAACGCATCGTTAAAGGCAAACCCGGTTGTTCAGGACCTGGTGAGCGGATTTTACATGGCCAATTTCTGGAACGTAGATCAGCTGAGTCACATCAATGATCAGCGCGTTGCCGATACGCTATATGATTGCTCCGTGAATCAGGGCACCGGTGAGGCGGCGCATATACTGCAAGATGCCTGCAATGTGTTGAGTATCCCTAAAATTAAATCTGATGGGGCGATCGGCCCGGCAACGTTGGTCATGGCCAATAGTTTGGACGCTGAACTGTTGTATGGTGAAATAAATGAGTTTCGCAAGGCATCATATAAAAAAGATAAAGGCTTTGACCGTTATGGCGCCGTCTGGTTATCACGATTAACAAAGTATTAATTTCTATTCCTTATTAAATATGTCACCTACAGAAAACAGACAGATTGCAGATTTAAAAGACATTGTCGAAGAGCAGGGCGAGCAAATAAAAATGCTGGTTGGCGCAGTTACGCATATTAGAGAGGGGAACGATAGAATAGAAGTATTGTTGATTGGCGACAAATTCACAAAAAATAAAGGCCTGATAGACAAGGTAGATAACCTCGATGAACGGCAAACGATTATTGAAAAAACCTTATCCACTTTCAAATCGAAATGGGCTGGGATAGTTTTCATGATCATTGGCATTTCCGGAGTATCTGCATTTGTCTATTACATCACTTCCATCATTCACACCTTATCAAAATAATCATGAAAAAATTTACTCTTATTGCAATTACAATGTTCATCCTTTCCGGATGCTCCCAGGCCTGGTATCAGCGCAGGGATATGAAGAAGCTTGATGCTCTATCGATTCAGCAGCCAACAGAGTTTTTGCGCCTTTCAAACCTGATCAATCCATGCTTCGATGGGAAAGCCAAATCTGATACTGTTGTTGTAAAGGGCAAAGCTGATACGGTTACATTGCCGGGTTCGGTGGTAATAAGCCACGTAAAAGACTCGGTAATTAAAACAATAACGCTTCCGGGCAGACAGGTAACATTACCAACATTCATCACAATACATGATACGATTCCGGATACCAGGAGTATCGCAACGCTCAATGCTCAATTAAAAGATTGCAGCGCGACTCAGATTACGGATCAAGCCAAACTCGCGGATGCCTTGACAGTAAGTAAAAATCGGTTATGGTGGATCATTGGTCTTGCTTCGGCTATTGGAATATTCGCGGTCGTAAAAGTGTATTCGTTCGTCAGTGGAGGCGGCGTGGCCGATATCGTGAAGAAAGTAGTTTAACTCAAAGCCCGTTTGGAAAATGACCGACCATGGATTGCTGGCGGAACAAAGTACTACGGGCCTATTTTAAAAATTAATTCAAATGGACATAAAATGTTTTTTGATTGAACCGACAGGAGAGCAGGATGAGGATGGGCATTATATCTGGCATCGTCCGGATACAGGTGAACGCTTTAAAAAATATCACTGGCCAGCAGGCGCTATTTGGCGTGCTACCTGGTATGAAGAGTTTCCAGAATGGACCGGATCTGATGGCAAAAGCTATTGTTGCATGACACCTGGTGGCGAATGGTTCATCGATGGACGGGCATCAAACTGCACTTTGAATGATGACGCCATTCATAAATGTTGGTGTCGGCATGGAGAAGCTCCGGATTTCACGGTTGATAAGAATGGAAATACTTGTTCGGCGGGTGCAGGCTCAATATTAGTTGGCAGCTATCATGGGTTCTTAAGAAATGGATATCTGACAGGTTGCTGAAATATTATGACAGCTTTTTACATCATCGGTGGTTTCATGATCATCTCCTTTTTACTGGCGTTGTTTTGGAACGACCTAAAAAACTTATTCGACATGGATCCTTAGTTTTTATTAACAGGTAAAAAGCCAGCAGGATTATCTCCGTCTTTCATTGATAGATCGATGTGCATATCTAGGCTGCCTAAGATGGCGATAAATGTTTTAATAGCTATGTTTTGTTTACCGGCCTCGAAATTGGCTATATGATGTTGAAGCGTACCTACCTTTTCAGCCAATTCTGTTTGTGTATAGCCACGCTCTTTTCGGGCAATGGCAATGGCTTTGCCTATTTGCTTTAAAGCGATATCAGCAACCTGGTAATTGAATTTGTCGTTGTTCTTTGCCATTATGCAGCTATCAAAGATTGAACGTGATTTAAGACGTTTTTGAAGCTTTCGGCATTAATCACATTATACTCAAAAGATGTAGATAAAAATTCACTAACCACAACAGCTTCAAAGTTGTCATCTCTTTTAGAGTGATTTGAAATTCTAATAGAAAAATCAAAACCATTTACTTCTGCTTCAAAATAAAGAGAACCAGTGTTAGCGCATGAGTGTCCATAAGTAACACCACCGTTTGAGGTAACTAAATTATCAATTGTTACCCTAACCTTTGAAAGGTTAAAAGCATTTGATGTTGTTTGTTTTACGATACCTCTTGACGTATTGCTTAAAGTCTTCATATCTCTTGTTGTTTTGATATGTAAATATACATTTAAATATATATTACTTCCAAATTTATTTTCATTTTTTTTAGTATATTTAAAACACCTCATATGAAATCCATCGCAATTTCTTTATTTATGTTGCTGGCATGTATCACCGGATCTGCGCAGCAGCAAATCGTTTCTTATCCTGGATACACCGCCTATTGGAATCCTGTTACCTTAATCCCTGACAGCGTGATCTGGATCGCAAAACCTCACGCGAAGGCGGCTAATAGATCGGCCGGCTTTCATTCCACGGGCGGTAGGTTAAATGAAACGCGCGATTACCGACATTCCGGATATGATATTGGGCACAATGCGAACGCAAGTGATGAAAACGGCAATTCATCGGATGAATACAATTCCTTCGATTTCGTTAATACTTATCCGCAACGCCCGAACTGTAACCGATTAACCTGGCTCGCCCTCGAGAACGAAGTCAGGCAGCTGGCCATACAATACGGTTCGGTAAAAAATAAGGTTTATTGGATCGGCGTCGCTGGCCATATCGGGGATGACGGCGTTACCGTTCCGACATCTTGCGTGAAAGAAATTTGGTATAATGGTGTTCACGAAAAATACATCATGCCGAATTCTGACACCTGCAATCTGCATCCTTATATGTATTATCGTGTTAAAACTCAAAAGTCGATTACGGGGTTATGAGGCAAGTGAATAAAATTTACGATTTTCCAAACAAGGTTTGTTGATCATCTTTGCCTTTAGGGATATGCTGTATGACTTTCACTACTTTAAAGCCGTTCTCGATATATATCCCCATTGTTTTATCAAAAATAAGATTCTTTTCTAAATCAACTATCAATATATCTCCTTTGGCGAATTGTTCACCATTTTCAATTTTAGTCCAAAATTCCGGATCATTGATTTGAGCAAGTATCTTTCTAGAATTTAGATAAAATTGCCAGTTAACCCCCTTTTCAAAAACAACTTTAAATATTGTTAGTCTTTCTTGCGATGTTTTCCGGTCTTCCAGTGTTTCATCTATAAAAAGTTCGTTACTCCAAGAAAAGTTTTCAAATTGATTTCTCGGGACATTTATCAATGATTTTTTGTGATCATCCAAAATCTCTACTCCCGTGATGCTTTCATCGGTTTCAATAGCATCAAATGCTTTTTGTAACGCCGTATCGATAATTCTATTTTTTGAAGCTATTTCATAAAGAGCCTTTTTCACTGTAAACTTGGTGTCATCTATGGTGAGAGTTATGTTTTCTCCATCTATTTCAATCACCGTTGACGGTTTTTTACCTTTAAGCCAAATTCTTATTTGAATTAATCCCACCAGCGTTCCGACTATTTCAGACGCATAGGCAGCAGTGTCTGGAGTTAATAAATTAGCTAACCATGAAACGTTTAAGATTATATCAAATGGTACACTGCCTTTCGCCAGTGGTTTTATCCTAATTGACAAATCAACTCCCTGAGCGACTTCGTCTTTGATCTCATTTAATACGGTGGCGAAATTAATTTGCGAAAGCAGTAGTGTGTTTAACTCTATACTCTCATCGTCTGAATTATATTTGAAGGTATAGCTATCGGCGTGTTCCAACTTATTTGAGGTGGCATGTGTCTTCATGAAGATAATAAAAGTTTAGGTGAAAAAACAATAAAGTGGGCTTATTTTTCCCGCCGAATAAAGATATATTATTTAGGTAATAATATACCAGTTGGGACAAACTATTAACCCACTTTTAAAAACTCACTTATAATATAATCTTTGTCTGATTGTGTTATTATTTGCTTACCATTTTCCTGTATAGCGCAATCTTTACCATTTCGCGTAATAAGCCAGCCTATACTGCCGACATCGGTAGAAATTATATAGCTTATCTGGTCATGTTTTGCGACAAATAAAACACCCGTATTAAAACTTAACGGTGGATTGAATTTTCTCATTATTTCCATACTTAAAAATACGTTATATTTAAGTAATTAAAAAGCCCTGTTGCCTATGGTCATCATTTCTTACCTTGTCGTTAAGGTTTCGGTAAAACATAATAACAGCTCCTAGGAATACCGCATTTAGATTAATTTTTTCTGACTTGGGTATAATCGGAACGCCGTCAAAAAACACCTTTGATTTACCTATTGGATCGTCTTTGAAGTTCATTTTGTAATTGTGGTATAATGATTTCTCAATACGGTCCATCAAAATCGTCATCTCGGGCTCAGAACGCTTTATTGTATTACGGAACAAGCCTGCAGCATGCGTGAATATATGACTAAGGTCGGCATTTGTTTTGCGTGGTGAAATCGGCTTGTCATCATAGAAAAAATTTGTCGGAGCGGTCGTGAACATGAACCTGGCCGCATAATGAATTTCAAGCGCGTTTTCCAATGTGGTTGCCATCGATTGCTTTTCTTCTTCAGTATACAGATCCATCTCGCCAGGACTTTCCTGATTTATTTCACCCCATTCTTCATGTGTTGTCATATAACAAAGCTACGAGTTATTTTTGCAAAATGAATTCGTTGGAATTTACAGCAGCATTCGGAGGTATAAAAAAGAGAGTCAAGCTTTTTAAAGCACATGGCGGCCCAGAAGGTTATCAAATACTGATTGACAATTACTTTTTCGGCTACCTTTATTTTAAAGATGGAAATTGGATGGCAAGATTAGGACCGAGTAGCGCTCTTACGATGGCTGACATTCAGGCGTTCGGCGAGCGTATCGATGATGCAGGTATGGAGCGGCTTTAATTGCTATTCTCCGGCAATATCAGGCGCTCATGATTGTTGATCACTTTATTTACTTCCTTACTTACGCGGTACATATCCATTTCCACATCAGGGAACGTATCGCAGATGGCGAGCAGATCATTAACCGGAACGTCGTTAGAAAGCCACATTGTTTCTTCCTGTTTATCCAGGATCACCGGCATGCGGTCGTGCAGCTTGCTTACCAATCCGTTAGGCTCTGTCGTTAATATCGTATAGGTCTTATACCAGGCGTTATTTAATTTATCAAACCACATCGAGTAAAGCCCGGCGAAAGCGAACACCTGCCGATCGGGTAAAATAAACCTATAGGGTAATTTTTCTTTTCCTGCCGTTTCCCACTCATAGAAACCATCGGCCAATACCAAACAGCGTTTATTTTTCTCCATGAGCGGCTTAAAGGAAGTTTTCTCCATTAAGGTTTCTGAACGGGCGTTTAGCATAGAGTAGGCCACCTTTTTATCTTTTGCCCAATGGGGAACAAGCCCGAAATGATATTGATTAATTATTGTTGGTGCTTCAGACGTGACCACATATCCGAGTTGCGTTGGTGCCAGGTTATAGTTTGGCTGATACGGATGCTCCATCTCAAAAGCATACTGCTCCAGGATCTGATCATATGGACTTGCTATAGTGTAACGTGCGCACATAATATAAAGTTAGCCATAAGTTCAGGATTATCGAAACCTCAAAACTCGATCGTGCTGCCCTTCATTGCGTGTGATTTCTCAATCACCAGGTCGCGCTTATAGGCATTGAAAGCATCTTTGGTCTTATGGCCGGAAAGCACCATGATTTGTTCATCGGAAAATCCGGCCATGATCATATTGATCACAGCTGTATGCTTCCAGGCATAGATCGTATAATTCCGGTCCAAATGAAGCGATTCCTTGATTTCGACATACTTCTCAGGGAAATAGTCCTTGCTCATTGCGGTTAAACCAGGTTTGCCAGCTCTACCAAATACAAAAGCATTGTGTCCAGCCTGCATAACATGACGCTTCTTAATCAATTTCAGCAACTGGTCGGATATTGGTATCAGTCGGTCGCCTGTTTTGCCAATTATCCGTATCTGGCGATTTTGTTCGTCTATATCCCTCACCTTTAAGTTACGAATTTCGGCCGGGCGCATTAAACTCAAGTAGATCCATTCCACATAATCGCGTAAATGCTCGTTAGCTGGCTTATCAAGCTGCTTCTTAACTTCGGTGATCAGAACAGGCGTGTAAGCCTTGTTTTTTTGTGGTGACGTCTTCTTACTATCAACGCCTGATATATCAAAAGTATAGTCAATCTTGCGGTGAACCTGCCGTTCGAGTTTCTTTAGCCTATTGAAAAACGTATTGTAAAAGTCAAGGTAGTTATTATAGGTACGCGCCGACCATTCCAACTCATCACATTCCGTGTCCAGGAACATGATCAAGTCAACCTCGGTAAATGCGCACGCCTGAATATTCTTTTCGGGAAATTCCTTTAGATGGCTCTCCAGGTTGTAAAGGTAGTTGTCATAGGTCCGGATGGTCCGGATAGAATAATTCTGCTTTTTGATAAAAGCTCTGAACGCTTCGATGCCTGCCGTTAACGTCCAGTTTGGTGGCTCCGTCCGACTTTGAATTTCATGAGCAGCTTGCTTAACCCTGTCGCTCTTTTCTTCGAAAGGATTATAATTAAGGACCTCGAGCCAGTAACTGATATCACGTAACAATTGCTGTGCGGCATCTTCCTTTGCACGCTTGTCATGGATACGATTGATGCCGTCTTTTACTTTAAATGCTTTGAATTTTCCGGGCGCCTCCGGCCGTTCGTAATGATATTGAATATACCATTCACCTGATTTGCAGCGGCAGATCGTTGGCAGCTTATAGGGTAACGTGTTTGCCATAAACCGTTTTCTGTATACACCCGATTTTACACCCGGTTTTGATTTACTAGATTTAAAAGTACCTTTCCGATGCTTAAGCGCACTTTTTTTGGTGCCCAGAACGAGATTCGAATTATTACCGTTTTGGCTATCTCGCTCAAAAGGTTCATCTGATGGATACATTGGACAGGTTTTTTAAGGATTCTACACCCGGTTTTACACCCGGAAAACTACTAGAAATGCGATGGTTTTCCGCGCATTATCAGCCGCATATCGGTTTTCACTTTATCAAGTTCGCTACGCAAAATTGCGATCTCTGCGCGCAGCATTTGAACTTCTACCAGTGTACTGGTTTTCGTATTGGCTTTTTTTTCTCCAACGCCATTCATAAACCAGGTAGCGGAATAACCCAGCCTTAAACATACGCCGTCGATGATCTTCTTTCCGATAGGATAACCTTCTTCACCCTTTAATGTGCGGCTCAGTGTGCCCTGGTTGATGCCTAATAATCTTGCGAAACTCGCCTGGTTGCCTTCCGGATGATCCTTTAGGTACTCATTAAAGATCAGGAACAGGCGTTTGACTTGGGGTGTGATAGCCATTTTATTGGGTTGTTTATTTGGTAAAATAAGCGGCTTCCGTATCCTCGATAACGTCGCCGTTCGTCGCTGTTGATGTATCATCAAAGTATAATATTAGTTGATTAGAAGTTTGCATTTTAATTGTCGCTTTTTCGATCGATGCCTGGATAGGAAATCCATCAACTGTTTGCGCCGGAGTATTGATTGTACATATATTTCCGGCAACGGTATAATTGAAATTCGTAGTTGCTGTTCCCAATACCTGGCTGCCAGTTCCATTGGCGTTAAAGTTAAAATAGGAACTTTGACCAATGGTTATTCCGCCTGTATTATCAGTTGATACCAGTTGGTGATTCTTATATTCTTTAAGCGTGTCTGCTGAATAATACCATTTACCGGCCAAATTGTTTGCAGATGGCGCAGGCGTGGTGCCTTTCTTACAGGATATTGTCAGGACCATGGCAAATACCAATATGTAAAGTATGTGTTTTTTCATAAATTTCATTTTTATTAAAGTATTTATTAGGTTACATCTGGTTTCTGGTAACTTTTCCTTTTACTATATAAAGTGACAAAATTGATTCTTTCGGAATAACAGTATCGCCCTTGAAATTTGGGTTAGTTGATCTCAAGATAATTTTAGAATTATCGTGGTCGCAGGGATGAATCGTCTTTATGACGCGCATATTGTTAGTGTTACTATCGGTAATCACAAGGTGAGCTTCTCCCCATTGCAAATATTCTGGATTAAAAACTTGTTTGACGGCAATCACTTCTCCGCTAGCAAATCTTGGATACATACTATCGCCATAAACAGGAACATATGCAGAACAATCATTAAACGGCCTATAATCCACATAAAACTCTGGGTCTTCTCTTACATCCGAAAAGCTCGATATCACCGTTGCATTCACATCTATATCATAATACGGCACGCCGTGTTTGTTGAAACTTGTTGAATTATTTACCCCTTTTTCCCCTTTTATTTCAATATTTCTTTCAATATCATCCAACATAAAGTCAGGGAAAGCCAATTTTAACTTATTGAATGTTGGTCTCTGAAAACGTTTGGATTTATAATAATTACTAACTGCCTCAGATGATACATTTAATATTTTTCCTACTTCAATATCAGTAAGTCCCTTATTATCAATGTAATCCTTAAATGCATCGCCCTGTTTTTTCTCCATAGAAAAATGTTAATAACTTTTTATTGAATTATATTGATTTTTATTGAAACATGTTTATATTTGTCATGTCCTATAAATCAAATATATATTAAATATACACCATATGCAAACAATAGAAATGCCAAAAACTTACATGGAGCGTCTTAATGAGCTTGAAGTAGGTGGAAGTATTTTGATTGAGACCTCTAAAAAAACTGCTAGAACTATTTGGAGCAATCACATCACAGTGCTTCACCGTGAAACAAATAAGCAGTTCACGATAAGGACAAATAGGGAGACAAAAGAGGTACGTGTTTGGCGGTTAGCAGATATAATTAAAGAAGCCTAAAGCCAATGTCAGAACCGAGAATTAAACAAACTAAGCCAAGAGCTAAAAATGTGAGCCTGGTACTTGCAGTTAAAACGGCTTCTATTTCAGTTATGGACCGCAAGCATATGCTGGTAGAACTCATTGTCGAGGATAGTGAATTAGGGGATATAATTGAGGCCTTCGGTTCCGATCGCATTCTGGACTTTATCGGAACGAAAGCTATAAATGATTTTTTAAAATAAATGAGGGTTGTTCATTCACAAATATCGATACCGGAAAAGGTTGTAAGGCCAACAAAAAAACAGCTTTACCACCAACAAATGGTACAGGCCTTAAGGAGAAAGCAGTACAGTGATTTCCAGCAGGCCGGTAAGGACCCGGAAGTGATTGCGATTGAGAATGAAGCCCGGAAGTTAAATCCTGATTATCAGGCAAAATTTAGAAAATAAAAAAGCCCTGCTACGAACAGGGCCGATATCATAATCACCTAACAGTAATCATAATGAACACAAATGTAGAACAAAATCCAGTCAATTCCAATCTGGATGCTTTCAGAAAAAAGATGCCTTTGACAAATGTCAACGTGCAACCGGATCATCTAAGATACTCGCTAGCAAATCCAAAGCTTCGCAATGCAGCAATGGACGACGCCATGCACCTGATCAATGCTACTGGCTTACCGCTCTCGGTTGTTCGTCCGGGCAGTGTGCCAAATATTGGTAACACATTTATTGTAAAAGTTCAAAACGCCTAATCATGAAAAATGTATTGATGTTCTTCAGCATTATCGCTACGGGCATGGGAATTATCGCCGCAGTCAAGTTTGAGTATGTTACTCCGCTAGGCGGTGAAATAATGATGCTTTCCTTGATTGGCTTTGGTGCCTGGTTTACATCACTACGCTTAAAGGAGAAAAAAGCATGAACCAGCCATTAACCTTAGACCTTGAAGCTGCTTACCTGCGTGAGCTGACTTTGAATAACATCTGCAATTCATTCGAGCGAATCAGCGAACAGCTAAGCGTATTACACAACCAACTTAACGCTCCGCCGGTAGCAGAAAGCGAGGTGCTCCATGTTAACTAAGCAAGAGACTTCGGCAGCCTGGGAGCTTGCCCTAAAACAGCGTCAGAACGATGAGAACGATACTCGTAACCTCATCCGACAGGTGCCTGTAGACTTTGCCATCGAATGCGTGCAAACGGCGGTGAAGCCATTAAAGAAAGTTATGGCAAATACTGTTCAGGCACTGATAGCAATGTCCAATGACCCTATGCTACAAAAGGACCAGAGAGCGCAGATTAAGCAACTGATCGAGATCAATCGGAACGTCCTGATTGAACTGGAGGTGAGCAATGCTTAATTCAAACAACACTATCGTGGTATGGTACCCAAATCACGGCCTGCGGGTTAGAAGCTGTCAGACGACGGTTTATCCTCCGGATCAGCAGCGCAGGGATATCATAGACCCAAAGAAGCGGACCGTTGGCTTTAACAAATGGGCGGAGCATATCCGCTTAGAAGTCGCAGCAGCTTCGGCCACTGCCGAGTCGCAACTTGATGAGGCAAAGAGAATATTACAAATAGTACCAGTAAAGCAATGAGCATGAGAACCACTGAAATTATTGACGATCAAGAGATTGAAATCCACTGGAATGAGATCCTTGAAATATTGGAACATCACGATAGTGGTTGCAAAGAAGCACTCATCCTGGGTGATGGCTCTAATGGTAAGCAATACCAGGCTTTAGGATGGCTGCAAGACGGTGAGATCGTCGATCTGCAAACTGATCCTGACATCGAAGAAGTAATTTAATTTAAATCAAATAAGATATGTCAACAACAACCGGACGAATCAGCAAACGCAAGGAAGTCTCTGCCGCTTCGGTATTACCAGAAATTGGTAAGATTAAAATTGGCGAAAAGGCCAAAACAGCTAACGGCAAAGAATACCCAAAAGCCATTGATTATTTCAGGCCTACGGGAACCTTTGCAAATGAGTTCACCAAGTTATTTGGTGACAAGCCCAAAAAGTTAAACATCGCCTTTATCAGCGACGACATTAACGAAGTTTGCAACCAGCGTTTTGAATGCTGGACCGATGGCAAACGTTGGGGATATGGAGATGGCGAAAAATTCACGGTGTATAATTCGAACCTTAAAGGCTATGTGAGTGATTTGACTGCCGCAGATGTCCGCGTGAAATCTCTAAAATGGGATGAAATGTTAACCCTTCGTTTTGTTATCCTAGAAATGACCGGCATCATGGGCTACTGGCGCTTTGAAACCAAAGCCAAGGCAGTAACCATCCCAAGCATCATTAAATCATTCGATTTTGTGAAGGATCGGGCCGGTTCAATTATTGGCTTTCCATTTAGCCTGATTGTCGAAAAAAAGACGGGCTATTCACCAGGCGAAGCTCGTTCATATCCAGCTGTTACACTTGTTCCGAACTTCACTCAGGATAGTCTGGAGATGGTCCGTGAATACATTGAGATGGGTGGCGAAATGAACCGCGTTACCACCAAAATGATCGCTCAAGAACAGATCATGCATCTATTGCCTAAAGAAACTCTACAAATCACTGAAACCGCACAGGAGGTAAAATAATGAACTTTGAACCAGTAAATACGGAATGGTGGGACGAAAACGCCCTCCGTCTACCATCCTACAAGGTAGGAAGGGTATCATATGGTGATTATGGCAGGTCATATCTCCGAATTTCAGAGGATGGAATGCTCGAGCAGCCGTTCAGGCTTTATACCAGCCTTACCGCCGCAATCAATCAATGCTCACCAATGGAGCGCCCATTACTTGAATGGTATTGCAAACACGGCCTCGCAGAAGCCAATCGACTATTAAAGGACAGCCAACATTACGGAACCTTGATGCATTTGTTATTCGGCAAATGGCTGCGTGAAAATTCCATAGATTTTGACACGTTTCAAAATGAGGTCGACGAATATTGCAGTGCGCACAGCTATTATTCTCCAGAGGTTTCTGGCTGGGCATATAAATTAAAATCCGATGTAGCCGCTTTCTGTCACTTCACCAAGGAGCGTAATGTTCGCCCATTAGGTATTGAATATGTATTGCTCAGCGGCAAGGGATATGGTACACTTATCGACCTGGTATGCAATATGGATATTTCTGAAACGGGCTACTTTGGTGAGGTCTATTTATCTGGTCCTCAAAAAGGCCAGCCTAAAGAAACTAAACGCCGCAAAAGGGTTACAGCGATCATCAACTTCAAATCCGGCCGTCACGCGTTTTACCGTTCCAACGGTATCCAGGTTGAATGCGAGCGGTTATTGTGGCTGGAAAATTTTCCAGATATCGAGATCGATTGCGCATTTAACTGGTCGCCAAAAGATTGGGAGACATCGCCGGGTTATAACCTGAAAGATTGGTGTGGTGAGATTGAACAAGCAGAGATTGACGCCGTGTTATCTCTTGCTGAAATACGTTTCGGCACAAAAGCTATCAACAAGCAATACATTGACATTAAAGGCACGCAATGGCGCGACCGTGATATGGATTGCGTGAAAATCACATCGGTAGAAGAATTCTGCGCCCAGAAATATAGTAACATCCCTGTATAGGCCCTGGAAGCGAGCAGCGGGCAACCGTTCGGCTTAGTGGTTCGGTCCACACGCTTCCCGGACTGCTTTTAAACAGTTTATTGTGATATAAGGTTTAGGTGCTACCGGGAGCACGCCAGGTGAGCCCGGTAGTTTTTTAAACACGTTCCAATTTCCTTAATTAACTTTTGACAAGATGAAACTCGACTTAAACAACCGGCCTTTCTGGCTACAGAATATAATCATGTGCACGGCTCTGGCCCCTCTGCATCTGCGCCATTGTCGGAGTCGCGGAGTTTTTAATATTCATCATACACAAACTCTTTAAACTGATATAATGAAAACTCAAAACATCAACAGTCAAAATTATCTGGTTGATCAGCAGCTGACTGATTTTACCATTTTCCAAAAAGTGTCGAGCAACGTCGACTTCTTTGGAACAGACCATCTAAACAAGAAACTGTTCGTGCAATTTAAGGGCGGAACCGGTGCTCACATTTATTCGGAAGTGCCAGTTAAAATCTTGACATGGGCAGAGAATGCAGAGTCGATCGGGAAATTCATCTCTTCCGAGGTAGTGGGCATATTCCCATCGGCTAAGACAGAAGTTCGCCTGGTTAAACCGGTTACTATCGGACAAACTATTAATACAGAAGAGTCCACTTTCTAAATTAAACACCATGAAAATAATATTAATTGTCTCGATTTTACTAATCCATCAGACATCAAAACCAAAGGCATGCAGTTGCGGGGATATTGAAATATATAATCGCAAGGGGCATCTTGTCGGCGTAAAACCCGAGGGAAGTTCAATATGGTTTGACCCTAATTTTGATCTATTGCATTCTGAAATAACCCATAAATAAGATGGACACTACATTAAAAATCACAACTCAAAGCCCAGAAGAGGCGACGGCGCTAATTGAAATATTAACCGAAATGCGCAGTGCGATGATTAAGCACCCAATCTGGCCGGCCGATGCAGTTTCCCGGGCGGCAATCGTTTTGGAAGAAGCTGGCGAAGTTATTCGTGAGGCTAATCATATTCGGGAGGGTAACGGAAGTTCAAAAGCGTTGAGATTGGAACTCATTCAGACCGCGGGCACCTGCATCCGTATGATCAATCTTATGGACGCCGAAAAGAGGCAAAGCTCAGCTGGATGCTTTGTTAAAGGCAAAGGCTTAGCGGCTCTGTTTCCTGATCTATATTAACTGAAATTATGTTTTTACACAAATATTACATACCCTCAAAACAACTATGAACAAATTAAATGTAACTATTGAAAACGCCGCCATTGCTCACAAAGGAGCTGACGAAAAAGGCAGAAAGCTGCTTGAGGATCTGTTCGGCAAAGAACACTTCACTCCTAAACCCATTACCGAACGCGTAAAATCGTTTGAAGATGCTTGCTGGGTCCTTGATATGGAACCTGATGATGTACTTCCGTACTCGGAGGACACAACCGATAAGGAAGAGATCAACATCAACGCATACGCAAAGCTCAAAACCATTGCTAAGGCATTGAACGAAGGATGGGTACCTGATTTTAGCCATGGTAACCAGGCTAAATATTACCCATGGCTAAAATCGAACGGTTCGGGTCTCGGTCTGTCGTTCTTCGGCTGCGGTGACGGTCGCTCGGATTCGAATGTCGGGTCTCGCCTTTATTATAAAACTGCCGAACTAGCCAAATATGCCGGCACGCAATTCATTAAAATCTATAACCAATTCAACAACTAAACAAATGGAAACAAAAATTGACATCAAAGAACAAATCAAAACTTTCGACGATGCACTTGCTAAGGTTGGCGAAACCGTTGAGGCCTTCGCAGCAAGAACAGCACTTGACGCTCCTGACGAGGTAGCTTACAAAAAAATAAAAGTTATTGCTAATGCCTTGAATCAGGGCTGGAAGCCGAACTGGAAAGACTCCAATGAGTATAAATATTATCCATGGTTTGACTTTGAGGACGATAACGGTTCGGGTCTCGGTCTGTCGTACTTCGGCTTCGTTGGCGGTTACTCGGTTTCGATTGTCGGGTCTCGCCTTTGCTACAAAACGCGCAGCCTGGCAATTTATGCAGGTGAGCAGTTCGCCGAGCTGTATGCCCAGATGATGGTCATCAAGGAAGGCGAAGAATAAGTTAATACGGTTGTGTGCCGCGCGAGCTGGCCAGGGTTCGGGTCTCGGTCTGTCGTACTACGGCTACGATAACGATAACTCGAATTCGAATGTCAGGTCTCACCTATGTAAAAACAAGCGGCGCAAACCCTGGCAACAGTCCAAAAAATCACGAACAAAAAAAGGGCGTTGGTACCGCAAGAGAAGACGACCTAATAAACAAAGGCTATGAAGCGATTGAATAATTTATACCAGAAGATATACAGCATGGAAAACCTGCAGCTCGCTGATCAGATCGCCCGCAAAGGTAAATCTGGCCAGTATGGAGTAAAGCTACACGATAAAAATGCCGAGGCCAATCTTGTAGCGCTTCATCATATGTTGAAGGATAAAACCTACCGTACATCCGAGTATAAGATCTTCAAGATATGGGAGCCAAAGGAACGGGACGTCTACGGATTGCCGTACTTTCCGGACCGTATCGCACATCATGCGGTAATGAATATCCTGGAACCAATATTCGTTTCAAACTTCACATCGGACACGTTCAGTTGTATCAAAGGCAAAGGGATTCACGCGGCCAAGGAAGCTGTTCAACAAGCTTTAAAAGATGTACCCGGCACGACCTATTGCCTTAAACTTGACATCAAAAAGTTTTATCCAAACGTGGACCATGCAGTTTTAAAGCAGCTGTTGAGGCGTAAGTTTAAAGATGCTGATCTTCTCTGGCTATTGGATGAAATTATTGACAGCGCACCTGGTATTCCGATCGGAAATTATCTAAGCCAGTATTTTGCAAACTTCTATCTCTCCTACTTTGATCATTGGATCAAGGAAGATAAGCACGTAAAATACTATTATCGGTATGCTGATGACCTGGTGATCCTTGCAGATAATAAGCCTTACTTACACCGGTTACTGGCCGACATAAGGGAATATTTAACCGGTAAACTAAACCTAACCATTAAAAGTAATTACCAGGTATTTCCGGTAAGTGAACGCGGAATTGATTTCGTGGGATATGTTTTGAGGCACACTCATGTTGCATTGCGCAAAAGCATTAAAAAGAACTTTGCTCGGAAAGTTTCGAGACGCGCCAACAGATCATCTATCGCCTCCTATCTCGGCTGGGCAAAGCATTGTAATAGCCGACACCTTATCAAAAAATTACTATCTAATTATGAGAAAATTCAACGAATTCCAAATAACACTAACATCAAAAAGCCTCCAAGGCGACAAAATAAAGGTCGATAAAATACTCAACCGGGAAATAACGGTCGAGGCCTTCAAAATAGAAGAAAGCAAGTTTGAGGGAAAGGGTAAATGCCTCCATTTACAATTCCGTCTCAACGACGACCAACATGTCTGCTTTGTTGGATCAGTTGGATTAATAGATCAAATACAGCAGGTGCCCGAGGATGGCTTTCCATTCCTGGCTACAATAGTAAAGGAAAATAACATTTTAAAATTCACTTAATGAGTCCTGAATTCTTAATCATAGATCTTTTCTGCGGCGCCGGAGGCACAACAACAGGTTTCGCAATGGCGCAACGAGAAGGTAACAATATCGCGAAAGTTATTGCATGCGTAAACCACGACTGGAAAGCCATCAAAAGCCATTGGCAGAACCATCCGGAGGTTGAGCATTACACGGAAGATATCCGCACGCTCGATTTAAAGCCTCTGGTAGAATTATTAAATCAGAACAGGTGCGTGTACCCTGATGCAAAAATTATTCTGTGGGCTAGTCTGGAGTGTACGAATTTCAGCAAGGCGAAAGGAGGGCAACCGCGTGATGCTGACAGCCGCACTTTAGCCGAACATCTGGACCGTTATATCCTGGCGCTTGATCCGGATTATGTACAGATAGAAAACGTGGTCGAATTTATGAGCTGGGGCCCGCTCGACGAGCATGGTAAACCGGTCAGCCGCAAGTCGGGCAGTGATTGGATGCGCTGGCGTAAACACATTGACGGTTTTGGATATCGTAATGAATGGAGAGAGTTAAACAGCGCCGATTATGGCGCTTATACTTCGCGCAACCGTTTATTCGGCTGCTTCGCAAAAGAAGGATTGCCAATAGTATGGCCGGAAAGTACGCATGCTAAAAAACCTATTGACCACGGCATGTTCGGTAATGTGATGAAATGGAAGGCTGTTAAGGAGGTATTGGATTTTGAAGATGAAGGCCAAAGCATTTTCACCAGGTCAAAAGCACTTTCGCCAAAAACACTTGAAAGAATTTACGCGGGACTGATCAAATATGTTGCAGGTGGCAAGGATAAACACGAGGCTTTTTTAATTCAGTACAACAGCGGCAAAGATCGCGTCACCTCTGTTGAAAATCCATGCAATACTATACCAACTGAAAATAGATTCGCATTGGCTCAAATGGCATTTATAGCTAAAGCTTATAGCGGACGCCCGGAAGGTAAAGTAATACCAGTGACGGGGCCCGCCGGAACCATAACGACATTCGGCGGCCAGAGCTTAATACAGCCTCAATTCCTGACAAAATATTACAGCGGTAAGCCTGAAAACATGATTGGTTCAGTAAATGATCCATCGAGCACACTCAGGACTAAAGATGGCAATGGATTGGTGCAATGTTTCATAGCAAAATATTATGGGACAGGCGGCCAATTGAATTCAATTGATGAACCTGCGTCGAGCGTGACCGCCAGAGAAAATCTCTCAAAAATCCAAATGGTTTGGCTCGATAAAACGTATACGGGCAAGCTAAATCATCAATCTATTGACCGGCCGGCCGGAGTCGTAATGCCCAATGATAAACATCAGCTTGTTCAGGCTAAATGGATTATGAATACCAGCTTCGGAAATACCGGTACGTCAGTAGATCAGCCGTCTCCGCCATTACTGGCAAGCCGCAGGCACCATTATATTGTTAATCCTTCGCATGGCGGTCATTCAACTTCTACCGATGCTCCGTGTCCGGTTATCATAGCGCGGCAGGACAAAGCCCCATTGTATCTTATCGGTGTCGAGCATGTAGATGTAGCCATCCCGATATATGAAGATGAGCCTCAAATAATGGTTGATATCAAAATATTCATGGCCCTATACGGTATATCCGATATCAAAATGCGCATGCTGAAAGTTCTTGAGCTACTTAAAATACAAGGTTTCCCGGCAGACTATAACCTTTACGGCAACCAAGCAGACCAAAAGAAATTCATTGGCAATTCAGTTGTGCCGCATGTGGTAAAGGCTTGGTGTGAAGCTATGGGTCAACGTTTAATTGATGAAAGGATAGCCGCATGATAAAGCCAAAAATGACACCTGAAAAGAAAGCCAGGATTTACAAGTCGGTCCAGTTCATGGCTGTATTAGCCGAAATGATGAAAATCGAGCACATGAGCGATCTGATTGACGCTGACTTTAAAAATCCGCAAGTGAATCAGTTTTCCAAGCGCATCAAAGCCGATGCCCAGGCAATACAATTTCATTTGAAACATAATGACCGGGTGAAGATTGAGTTTAAGGACCTTGATTTCATAGAAGAATATGCTAGCGAATTATACCGGGTGTTCCACTTCTTCATAGGTCTGCCACTAGCCCAGATCAAAGAGGTAATGGACAATTTGGTGGAGATAGCAAATACTGCGGAGGAAGAAAATGCTATCTGACACAGAATCTATGATAAGGCCTGAAATCAGGCTGAAATGGTACAGGCGACCTACACAGACGACCATGCAATTATATGCGTCGGTACTGGAAGATTATTTTGGCAACGGCTTAATGATCCATCGGATCTCCATAAAACATAATCTGCCGATAAAAAAAGTATCCTACATCATTAACCTTTACTGGCGCAAACCAGAATTTGAATTGACAATCCCATCCAGAGTATGAAAAAAGTTTTGAACAGTTTTATGTATTTTCACAAGTATTACATACTATTTATTATATTTGAAACACAGACAAATCATACTATCCATAACCCTTTCAGTGCAGGAACGGGTATACAATTTTTTCGGCTTTTACCTGGGGCGGGGCTGCACTCTCCAAACCGGGTAAAGGCCTTTTTTGCTAAAACAAAAACGATTTCAATATGACAATCTCTGAAATCAAGCACGTTAAGCAGCGCGCGGATATAGTAGAAGTTATCTCTCATTTTGTGCAGCTCAAAAGGAATGGCGCCAATTTTATCGGCAGCTCGCCATTCTCACAAGAACGCACGCCAAGCTTCACGGTATCGCCGGCCAAGAATATTTTTAAATGCTTCTCATCTGGCAACGGTGGTGATGTAGTAGATTTTGTAAAGCATATTAATAATTGCGGGTACGAGGAAGCAGTTCAGTGGATAAGAAACTTCTATACACTCGCGCCAGCTGAAAAAGAATGGGAATACATTGCACCGAAGGAGCTGCCGACATCGTACATTCCTTATCGGCTTGTCGAGCAAACGCTTCGCAGCTTTCGGCCAAATAATTTCTTAACCTGGTTGACTGATAAGTTTGGAGCAGACGCTGCCAATAATGCTAAATCCACCTATCAAATAGGCACATCAAAGCATTGGCCGGGCGCCTGCATATTTTGGCAATGTGATACTCAGGACCAATACAGGTCCGGTAAGATCATGCTTTATAATCCAGAGACCGGTAAACGTGTTAAGTCACCCTTCAATCACATAACATGGGTCCACAAGGCGCTTAAACTGAATGACTTCAATTTGTCTTCATGTCTATTTGGGGAGCATTTGATCAAAGATTATCCTAATAAACCGATAGGAATTGTAGAATCTGAAAAATCGGCTATTGTAGCTTCAATTTTTTATCCGCAAAAGTTATGGATAGCCAGCGGGTCATTAACAAACTTATCATACAAGCGGTGTCTTCCGCTAACTGGGAAAAATATAACACTGGTGCCTGATAAGGGCGGCGAAACAGTATGGGAAGAAAAGACCCAACAGTTGGCCGAACTAATCCCTGGCCAATGGTCAATTAAACCGCTCAAGGGTGAATTGGAAAAGGGCTACGATCTATGTGATTTTATTATTGATAAATTATGAATAAACGCCTAATATGAGCATAATTACACCGCGTGAATACCAAATTCATGGGACGAACCAACTAGTAAGATATATTTCTAAAGGATATAAGCGACTTGTTTTTCAAATGCCTACCGGTTCAGGCAAGACCGTGACATTCGCTTATTTCTTACAGAGGTATTTTGCTGCGTATCCGGATCAGCAAGCAAAGGTGATTGTTCACCGTGATCGGCTGAAGGTTCAATCTGAAAAGACCTTTAGAAATTTCGATATTAAAAACGTCGGCGTATTTATGGTGGAAACTTTTGTAAACCGCCTAAAAACTGGCATGTTTAAAAATACTCAACTAATAATCATAGATGAATGTCATTGGGGATCAATGCGGAAGATCTTCGAATATTTTCCAGATGCAATTATAATCGGCTTCACCGCAACACCGATCGCCGCGACCAAAAAGCATCCTCTTAAAGCTGACTACGAGCAGATTGTGGTTTGCACTGATATTAGAGAACTGATCGCGCTGCATGAAATAGATCCTACTCAAGGCCTGGTACCGGCCAAGCATTATTGCCCACCCAGCCAGATCAATAAAAAAGACATCAAACGTTCGGGCGGCGATTATAATATGCGCTCGATGTCCAATGAGCTCTGCCGAACCAAATTAGTTGACGGCGTGCTAAAGGCTTACGTTGATATCGGTGAACATCAAAAGACGATCGTGTTTAATTCACTGGTGGACCACAGCTTAAAGGTAAATGACTGCTTCGTAGCTGCTGGTTACAATTCGCGGCACCTTGACGGAACGATGAGCAAAATTGAACAGGACGAGATCTTCCAATGGTTCAGTGAAACGCCAGACGCTATTCTGCAGACCGTAGATATGGCCACGACTGGATTTGATGAGCCATCGATCATTAACGTTATTCCGAACCGCCTTACCTTATCACTTCCTTTATGGTTGCAGATGGCTGGACGCGGAGCCCGGCCTTATCCTGGTAAAGCTCATTTTAACCTAATAGACCCGGTTGGAAATGTGGAGCAGCATGGACGATGGGATCATAAACATGATTGGTATAGCCTTTTTCATTACCCGGCAAAAGCCGGAAAAGGCGTTGCGCCAATGAAAGTTTGTCCGAATCCAAAATGCGGTTGCATGATTTATATGAGTTCGACTAAATGCGAATATTGCGGTCATCTTTTCCCGCGCGATACCGTGTACACTGATATGGTGGTTGAGCTGCAGCTTGTCCCGGACAACCTCATCATACCAAGAAACAGCCCAATAACCTTAGAAAAAACAATTATGAGTATTGCCGAAACGGTCAAATCAAAGCCGATCGATCTATTCGAAAAGAGAAACGTTATGGAGTACGCCGTCCGCAAGCTTCATCAACAGTCGGGGCTAAATATTAGTTCAAATATGGCCGTTCATTTAGCATCCAGGCATATATGAGTAATATGAGTGTGGCCCATATCGCGGCTGAAAAGAAATATAGTCATTTTGACCTGGCCTCTCCAAACCCTTCTACCGGTAAATGGGAGATCGATTTTATAAACGTAACGGCTTTTTTCGTCGAGCGCGGTTATTTCATTTACCGAACGTCGGTAGATAAATGGATATTGATCCGAATCGTAGATAATATTGTAAAGCAGGTGGGTAAAAAGGACCTGAAGGATGAGTTAATCAACTTCATCGTGGATGTGGAAGAGCACCGCTTTATGCACCAGTTTTTTTTAAAGAACATCTCCAAAGCTGTGAGTGATGATTTTCTAGAAACATTGCCCGCCAAGGATGTCGTATTTAAGCGCGATCGCAAAGATGCTATGCAGCTTTATTACCAGAACTGTATCGTTAAGATCACAAAGGATAAGGTGACGACGCATAGTTATACTGATCTTGACGGCTTCATCTGGGAAAGTCAGATCCTTCCGCGGTCGTATCAGCCAGGTCAAACAATTGCCGATTCAGATTTTAAGACATTCGTTTTTAATATTTCCAACCAAGACCCTGATCGTTATAAATCGATCTGCTCGGTGCTGGGCTTCCTGATCCACAACTACAAGTCGCCTGGCTATTGTCCGGCGATCATATTAAACGACGAGGTCATATCGGACCATCCGGAAGGCGGCACTGGTAAAGGAATACTCATAAAGGCTGTGGAGCAATTTCTCACCACGGTTACTATTGAGGGCAAAACATTCTCCTTTGATAAGAACTTTGTTTACCAATCGGTCAACTCCGACACCAAACTACTATCGTTCCAGGACGTGAATAAATCCTTTGATTTCGAGCGTTTATTCTCCGTTCTGACAGATGGCATCAATGTAGAGAAGAAAGGCAAAGATTCTATCCATTTCAGCTTTCAAGACACGCCCAAGATAGTGATCACGACCAACTATGCTATAAAGGGAGCTGGTAACTCTCATGAGCGCAGACGCTTCGAAATAGAGATCAGTCAGTATTACAATAAGAGCCGCACGCCATTTGACGAGTTCAAAAAAATGATGTTTGTGGAGTGGTCTAATGAAGAGTTCATGGCATTCGACAATTTTATGATTGAATGCTGCCAATTCTTTCTGAATAATGGCCTGGTGAAGCAGGAAATGATCAATCTGCCGGAGAAGCGGTTAATGGCAGAAACTAACACCGATTTTATTAAGTTTATGGAGGATTTCAGCTTCGAAACGATTGCAAAATCAGATCTATACAGGAACTTCACTGATTTATTCGACGAATATGTGAATCATAAGTATTTCACCAAGCAATTGTTCAGTAAATGGGTAAATATTTATGCGGAGAGTAAAGGATACCGGGTTGAGGACTATATCTATAATTCGGTTCGCCATTATAAGTTCGCCGGTACCAAACAGCCTTAAAAATTACAAAGTTTGAGGCGAAAATTACAAACTTGACGGCTAAATTACAATCTTAAAAGCAACTTTGTAATCGATAATATGCACAATATCAATAACTTAACGACGAAATTACTAAAATTACAAACTTGAACCTTTTATACTATATAAAATGCATTCTCACGTAAGTATATATAAAATGTTTGTAATGTTTGTAATTCAAGAGCAAAAACCGCTTTTAAACATATAAGAAGGCCGTTTTTGACATTACAAAGTTGGTTTCAACTTTGTAATTTGATTTTAAACTTTGTAATGTTTGTAATTTTTTTCAATGAAAAATACCGATGATTCTCTATCAGAAATACAGATCCAAGCGAAAGCTTATCAGTATTTACACAACAACTATCCCCAGCTGCGCGGGCTTCTATTTCATGTGCCAAACGGCGGGAACAGAAATAAAATAGAAGGGATGCAACTCAAAGCAGCTGGTGTAATACCAGGCGTACCTGATCTTTTGCTAGTGTGGCGTGGCAAAGTAAACTGGATTGAGGTAAAGACGACTTCAGGAAGCGTTTCTCCTATTCAAGCTCACATTCATCAGGTTTGGGTAGAAAATGGCGCAAAAGGCACTATTGCACGTTCAGCAGAAGAGATTATTGAGTTCGTATTGGATATGATTGGAGAAAACCCAAAATGATAAATTACAAATCCATACGCGCGTATAGGCTTCGCGATGCATATAAAGGCTTAGTTATTATGTATTTACACAAATTTAACATAGAAAAAATGTTACGAGGACCTGGCCGGCGGCTTATAACTCATTTTTTAATTTCAATCTTAAGCCGTTTGGCGTCTTTCTTAATCCATGCCTCAATCTGTCCGCCTTGCGAGCGGCTTTCATGTTCAGCGATTTTTTCAAGTACGGGCTTAAGGTTCTCTTCAATTTTAACGGTTATAGGAAGTTTTGCCATGCTCAAAGATAAGGCTTTACAACGTCAAATAAAAATAAATCAAAAAATATTAAAATATATGTGTAAAGGTATTGCTTTTGTAAATTATTAATTTGTACATTTGAATATCAAAACGAATCAATGCCAAACCCCTACGATAAATACCTCTCGAAAGAAGATCACCTGCACCGCGCTTGCTGCGACTGGCTGGACCTGCAGTTCAAAGGGCTGCACTACACCCACCCGGCGAACGAAGGCAAAAGGACGAGCTTTGAGCAGTACAAGGCAAAGGCGCTCCGCATGAAGCCAGGCGTTCCGGATCTGCTGATCTTCGAGCCGAAAGGAAGCTTCGCGGGGCTGGCGGTAGAACTAAAATACGGCAAGAATAAGCCGACTGTAGAGCAGCTTGCCTTTTTGGAACAGCTGGGAAAACGAAACTGGCGAACCGAAATAATCTACTCTATCGATAACTTTATAGAACTGGTGAACGAATATATGTATCAATAACAAAACGCATAGTCCCGGCGATACGGGCTTAAAAAAACTTGGAATATGAAATTTAAAAAATCAAAGGAGTACCCTAGTGGCGCAGTTGTCATTACGAACAAAGACTTGGATATATTAAGATCAAAAGGATGGGTGATTGATTTGCACACTCCATATTATGCTAATTTCATAGGAGTAAGAACACTGGGTATGGAGTTTGGTTTCGGTGCTTGGCATACCAATTTAGAATTTTACATATCCGCTAAAAATGAATATGGTTGCTACTATACACCAGATGGATACGAATTTAAAATAAATTCACAGGAAACTTTAAATAAAGCCATCGCCATAATTGACAACATAATTTTGCTGGAAAAGAAATTTAAATCATTTAATGACGCTGTTCACTCTAACAAAACATAAATATGGTAAATGCGAAGGAAAAAA
>FTJM01000600.1_pt1 | contig 25362 bp, 28 predicted proteins | sample 1658941 | NCBI WGS metagenome assembly FTJM01 (sample SAMEA3914876, study PRJEB12502) | metagenome | biome: forest; material: soil | place: USA | collected 2011-06-22 | depth 0.3 m
CCGATCAGCATCACCACCGCGCCGGTCACCGCGGGCGGCAGCACCGCCCGGACGTAGTGCGAACCACCGAAATGGACGATCACGCCGACTGCCACCAGGATCAGCCCGGCGATCAGGATCGCCCCGGTAACCTGTGCGGAATTGCCGCCCTGCGCGCGGATCGCGGCCACCGCGGCCACGAATGAGGCCGAGGTACCGAGGTAGGAGGGCACCCGACCCTTGACGATGAGCAGGAAGATGATGGTCGCGATGCCGGACATCAGCACCGCGAGGTTCGGGTTCAGTCCCATGATTGCCGGGAAGACGAAGGTCGCCCCGAACATCGCCACCACGTGCTGGGCGCCGAGGCCGGCCATCCGTGGTGCCGACAGCCGCTCGCCCGGACGGACCACCGCCCCAGGCGGCGGGGTCCTGCCGTTGTAGACCAGAGTCCATCCCCAAGCTGCCATGCCGGCCTCCTAGTTGCTGCAACCTGCAGTTGTCAAGCCGAGAATTGTCAAGCGGACCTCATCATTGGCTCAACTTCCCGGCGCGTCCAGCATCCAGCCGCGTTTGCGCGTGTTGCCGGCTTGGTCCGGCCGGCTCCGGTATCCAGGAATGCCGGTACGGCACTAACCTGACCAGGGCCGACCGCCGGACAGCCAAGAGCGGCGGTGCGCCCCGACCGGGGCGGGTGAGAGGAGCTGACCGGCATGCGCGAACGTGGCCCGCTGTCCCGCCAGCTCGCCGATGCCTCGCCCTGGGCCGCCAGGCAACTGGCCAGCTACTCCGGGCGGCTGCCGGTGCTGGGGGCGTTTCCGACGGCGTGTTACCTGCAACTGCCGGCCGGCTCGGTGATAGCACTGCTCAGCGCCGATGCTGTCGCATTGCCAAACGGCCTGCTGCTTGCCGCCGGCAGCGCCGAGTTGCCGCTGGACCTATCCTGTCGCGGTACCGAAGCCGGCTGGCTCCGCGACGGCGAGCTGGCGCTCGGCCCGCTGCGGGTGTCGGTAGCCACCATCCGGGATTACCGGTTGCCGGTCGTCGGCCGGCCGAGCGGCGAGCTGCGGGGGCTCTGGCGGGCCTGGCAGGCCGAGGCGATGGCCGCCGCGGGACTTCGAGCGGGCCAGCTCGAGGCGATCTTTGCCGACCCGGACCGTGCCGTAGCCGGCCTGCTCGGCTACGGCGGCGGGCTCACCCCGGCCGGCGATGACGTACTGGCCGGCCTGCTTGCCGGCGCGGTGCTGTTCGGTGTCGAGGCCGAGAACCTGCGAACGGCGGTGCTGGCGCGGCTGGCCTACCGGCCGCGGGCCACCACCAGCCTGTCTGGCCAGCTACTGCGATGCGCGGCTGCCGGCGACGGAATTGCCGAGTCGACCACGCTGGCCCGGGCGCTGGTCGGCACCGACCGGCGGGCACTGGTCGCGGCATGGGCAGCGCTCATCCGGATCGGGCACAGTTCCGGGGCCGCGGTCGGGCTCGGGTTGCTGCGGATGGCCGAGCGGTCCTGCCGGGACCAAGAGTCGTCGCGGACGCGGGCGCTGGCCGGATGAGCGCGGAGCAGGTCTGGGTGCGCGGTGGCCGCTACGCGGATTCGGTGACGTTGATGCAGGTGAGCCGGTCGGTGACCCAGGCGGCCGGCGTGCAGGCGGCGCTGGTGGCGATGGCCACCGAGCTGAACCTCGAGCTGCTGGCCGGGATGGGATTCGGGACCGCCGCGACCCAATCGGCCAACGACCTGCTGATCGCGATCCGAGCCGATGACCAGACCGCGCTGGCCGCTGCCGCCGACCTGGCCGAGCAGTTGCTGAACGCACCGCGCGGTGCCCCGGCGACCGCGGCCAACGACCAGCTTGCGGCCCGGACCATCGGGGCCGCGGCCGCCACCTACGGGGTCGGCCTTGCGGTGATCTCGGTGCCCGGCCAGCATGCCTTTACCGAAGCGATGGACGCGATCGAGGCCGGCTGCGACGTCCTGCTGTTCTCCGACAACGTTAGCGTCGAGCAGGAGATCGAGCTCAAGGATGCCGCGACCGAGCGGGGCCTGCTGGTGATGGGCCCGGACTGCGGAACCGCGGTGGTCGGCGGTGTCGGGCTAGGGTTCGCACATTCCCTGGGCCGGGGACCGGTCGGCCTGGTCGCGGCGTCGGGCACCGGCGCTCAGCAGCTGCTCTGCCTGCTGGATGCGGCCGGGGTCGGGGTCAGCGCTGCCCTCGGGGTCGGCGGCCGGGACCTTTCCGAGTCGGTCGGCGGGCGGTCCAGCCGGACCGCGCTGGCGCTGCTCGATGCCGATCCGGCCACGGAGCTGATCATGCTGGTGTCCAAGCCGCCGGCAGCGGCGGTGGCCGAGCAGCTCAGGGCGCTGGCGGCCACCCTGGACACGCCGGTGCGGTTCGCGCTGCTCGGCCTCGGCGAGGCCGACCTGACCGCGGCCACCGAGCAGGCGCTGAGCCAGCTCGGCGTGCCGGTACCGCGCTGGCCAGCCTGGTTGCAGCCGGCGCAGCCACGGCCGGGCTCGCTGCGCGGGCTGTATTGCGGCGGCACGCTGTGCGACGAGGCGATGCTGATCGCCAGCGGCGCGCTCGGCGAGATCAGGTCCAACATCCCGCTGCGGCCGGACTGGCAGCTGCCGGCCACCCTGCACTGGCAGGGCCATTCGATGGTGGACTTCGGCGAGGATGCGCTGACCCGCGGCCGGCCGCATCCGATGATCGACCCGACGCTGCGCAACCAGCACCTGCAGCTGGCCGCGACGGATCCGGCCACCGCGGTGCTGCTGCTCGACGTGGTGCTAGGCCACGGGGCACACCCGGACCCGGTCGCCGATCTACTAACGCTGATCGCCCAATCCAAGGCTCCGGTGGTGATCAGCCTGATCGGCGCCCGGCAGGACCCGCAAGACTTCGCCGGCTCGGCTGCTCGGCTGCACCAGGCCGGCGCGTCGGTGCTGCTATCCAACGCGGCCGCCGCCCGGCACGCGGTTTCGCTTGTGCAGCAAGGTGGATCGCCATCATGAGCGAGCTCGTCGGTGCCGCCCCACGGCTGCTGAGCGCCGGCATCGACCTGCTCGCCGACGCAGCGGCCGGGCAGGGAGCCGAGGTGCACCGGGTCGACTGGCGACCACCGATGCCAGGAACCGAGGCGGATCTGGCCACAGTGCTTGCCGACCGCCGCCGCCAGGGCGCCAATGCCGAAGCCGTCCGACGGATCTTCGCCAGCCAGGCGATGCTGGTCGACGTGCTGCCTGCGACGAGCGCGTTGGGCTTGCAAAAGCGGGACTTTCTACACGCCGGACCGCCGATCGGCTGGGATCGGGCGGCCGGTCCGCTGCGCGGGGCGTTGATGGGCGCGGCGGCGCTGGAAGGGCTGGTGGCAAGCCCAGCGGATGCCGAGGCGCTGTTCGCCACCGGCACCGGCTACCAGCTGGACCCCTGCCACCATCACGCGACCGTCGGCCCGATGGCCGGCGTGGTGTCGGCCTCGATGTGGCTGTTCGTGGTGGAAGATCCGGCTTCCGGGCGGCGTAGCTACTGCACTTTGAACGAGGGGTTGGGCAAGGTGCTGCGCTACGGGGCGTACTCCCCCGACGTGCTGCAGCGGCTGCGCTGGATGTCTGAGGTGCTCGCCCCGCTACTGCAGACCGCGCTGCGCAGGCATGGCCCGATAGATCTCAAGGCGATCCTGGCCCAGATGCTGCAGATGGGCGACGAGGCGCACAACCGTAACCGGGCTGGCACGCTGATGCTGCTGCGCGAACTGCTGCCGGACCTGATCGATTCGGGAGCACCGTCGGCTCAGCTGGCTGAGGTCGCGCGATTCATCGCCGGCAACGATCACTTCTTTCTCAACCTGGCGATGCCTGCCTGCAAGCTGACCTTGGACGCCGCGCGTGGCATCGACGGCTCCTCGGTCGTGGTGGCGATGGCCCGCAACGGCACCGACTTCGGCGTGCAGGTCGCCGGGACCGGCGACGAATGGTTCACCGGCCCCGCCCAGCTCGCGGACGGGCTGTTCCTCGGCGACTACGGTCCCGACGACGCCAACCCGGATATCGGCGACTCGGCGATCACCGAGACCGCCGGCCTTGGTGGCTTCTCGATGGCAGCCGCTCCGGCGATCGTCCGGTTCGTCGGCGGCACGGTCGCTGACGCGCTGGCCACCACCCGGCGGATGTATGAGATCACCGTCGCCGAGCACCCGATGTACTCGATCCCGGTGCTCGATTTTCGCGGCTGCCCGACCGGTATCGACATCACGAAAGTGGTCCGGACCCAGATCCTGCCGCAGATCAACACCGGCATGGCGGGAAAGCTTGCCGGCGTCGGTCAGGTCGGGGCCGGCCTGGTCACTCCGCCGGCGGAGTTATTCCCGAAGGCGCTCGCGGCTCTGGCTGAGCGGGCCCGTTCAGCCTGAACTCGGCCAGCCGCAGATCTTGCGGAGTGTCGATGTCCCAGATCGGCTCCGGGTAGTCCAGGAACACTGTCTGGCCGGCATGCTCGGCGAAGAACCGTCGGCCACCTCGGTCGCCGGCGGCCGCCGCCGCGAAGTCGGCATACCAGCGGCGGGCGACCAGCACCGGATGCGAGCGAGAGCCGGCCCGCCGGACCGCAACCAGGTCCGCACCGTCGCGATGCGCCTGGATGGTCGCGGCCACCTCTACAGGACGCACCATCGGCAGGTCGACCAGCAACACCACGCAGGCCGTCGAAGCCTCGCCGGTGGCGGCCAGCCCGCAGCGCAGCGACGAGCCCATCCCTTGATCCGGATTCGGGTTGAGGACCGCGCGGGCGCCGGTGACCTCGACCTGTGCCGAGCGCAGCACCGCGAGGACCTCGTCGCAACCACCTTCGGTGAGGATCCCGATGGCCCGATCGACCAGCCGCTGGCCACCGAGCAGCAGCTCGGCCTTTGGCTGGCCGAGCCGCCGACCGGCACCGGCCGCGAGTACCAGCCCGGTGATCATCGGGTCAGCGGCGCGGGTAGCCGGACAGTGCGACAGCGGTGGCGAGCGCGGCCTGCGCCGCCTCGTAGCCCTTGTCTTCCTTGGAACCAGCCAGGCCCGCCCGGTCATAGGCCTGCGCGTCGTCGTCGCAGGTGAGCACGCCGAACCCGATCGGGACGCCGGAACGCAACGAAACCTGGGTCAGCCCGTCGGTGGCCGCCTTGCATACGAAGTCGAAGTGCGGCGTTCCGCCGCGGATCACCACGCCCAGCGCGACGATCGCGTCGAACTGCCCGCCGGCGAGTCGTGCCGCGGCCACCGGCAGCTCGAAGGCGCCCGGCACCCGGATGATCGAAGCGTCCCGGATACCGGAGTCGGCCAGCGCGCGCTCGGCACCGGCCAGCAGGCCGTCCATCACTCGGGTGTGCCAGCGAGCCGCCACGACTGCCATCCTGAGCTCGGCCGCGCCGGGCACCGCGCCGACCTCGGGTGCGCCGTGGCCGCTCACGCCGTGTCCTTGGAGTCCGCGACCGCGCCGAAACCAGCGGCCAGCGGGCCCTCGCCGAGGTCGTCCAGCTCCAGGTCGTGGCCCATCCGGTCCTTCTTGGTCTGCAAGTAGCGCAGGTTCTCCGGATTGGCGTGGGTCGGCAGCCGGACCTGCCCGGTGACCGACAGCCCGTAACCCTCCAGGCCGGCGCGCTTGGCCGGGTTGTTGGTGAGCAGCCGCATCGTCCGGACCCCGAGGTCGACCAGGATCTGAGCACCGGTGCCGTAGTCCCGGGCGTCGGCCGGCAGCCCGAGGTCGAGGTTGGCGTCCAGGGTGTCCCGGCCGGCGTCCTGCAGCTGATAGGCCTGCAGTTTGTGTAGCAGGCCAATTCCCCGGCCCTCGTGGCCACGCATGTAGAGCACCACGCCCCGGCCCTCGCGGGCGACCGCGGCCAGCGCGGCGTCCAGCTGCGGCCCGCAGTCACAGCGCAGCGAGCCGAACACGTCACCGGTCAGGCACTCAGAGTGCACCCGGACCAGCACGTCCGCGCCGTCGCCGATCTCGCCGAACACGAACGCGATGTGCTCGCGGTCGTCATAGGAGGAGGAGTAACCGTGCGCGGTGAACTCGCCGTAGCGCAACGGCACCCGGGCACTGGCCACCCGCTCGACCAGCTTCTCGAACCGGCGGCGGTAAGCGATCAGATCCGCGATCGAGATCAGCGCCAGCCCGTGCTCATCGGCAAAGGCCCGTAGTTCCTCACCCCGCGCCATCCCGGACGGGTCCTTCTCGCTGACTACCTCACACAGCACGCCGACCGGGCGCAGCCCGGCGAGCACCGCGAGGTCGACCGCTGCCTCGGTGTGCCCGGGCCGGCGCAGCACCCCGCCGTCCTTGGCTCGCAGCGGCACGATGTGTCCGGGCCTGGTGAAATCGGCCGAGCTGCTGGTGGCGGCGGCCAGCAATCCGATGGTATGCGCCCGGTCGGTCGCCGAGATGCCGGTGCTGACGCCCTCGCGGGCGTCCACAGTCACGGTGTAGGCGGTGCCGCGCTTGTCCTGGTTGGTATGGAACATCGGCGGCAGTTCGAGCCGGTCGGCCTCGGTGTCGGTCACCGGCACGCAGATGTAGCCGGAGGTGTAGCGCACCATGAAGGCGACCAGCTCGGGGGTGGCGAGCTCGGCGGCGAAGATCAGATCGCCTTCGTTTTCGCGGTCCTCGTCGTCGACCACCACCACGGCCTTACCGGCCGCGATGTCGGCGATCGCCCGATCGATGGAATCAAGCATCTGTTCAGCCGCCGTTCTCGTTGCGTGACCTGCCGAAGCTGAGCAGGCGTTCAGTGTATTTCGCCAGCACGTCGACCTCGAGGTTCACCGGATCCCCCACCGCCCGGCCGCCGAGCACCGTCGCCCGCAGTGTCTCCGGGATCAGCCCGACCTCGAACCAGTCGTCACCGACGGCGGTCACCGTCAGCGATACCCCGTCGACCGCGATCGAACCCTTCTCGGCGACGTAGCGCGACAGCTCCGGCGGCAGCGAGAACCGGAACGATTCCCAGGCCGCGCCAGGCGTCCTGGTCAGCACCGCACCGGTACCGTCCACATGCCCTTGCACGATATGTCCATCCAGCCGCGAATCGACCCGCGCGGCCCGCTCCAGGTTCACCGGCTGGCCGGCACGCAAGGTACCGATCACGCTGCGGTTGAGGGTCTCGGCCATCACGTCGAAATCGAGCGCGATACCGCCGGCGGGATCGGCACCGTCTACCTGCTGACCGATCACGGTCAGGCAGACCCCGTTCACCGCGATCGAGGCGCCGTGCTTGACGTCCTCGCCGGTGGTCCGGGCGCGGATCCGAAGGACCGCCGAATCGCCGGCCGGGCTGACCTGCACGACCTCGCCAACTTCTTCGATAATCCCGGTGAACACGGGTCAATCCCTTCGTCGATGCGGTCCGGCGGTCGGCGCCGGGGGCGCATCACCGAATAGCGGCCGGGCAACTACCTTGATGTCCGCGCCGAGCCGGAGCACCTCGATCACATCCAATGAGACGGCATCCGACACCGTTGTTATTCCCGCATCTTCCAGCACCGACGGCCCGCCGCCGAGTAATTTGGGTGCGAGATACGCCACCACCTCATCGATCAGGCCGGCGTCCAGGAATGCCCCGGCCAGCGTCGGGCCGCCCTCCAGCAGGACGTGCCGGATACCTCGATCGAACAGCGCCTTGAGGGCGAAGCGCGGAACCGCGGTGTCGAGTACCAGCGTCTCGGCCGCATCATCGAAGATCAGCGCGCTGCCCGGTACCCGATGCCGGCGGTCGAGCAGCACCCGAAGCGGCTGCCGGGGATTGAGCACCTGGGTGCCACCGGGTCCGATCGAGCGCACCGTCAGCTGCGGATCGTCGGCCAGCACGGTGCCGCTGCCCACCACGATCGCGTCGACGATATTGCGCAGCGCATGAGCGTCGGCCCGTGAGATCGGATTGCTGATCCACCGCGAGCTGCCGTCGGCGGCAGCCGCCCGGCCGTCCAGCGTCGCGGCGTACTTCCAGGTCACGAACGGCCTGGCCTGGGCGACCGCAAGTAGCCACGGCCCGAGTGCGGCACGGCTGACCTCCGCGGTCTCGACGTCACCGATCACCTCGATGCCGGCGGCCCGCAGCCGGTCGGCACCACCGGCGGCCAGCGGATTCGGCTCGGCCGCCGCGTAGAGCACCCGGACGATGCCGGCCGCGATCAGCGCCTCGGTGCACGGTCCGGTATGCCCGGTGTGGTTGCACGGCTCCAGGGTCACCACCGCGGTCGCACCGGCCGCCCGGTCCCCGGCCGCGGCCAGCGCCATCACCTCGGCGTGTTCGTGACCGTGCGGTTGGGTCGCGCCCTGGCCAATGATGTGACCTGCCGGGTCGAGGATGACCGCGGCCACCGGCGGGTTCGGGCTGGTCCGACCGGCAACGGTGCGGGCCAGTTCGGCGGCGTGCCGCATGGCCGCGATCTCGACGTCGGTGGGCTGGTGCTGATTCCGGTCGGTCATGGCGTGCCGGTCACAGCCGGCCGGCGGCGTGCGCGCACCGGGTCATCCCGGCACGGGCCAGCTGGCGCAGCCGATCCACCGCGGCCCCCGGGTCGTCGGCGTCGAAGACCGCCGATCCCGCGACGAAGACGTCCACGCCCGCTTCGGCTGCCTGCTCGATGGTCTCCTCGCTGATCCCGCCGTCGATCTCGACGAATAGCCGGAGCTTGCCGGCGTCCACCTGCTGGCGGATCAGCCGGACCTTTCCTAGCACCTCGGCCATGAACCGCTGGCCACCGAAGCCGGGTTCGACCGACATCACCAGCGCCGTGTCGAACTCGGTCAGCAGCTGCAGGTACGGCTCGATCGGCGTGGCCGGCTTCACCGACAGGCCAGCCAGTGCGCCGGCCGCCCGGATCGCGCGGGCGGTACCTGCCGGGTCGGCAGCCGCCTCGACGTGGAAGGTGACGTTGGCCGCACCGGCCTCGGCGTAGCCGGGAGCCCACCGGTCGGGATCCTCGATCATCAGGTGGCAGTCCAGCGGCAGGTCGGTGGCCCGCCGCAGGCTCTTGACCACCGGCAGGCCGATCGTCAGGTTCGGCACGAAGTGGTTATCCATCACATCTACGTGCAACCAGTCGGCCCGCGACACCGAATCGGCGGCTTGCCCGAGGTACGCGAAGTCGGCGGACAGGATGCTCGGTGCAATCATCGGCTCGACAGAGGGTGCTGACACGTGCCGAGTCTAGGTTGCCACGTCCCGGCAAGGCGTTGCGGTGTCGCGGTCCTCAGCGTTTGCGCCGCAGCGCCGCGAAGAACATCGCGTCGGTGCCGTGCCGGTGCGGCCACAGCTGCACGGTGTCGCCGGTCAGCTCCGGCACCCCGGGGAAGCCGGGCCGGCCGTCGACCAGCTCGACCTCGATGCCGCCGCCGAGCGCGTTGCGCACCTGCTGCTCGGTCTCGGCCAGATGCGGCGAGCAGGTCACGTAGCCCACCAGGCCGCCCGGCCGCACCAACCGCAGCGCGGTTGCCAGCAACTCCGCCTGCAACCGGACCAGACTCGCCAGGTCGGCCGGCGTCCGCCGCCAGCGAGCTTCCGGTCGTCGGCGTAGCGCGCCGAGGCCGGTGCACGGCGCGTCCAGCAGCACCCGGTCATAGCCGGGGCCACCGGTCGCCAGCGTGCGGGCATCGCCGACCAGGATCTCGACGTCCCAACCAGCGGTGGCCCGGGCGATCAGCTCGGCCCGGTGCGGGTGCAGCTCGCTAGCGGTCAGGGTGGCACCGCGCTGGGTCGCCAGCGCGGCCAGCAGCGCCGCCTTGCCACCGGGGCCGGCGCAGAGGTCCAGCCAGCGCGCGTCGGGGCCGTCCAGCGGCAGGTTGGCGAGCGCGATAGCGCAGAGCTGGCTGCCCTCGTCCTGCACGCCGGCCTGACCCTGCTGGATGGCGGCCAGTCCGGCCGGCTCACCGCCAGCGGTCAGTCGCACCGCGTACGGCGAGTACGGACCGGCCTGGCCACCGGCCTGCGCCGCCAGCTCCGGCTGGCTGATCCGGCCCGGCCAGCCGACCAGGTGGGTTTCCGGCCGCGCGTCATCGGCGGCCAGCGCGGCTTCGAGTTCGGTGCCGGCGGCTTCACCCAGCGCGTCCGCGAACGCGCCGACGATCCAGCCCGGATGGCTGTAGCGCACCGCCAACCGGCCGGCCGGTGAAGCATCCCGCGCGATCTCCAGGCACCAGGCGTCGAAATCGCGGGCGGTCACTTTCCGCAACACCGCATTGACGAAACCCGACGCGCGGGCATTGCCGGTCGACCGGGCCAGGTCGACGGTGGTGGCGACGGCCGCGTGAGTCGGGATCCGGGTCCGCAGTAGCTGGTAGGCGCCGAGTCGCAGCAGGTTCAGCACCGCGGTCTCGATGTCGGCGAGCTCGCGGGTGGCGCACCGGCGCAGCACCTCGTCGATGGTCCCGCTGGCGCGCAAGGTGCCGTAGCCGAGTTCGGTGGCCAACGCGGCATCTCGACCGGACAGCCCCGCCTCGGCCAGCAACTTGGGTAGCACCAGGTTGGCGTAGGCGTCGTCGGTGGATACTGCCTGCAAGGTCCGGAACGCAACCGTCCGGGCCGGATCGGCGTTAGCCGCCAAGGTGATCTCCCGCGCTCAGCCGGGCGCCGCGCGCCCAGTCGGCGGCTGGCATCGGGCGCTTGCCAGCCGGTTGCAGCCAGCCGAGCTGGACGGCCGTGGTCAGGGTGCCGGCCAGTACCTCGTTGCCGTCGACCCGCAGCTCAGCTGGCGCCAGGCCGGGCACGTCGGAGATCGACACCGGCCCGAGCTTGAGCCGTTCACCGAGGAAGGTGGTCCAGGCCCCGGGCTCCGGCGTGCATGCCCGGATCCGGCGATCTAGCGCCACCGCGGGCTGATCGAGCCGAACCTCGGCATCGGTAACGGTGAGCTTGGGCGCGTGCGAGATCCCGTCGGCCGGTTGCGGCTGCGGCCTCAGCGAGCCATCGGCGATGCCATCCATGGTCGCGACCAGCAGCGGCGCGCCAGCCTCGGCCAGCCTGGCGAGCAGGTCACCGGTGGTGTCGCCTGGGCGGACCCGCTCGGTCAGCACGCCGAACACCGGGCCATCGTCGAGGCCCGGCCCGATCTGGAACGTCGAGGCACCGGTCGTGTCGTCGCCGTGCAGCAGTGCGTGCTGGACCGGAGCCGCGCCTCGCCAGGCCGGCAGCAACGAGAAATGCAAGTTCACCCAGCCGTGCCGGGGCATGCTCAGTGCCGGCTCGCGCAGCAATGCGCCGAAGGCAACCACCGCGGCGCAGTCCAGGTCCAGTTCGGCAAGCCGCGCCAGGAAGGCAGCTTCGGCAAGGCTGGCCGGTCGGAGCACTTCCAACCCGGCGTCCAAGCCGAGCTGGCCGATCGGGGACGGCGCCAGGCCGCGACCGCGGCCGGACCGGGCATCCGGCCTGGTCAGCACCGCGACCACCTGGTGCTCCGGGTGCGCCAGCAGCGCCAGCAGCGAGGGCACCGCGACTTCCGGGGTGCCGGCGAACAGCAACCTCACAGGGCCGAACCGAAAACGCTGCCGGCATGCGGGCTGACCTTGACCATTGGCTGCGCCAGCTGCGCCCATTCCGCATTGCGAATCTCGGCCAGCGCCAGCCGCCGGGTCTCCGGGTCCAGCCGGTCGACGAACAGCACCCCGTCCAGGTGATCCGTCTCGTGCTGCACGCATCGGGCCAGTACGTCTGAGCCGGCCACCGTGATCGGATCACCGTAGCCATTCTGGCCGTGCGCTACGACGTGCCGCATCCGCCGGCAGTCGAAGGACAAGCCCGGGATGGACAGGCATCCCTCGTCGCCGTCCTGGGTGTCAGCCGACGGGAAGTGCAGTACCGGGTTGACCAGATGGCCCTGCTCGTCCTCCGAGACTCGGTAGGCGAAGACCCGCAACCCCACGCCGAGCTGCGGAGCGGCCAACCCTGCGCCCGGCGCGGCCAGCATGGTCTCGGTCAGGTCGGCGATCAGCCGGCGCAGTTCCCGGTCGAACACGGTGACTTCGGTGGCCGGGGTGCGGAGCACCGGGTCGCCAAACAGGCGGATGGGCTGGACGGTCACCAGACCAGTCTAGTGACGACGGGATCGGCGACCGGCGTGGCCGGGATTGCCACGGCCGGGTGAATTAGTTAGTCTGACTAACGAAAGGAAAGGACTTCCAGTGCCACTCACTGCTGCCCACGATCGAAGGGTCGCGCTCTCGGTTACCACCGTGGGCATCCTGGCCGCCACCCTCAACTCCTCGATCCTGCTGATCTCGCTTCCGGCCATCTTCGCCGGGCTCGGCTTGAACCCGCTAGCACCGGAAAACATCTCCTACCTGCTCTGGATGCTGATGGGTTACCTGTTGGTGACCGCGGTCCTGGTGGTGACCTTCGGCCGGCTCGGTGACCAGTACGGCCGGGCCAAGCTGTTCAATCTCGGCTTCCTGATCTTCACGGTCGCGTCGGTGGCCTGCGCGCTGGTGCCCAATACCGGCTCGGCCGGAGTGCTGGAGCTGATCGGGCTCAGGGTGATCCAGGGCGTCGGCGGCGCGATGTTGACCGCGAATTCGACAGCGATCATCACCGATGCATTTCCGGCCGATCGGCGCGGCTTCGCCCTGGGCGTCAATCAGGTTGCCGCGATCGGTGGTTCGTTCGTGGGCCTGGTACTCGGCGGCCTGCTGTCGGAATGGCATTGGCGCGCGGTGTTCTGGGTGAGCGTGCCGATCGGCGTCTGGGGTACCTGGATGGGCTACCGGACACTGCGCGACAAGCCGCGCGACAATCGGTCCAAGGTGGCCATCGACTGGTGGGGAAACGCCACCTTCGGCGTCGGCCTGATCGCGATCCTGGTGGCCATCACCTACGGTTTGCAGCCCTACGGCGGCCACACCATGGGCTGGACGTCGCCCCGGGTGCTCACCGGTCTGATCGGCGGGGCGATCCTGCTCGTCGTCTTCGGCGTGATCGAGAGCCGGGTCAGCGAGCCGATGCTGGATCTCAAGCTGTTCCGGATCAGGGCCTTCGCCGCCGGCCAGACGGTCAACCTACTCGCCTCGATGGCGCGCGGTGGCCTGCAGTTCATGCTGATCATCTGGCTGCAGGGCATCTGGTTGCCATTGCACGGCTACGACTTTGCGAGCACCCCACTCTGGGCCGGTATCTACATGCTGCCGCTAACGGTCGGCTTCCTGATCGCCGGCCCGGCCTCGGGCGCGCTGTCGGACCGGTTCGGTGCCCGCACGTTCGCCACTGGAGGCCTGCTGCTGGTGGCGGCCACCTTCGCCGGCCTGATCGCGCTGCCAGCCGATTTCAGCTACCCGCTGTTCGCGTTGCTGCTGGCTCTCAACGGCATCGGGATGGGTCTGATGGCGGCACCGAACTCGGCCGCGATCATGAACTCGGTACCTGCCGCCGAACGCGGCGCTGCCTCGGGCATCCGGGCCACCGGGATGAACGCCGGGATGGTGCTGTCGATGGGCGGGTTCTTCACGCTGATGGCGATCGGATTGGCGAGCAGGCTGCCGGATTCCATGTACGCCGGGCTGACCAAGCTCGGGATCGCGCCGGACGCCGCGCACACGATCTCGCAAACTCCACCGGTCGGTACCCTGTTCGCCGCCTTCCTTGGCAACAACCCGGTCCAGGCACTGGTCAGCCAGGTCGACCCGCAGCAGCTGCGGCCCGGCTCCGGAGTGGACGTCGCGACGCTGACCGGACGGTCCTTCTTTCCGCACCTGATCGCCGACCCGTTCCGGCACGGCTTGGCCATCGCGTTCGGGGTGTCGATCGTGATGCTGCTGATTGCCGCGCTCGCCTCCCAGCTGCGCGGCGGCAAGTTCGTCCACGAAGAGGTGGCCGCCGCCGATGCCACCGGCCAGCCGGAGCATGAGCGGCTCGCAGTGGCCGTCGCCCGGGAGGCTGCGGCACTCGATGGCATCCCGGAGGCCGACACGGCGTTCGAGGATGCCCTTACCCAGCAAGCCAGTTCCGGTTCGCGGCAGTAGCCGGCACGGCGCCGGACTCAGCACCACGCGGCAGCTCAGAAGAGTTCGAGCGGGTCGAGCATGATCCGCACCGGCTGCCCGGACTTCTTCGCCGACCGGATCGCCGCTGCGGCGTGCAGCGCCTCGGCCAGCGTCGCGCCGTCCGCGCGGCTGACCCGGAGCAGGCTGCGGACCTGCTCGGTGCGCTCGCCGGGCCCACCAGAGCGGACTGGCGCCGGCACCGAGCCGAGTTCTTGTGCGGTTGCCGGCAGCTGGCTCAGCGCCAGCAGTTCGGCAACGTCGGCGGCGGTGCCGGTCAGCGAGGCCATCCGGCTGACCGGCGGAAAGCTCAGCTCCTGCCGATCGGCCAGCTCCCGATCGGCGTGACCGGCCGGGTCCCAGCGCACCAGGGCCTGCACCGCTGGTATTCCGGCGTCGGCACCGATGATCACCGAGCCGTCGGCCGCCACCAGCGCGATCGCGTTCGCCCAGCGGCGGACCGCCTCTTCGGCAGCGCGCAGGTCCGGCCGCGACAGCAGCGCCCAGCCGTCCAGCAGCAACGCCGCACCGTAGCCGCCAGCCGCCACCGGCTCGGCGCCGGGCGTCGCCACGACCACCGCTGGCCCGGCCGGGATGTCGCTCAGCACGGAGTCACCGGAGCTGGTCCGGGTCGGCACCCCGGGAAAGGCCCGACCCAGCTCCTCGGCGGTCCGCGCCGAACCGACCACGCCGGCCCGCAGCCGGCCGCCCTGACAGCTCGGGCAGCGCCAATCCACCGCGGCCCGACCGCACCAGCGGCAGCTCGGCACGGCCGCGGACCCACCGCTGGCCAGCGGGCCGCCGCAATGTGCACAGCGTGCCGGACTGCGGTCAGCGGCACACATCAGGGTGGGCAGGTAACCGCGCCGGGGCACCTGCACCAGCACCGGACGGCCCCGTGCCAGCGCCGCCCGAGCGGTTCGAAACGCCAGCGCGGGCAATCGCGCGGACCGAGCGACCGGATCCCGTTCGAGCTCCAATTCATCGCCCAATGCCACCACCCGGGGGCAGGCCGCTCGAAGCACCGCCCGGTCCGCAACGATCGGCTGGGCCCAGCCGGACCGGATCAACAACGCCGACTCGGCGGTCCGGGCGAAGCCGGCGATCAGCAGGCCGCAACCAGACATCGACGCGCGCAGCACCGCGACGTCCCGGGCATGCGGGTAGGGCGCGCGGGGCTCGGCATGCAGGTCATCGCCGTCGTCCCAGACCACGATCAGCCCGAGATCGGCGACCGGTGCAAACACCGCCGACCGCGCCCCGATCACCGCGCGCACCGCTGCGCGCCGGACGGCAAGCCAGCGCCGGTAACGCGATTCCGGACCGAGCTCGGCGGACAGCAGCACGTGCGAGCCCTTGCCGAGCGCTGCACCGAGCGCCGCATCCAACCGCTGGGCATCCCGGCCGTCGGGCACCACCAGCAGCACCCCACGGCCGCCGGCCAGCGTGGCCTGGGCGGCCTCGGCGATCCGCGCCGGCCAATCCTCACCGGGCACCGCGTTCCACACCGCACGGGCCGGCCGGCCGTCCCGGACCGCGGTCAGGAAGGCCGGCCCGGACCGGTAGCGCGACCAGCCATGCTCGTCCGGTGCCGGCGGCGCCGGTGCCGGCTCGGGTGTCACGGCGGCTTCGGCTCGGGCGTGCCGTGGTGGCACCGCAAGCCGCAGCACGTCCGCGAAGTTGCCTGCCCAGCGATCAGCCACCGCCCGGAACAGCGCAGCGGTCTCGGTCGTGAGCACCGGCAGCTCACCGACCCCGCGTTCCAGGTAGGTCAGCCGGCCGTCATGCTCGCTGGCTGACAGCCGCTGCAACACCCAGCCGTCGATCAGCCGGCCGGCGAACCGGACCCGGACCCGAGAACCCGCCTGGACCGCGTCCGCCAGCTCGGCTGGCACCAGGTAGTCGAAGGGCCGGTCCAGATGCGGCAGCGGCGAATCGATCGCCACCCTGGCGACCGGCAGCTCGGCGGCGGCCTGGCGCTCACGCTGGCCGGCCGCCCGCGGCCGATCCATGCCGGGCAGGCTCAGCGCGCTGGGCGGCTTGCTCTGGTTGCCGGTCACTGGACATGCCTACCAGCAGCAACCGACCGGATCGCGCGGCCGGCCTGGCTCGGCACCGGAGTACCGGACCGACCCGAAGGTCTGGCCCGGTTCCCGGCAGCGAAGCTCAGCTGTTGGCGAGCTTGGCCAGCAGCTCGGCCCGGTCGGTGCGCTCCCAGGTGAAGTCGGCGTCCTCGCGGCCGAAGTGACCGTAAGCAGCCGTCTTCTGATAGATCGGACGCATCAGGTTCAGGTCCCGGATGATCGCGGCCGGCCGCAGGTCGAAGGTCTCGTTGATCGCGTCCTCGATCTTGTCCACCGGCACCGTCTCGGTGCCGAAGGTCTCGACGAACAGGCCAACCGGCTCGGCCTTGCCGATGGCGTAGGCGACCTGCACCTCGCACCGGGTCGCCAGCTTGGCGGCCACCACGTTCTTGGCGACCCAGCGCAGCGCGTAGGCCGCGGACCGGTCCACCTTCGACGGATCCTTGCCGGAGAAGGCGCCGCCGCCGTGCCGGGCCATCCCGCCATAGGTGTCAACGATGATCTTGCGTCCGGTCAAGCCGGCGTCGCCCATCGGGCCGCCGGTGACGAATCGGCCGGTCGGGTTGACGAGCAGCCGGTAGTTGGAGGTGTCCAGCCCGTCCAGCCGGTCGAGCACCGGCCGGACCACATGCTCCTCGATGTCCGGCTTGAGCAGGGTGTCCAGATCGATATCTTCGGCGTGCTGGCTAGACACCACGACGGTATCCAGCCGGGTCGGTTTGCCATCGACGTATTCGATGGTGACCTGGGTCTTGCCGTCCGGCCGGAGGTAGGGCACGGTGCCGTTCTTGCGCACCTCGGTCAGCTTCTCCGACAGCCGGTGCGCCAGCCAGATCGGCAGCGGCATGAGCTCCGGGGTGTCATCGCACGCATAGCCGAACATCAAGCCCTGGTCGCCGGCGCCCTGGGCGGCAATAGCGTCCTCGGAGCCCTCGACCCGCGCCTCGTAGGCGGTGTCCACGCCTTGCGCGATATCGGAGGATTGCGCGCCAATGGACACGCTCACCCCGCAGGATTCGCCGTCGAAGCCCTTGCGCGACGAGTCGTAGCCGATCCCGAGAATGGTCTTGCGGACGATGGCCGGGATGTCGGCATAGGCGTTGGTGGTGACCTCACCGGCAATGTGCACCTGACCGGTCGTGATCATCGTCTCGACCGCGACCCGGCTGGCGGGATCCTGAGCCAGCAGCGCGTCCAGGATGCCGTCCGAGATCTGGTCGGCGATCTTGTCCGGATGCCCTTCGGTGACGGACTCCGAAGTGAATAGGCGACGACTCACGAGCTGCTCCAATTGTTTTCGGTGGTGGCGGGCTGAGTCTATCGAGCGAGTAGGAAAACAACCGCATCGCATAGCGCGGCGGCCAGCACGGTCTTCGGTCCTAACGGTATGTCTAGCTGCTCGCCAGTGCCGCTCAGGATGGTCGCGGCGCTGTCGGAGCGGCCGAAAACCAAGGTGTCCGAGACCTCGTTGACGACCAGCAGGTCGCATCCCTTACTAGCTAGCTTGGCGCGGCCGTGGCTGAGTGCGTCACCGCTGTGGTCGCCGGTCTCGGCGGCGAATCCGACGATCACCTCGGCCGAGGGCTCCCCTGCGGCCCGGGCCCGCACCAGTTCGGCGAGCACGTCGGCGTTGGCCAGCAGCTCGATCGGCGCCGGCAGCCCGCCAGCTTTCTTGATCTTGGCCGGCGCCACGCCGGCCGGTCGGAAATCAGCCACCGCGGCCGCCATCACCACGACGTCGGTGTCCTTGGCTGCCGCTCGGGTGGCTACCCGCAGCTGTTCGGCGCTGGATACCGTGATGAGTTCCACGCCGGCCGGAGCGGCCAGCTCCACGTTCGCGGCGATCAGGGTCACTCGGGCACCGCGGGCCGCTGCCACCGACGCCAGGTCGAAGCCCTGCCGGCCCGACGAGCGATTGCCGAGGAACCGGACCGGATCCAGCGGCTCCCGGGTGCCGCCGGCGGTGATCAGCACCCGCCGGCCGGCCAGGTCGTTGGGCAGCGCGTCCGGGCGATGCAGCAGCAGCTCGGCGAGCCGGGCGATCTCGGCAGGCTCTGGCAGCCGACCCTTGCCGGTATCGCTGCCGGTGAGGCGGCCCTCGGCCGGCTCCAGCACGATCGAACCGCGAGCCCGCAGTGTGGCCACATTGGCCACCGTGGCCGGGTGATCCCACATCTCGGTGTGCATCGCGGGCGCGAACAGCACCGGGCAGCGGGCGGTCAGCAGGGTGTTGGTGAGCAGGTCGTCGGCGAGTCCATGAGCGGCCTTGGCAAGCAGGTCCGCGGTCGCCGGGGCGATTACCACCAAGTCTGCCCGGCGGCCGAGCGCGACGTGCGGCACGTCCGCGGCGTCGGACCAGACATCGCTGGCCACCCGGTTGTGCGACAGCGCCGCCCAGGTCGCTGCGCCCACGAATTTCAGGGCGGACTCGGTGGGCACCACGGTGACGTCATGACCGGCTTCGACCAGTTTGCGCAACAGGTCAGCGGCCTTGTAGGCCGCGATTCCACCGGCCACTCCGAGCACAATCGAGCGAGCCATCGTTGAGCGCCAGGCTGCCTTAGGCCTCGGAAGGCTTGAACTCGATCAGGTCGCTGTTGATCTCACGCAGCGCGATGGACAGCGCCTTTTCTTGCGGTGCGGTCTCCACCATCGGGCCGACGTATTCGAGCAGGCCCTCGCCGAGCTGGCTGTAGTAGGCATTGATCTGCCGAGCGCGCTTGGCTGCGACGATCACCAGGGCATACTTCGAGCCGGTCCGGCCGAGCAATTCGTCGATTGGCGGGTTGGTGATGCCTTCGGGTGCGGGCACAGGTGCGGTCACGCGGAGCCTCAAATCCACTCGGGAGTTCGTGCGCTCGCCCCACCACAAACAGCTGGATACCGTCGCAACGTTCGATGGCAGCTCCGGCAGGGCGCGCAGATTCAAGCAATACTACCAACCGCGGGCGGTCCCGGCCGACATCCTGGACTGCGGGCGGCTCGCCGGTGTGGGTAACCTCACCTGCCTACCCACCCTCGGCTCGATAAGGTTCGCGTTGGCACGCCTGGCCTCCGGCCGGCAGCCGTCGCCAATCACGGGAATCTCCCAGCCCAACGGACGCATCGGAGAGTTTGCTGAATGAGCACCCTGCGGGTCGCAGCGCTGACCGAGCGCGCCGCTGGCGAGCGCCGGGTCGCGCTCGATCCTGACGGCGCGAAGCGGCTGATCGCCGCTGGCCTGGAGGTACTGATCGAGGCCGGCGCCGGCGCCGGCGCCTGGTTCGGCGACGAGAGTTATGCCGCGGTCGGTGCCCGGGTCGTCGATCGCGAGACTGCCGTGGCCGAGGCCGACCTGGTGGTATCGGTCGGCCCGCCCGATCCGGAGCTGCTCGGGCAGCTGCGCAAGGGGCAGGGTTACCTCGGCATGCTGGCACCATTGAGCAATCCGGCACTGGTGCGCCGCTTCGCCGACCAGGGGATCACCTCGATCAGCCTGGACGGCCTGCCGCGAACCCTGACCCGGGCCCAGAGTATGGATGCGCTCAGCTCGCAGGCGAGCGTCGCCGGCTACCGCGCGGTGCTGGTGGCGGCCGAGCATTACGACCGGTTCTTCCCGATGCTGATGACCGCGGCCGGCACCTCCAAACCGGCCGCGGTGCTGGTATTAGGCGCTGGCGTGGCCGGCTTGCAAGCGATCGGCACCGCCCGCCGGCTCGGTGCCGTAGTCAGCGGCTATGACGTGCGACCGGCCGCTCAGGACGAGGTGAAATCGCTCGGTGCGAAGTTCATCGAACTCAAGGCAGGCATCGCGGCGGCGGGATCTGGCGGCTATGCCCGGGAGCTCACCGACGACGAGCGGAAGGCCCAGCAGGCGGAGCTGGCTGACCATATCGCGCGGCACGACATCGTGATCACCACGGCGCAGGTGCCTGGCCGCCGGCCGCCGTTGCTGATCCCGGCCGAGGTGGTGGCGCGGATGCGGCCCGGGTCGGTGATCGTGGACCTGGCAGCCAGCAGCCTCGGTGGCAATGTCGAGGGCTCGGTAGCTGGCGAGACGGTCCGCACCGAGAACGGCGTGAGCGTGGTCGGTGCGACGAACCTGCCGGCCCGGCTGGCTACCAGCGCGTCGCAGGCCTTCTCTCGCAATGTCAGCGCGCTGGTCATCCAGCTGACCACCGACGGGTCGCTGGACATCGACCTGACCGACGAGATCGCGCAAGGCGTGCTGATCACCCGGGACGGCGAGATCGTGCATCCAGGCGTGGCCGCGGCGGTATCGAGCAGTGAAGGGACCGGATCATGACCCAGGGGTTCGTCGGAGATCTGACGATCTTCGTGCTGGCATTGCTGGTGGGCTTCGAGGTGATCAGCAAGGTGCCGGCAACCCTGCATACCCCGCTGATGTCGGGTGCCAACTCGATTCACGGAGTGGTGCTGGTCGGCGTGGTGATCCTGTCCGCGACCGTCGATGGACCGTTCGGCTACGTGCTGACGTTCCTGGCGGCAGCGTTCGGCGCGGCCAACGTGGTCGGCGGCTACGCAGTGACCGATCGGATGCTGCAGATGTTCCGCAAGCGGCCGGTGCCGGCCCAGCCGGCCAGCAGCGGGGACGCGAGCTCATGAGTGAGGATCGCAGCGAGGCACGAGCGAGGACCGGAGCGAATCCAGCGATGAGCGCTTGCGCGAAGAGCAATCCAACGATGAGCGCTTGCGCGAAGAGCAGAACACCATGAGTGAGGATCGCAGCGAGGCACGAGCGAGGACCGGAGCGAATCCAGCGATGAGCGCTTGCGCGAAGAGCAGAACACCATGAGTGAGGATCGCAGCGAGGCACGAGCGAGGACCGGAGCGAATCCAGCGATGAGCGCTTGCGCGAAGAGCCAGAGGCCAGCATGAGTGGCTTCTCGGGGCTGACCGACGCGCTTACCGCGCTGAACTCCGCCCGCTACGGGCTGGATGTGACCGGTCAGAACATCTCCAACGCGAACACCGCCGGTTACGTCCGGCAGCGCGCCGAGCTCGCCGAGTCCGGACCGGTGCCCGGTGTGCCCTCGATGTATGCGACGCAGCACGCCGACAGCTCGGTGTCGGTCTCGGGCACCTCGCGCCTCAACGATCCGGTGGTGGACATGCGCGCACGCAGCGAACATGGCCGAAACGGCTACCTGCAGACCCAGTCCAGCACGCTGTCCTCAGTCGAGAACCTGTTCGACGAGCCCAGCAACAACGGGCTGTCGGAGAAGCTGAACGACTTCTGGAACTCCTGGGCCGCGGTCGCCAACAACCCCGGCGACTCAGCAGCCCGCAATGTGGTGCTGCAGAAGGCCGCCTCGCTCACCAGCAGCTTGAACGAGACCAGCGCCGCGCTCGGCAGGATCACCCTGTCGCTAAACCAGCAGGTCACCGACGCGACCAACCAGATCAACACCGCCACCGGCGCGCTGGCTCAGGTGAACGGCGCGATCGCGGTTGCCAGCGCGATCGGCGCAAATGACAACTCGCTACTCGACCAGCGCGATAGCTTGCTGATGAAGCTTTCCGATCTCACCGGCGCCCAGGCCACCATCGGCGCCGACGGCACCGCCAGCGTCACCATCGGCGGTCAGCCAGTCGTCGCTTCGACCACCTCGACCGCGGTCACCATCGGAGCCGGCAACACCATCGACGTCGGCGGCAGCCCGGCCGGCACCGCTGGCGGCAAGCTGCAGTCGCTGCTGGACGGCCTGAACAGCACGCTGCCGGCCTACGCCGCGCAGCTGGATGCAGTGGCGGCGGCGCTGGCGAGCACCACCAACACCGCGCAGGCCGGCGGCTTCGACCTGGCCGGCAACCCCGGCGGCCCGCTGTTTACCGGCAGCACCGCCAGCTCCATCACGGTGACGGTGACCGACCCGACCAAACTCGCAGCGTCCGGCACCCCCGGCGGCAATCTCGGCGCCTCAGTGGCACTCAGCATGTCGAGGCTGGGCACAGCCGCCGGCGGACCGGACGTCAGCTACCGCAACATGATCGGAGCGCTGGCAACCGCGGTGCAGGCGGCCAGCCAGCAGGCCACCGTCCAGCGGGCCGTCACCACCAGCGTGGACAGCCTGGCGCAGTCTTCCTCCGGGGTGAGCCTGGACGAGGAAACCACCAACCTGCTGACCTACCAGCGCGCCTACCAGGCGTCCTCGCGGGTGCTCACCACCGTCGACGAGACGCTGGACACGCTGATCAGCCACACCGGACGGGTGGGCCTCTAGATATGTTGCGGGTAACCGAAGGTTCGACCAACCGGGCCACCCTGGCCGGCCTCCAGCTGGACTCGTCCAGGCTGGCCGCGCTGCAGGAGCAGATGTCCTCCGGCCGGCAGATCACCAAGCCGTCCGACGATCCGACCGGCACCGTCACCGCACTGGAACTGCGCTCGCAGCTCAAGCAGCAGACCCAGTTCCAGGCCAACAGCGCCGACGCGCTGGGCTGGTTGACCACCGTGGATAGTTCCTACAACAGCATCAGCAGCCAGTTGCAGCAGGTCCGCAGCCTGGTCCTGCAGGGCATGAACACCGGCACCAACAACGCGACCTCGAACGAGGCGCTGGCGCAGCAGGTGGACCAGGCCCGCGCCTCGCTGCTGTCGCTGGCCAACTCCAGCTACCTGGGCCGGCCGGTCTTCGGTGGCACCACCGCCGGTTCCCAGGCCTTCGACTCGACCGGAGCCTACGTCGGCGATACCGGCACGGTTACCCGCACCGTCGGCCCCTCCACCGCGGTGGACCTGAACACCCCGGGCACCACGGCATTCGGGCCGAACGGCAGCAACCTGTTCGACCTGCTGTCCGACATCTCTAACAACCTGCGAACCAATCCGTCCGCGCTGGGCGGTGACCTCAGTCAGCTCGACACCCGGCGGGTGGCGATCACCAATGACCAGGCGCTAGCCGGCGCCAAGTACCAGAGGATTCAGAGCGTGCAGACCGCGAGCAGCAGCAACACGATCCAGCTGAAGTCTCAGCTCTCGGACCTGCAGGACATCGACCTGGCCGACACCATCGTCCAGGTCACCTCGGCCAACGTCGCGTACCAGGCAGCGCTGGCAACGACAGCGAAGATCAGCCAGATCTCGCTCATGGACTTCTTGAGGTGAGCGTGCAGAGCACCATCAGCGACCGACCGGGCGTCCTGCCGGACCAGATCGCTTTCACCCTGCCGATCCCCGGCTTTCCCGACGAGCGGGAATTCACGGTCACCGAACTGGACGAGCATGGCGTGCTCTTCGCGCTGCGCTCGGTGCGCACGCCGGGCCTGCGGTTCGTGCTCGCGGCGCCGGGACGGTTCTTTCCCCGCTACCAGCCGGTGCTGATGCCTGCCGACGTCGCGGCACTCGGGGTCAGCGATGGCGATGAGGTGCTGGTGCTGGTCGTGGTGACGGTGACCGACGGGATCGCCGATGCCACCGCCAACCTGCTCGCGCCGATCGTGATCGCCGCCGACCGGGGCACCGCGGTGCAACTCGTGCTCGCCGACGGCGATCTGCCCCTGCGCGCGCCGCTGCTCGGCAGGGCAGGCTAGCGTTGAGGCTGGCCACACTGGCCCCCTCATGCCTGCTGGAGCGTTGCTGTGCTGATTTTGACCCGCCGTGTGGGCGAGAGCATTGTCGTCGGCGACGACATCGTGCTGACCGTCTTCGAGGTCCGCGGTGACGCGGTCCGGATCGGCATCGAGGCGCCCCGGTCGGTGCGGGTCAATCGCAAAGAGGTCTACGACGAGATCCAGCGCTCCAACGAGCAGGCGGTCTCGACCAGCGACGATGCGCTCGATGCGCTGCGTGGCGCGATCGAGGCGGACTCCGACTGAGCTGCCAATCGCTGCGCTCCTCGCTCGCTAGCGCTCGCTGCGATGCTCACTCACTACCCATCGGCGGTGCGCCCAACACGCTCTGTACTTGCGCTGAATAGTGCCGCCGCGGCGGTCCAGCCCGTTACCGTGTGTCATGACGCGAATACCTGACCGCGGCGTGCAGGTGGAACTGCGCGACCAGCACGGCAATGCCCATCGCAGCCAGGTACTCGAATGCCATCGGGAACGACCTGGCACCCTCGTGCTGCAGGCGCCCGCGGACCTGCCCGCTGGCCGGCCGTTCGAGCCCGGCACCAGGCTGCTGGTGAGCTGGCCGGAGGATTCCTCGTACTGGGTGCTGCCGGTGCTGCTGGTGGAGCTACGCAGGCCGCAGGGCGGCACCCAGCTGGTCGCCGAGGTCGATGACGACGCCTGGCGCGAGGAGCGGCGCGAGTTCGCCCGGTCGAACCTGGACGCGACCGTGCTGATCGACTTCGAGATATCCGACGAGGACGGTCAACCCGGCCCTACCGGGGTGCCCGCCGAGCTCATCGATCTCAGCGAGGTGGCACTTCGGGGCGTGGTGGCGCCCGATCATCGCGACTGGTTGCAGCCCCGGATCCCGGTACGGCTGCGGGTGCTGCTGGCCGGCGACCGCTTCGAGATCGGCGCCACGATCCTGCTGTCCAAGCCCGCCGCCCGGCTCGACCTTGGCCTGGAGGTCGTGTTCCTGTTCAACCGCCCGGTAGACCGGGTCGCGGAGCTGCGCGAGCACCTCAGCAACCGCTGACCCGATCCGACCGGCCGACCGGCCGACCGATCCGACCGATCCGGTGGCCGGTCGGGCCGGCTTAGCGGCGGCTCTTGCGCAGGTTACGGACTATCAGCAACGCCAGCAGCACCCCGGCGCCGCCGAGCACGGCCTTGCCGGCCGGTGACATCGCTTTTTGCTTGAGGTTGCCCTTGGCCTCCTCGACCAGCCTGGCCGGCGCCAGCCGGTCGGTCAACTGATCGACCGACAAGGCCAGCTTGTCCCGGGCGGTCTCGATCTCGGCCTGGATCACGGCCGCATCGCGCTGGGTAGCCACGCTCGCTCCTCTATCTGCCGCCGGAGGCTGTCGCTGCCGGCTCGTTGATTCGAGCACGCTTGGTTGCGGTTCTCGATTTACGGTTCGCTAGTAGCTGCCAGCCTATCGACAAAGTGCACCAGATAGCGTGTCAGCCATGACGCACCGTCTCGCTCCCGGCGACCTCGCTCCGGACTTCAGCCTGCCCGATGCCGACGGCAACCTCGTATCGCTGGCCGGGTTACGCGGCCAGCGGGTCATCGTGTACTTCTATCCAGCCGCCGCCACGCCCGGCTGCACCAAGCAGGCCTGCGATTTTCGCGACAACCTGGCCAGCTTCGCCGACGAGGGATTCGCGGTCGTGGGCATCTCGCCGGACAAGCCAGCCAAGCTCGCGACGTTCCGTACCAATCAGGAGCTGAACTT
>FTJM01001822.1_pt1 | contig 25321 bp, 23 predicted proteins | sample 1658941 | NCBI WGS metagenome assembly FTJM01 (sample SAMEA3914876, study PRJEB12502) | metagenome | biome: forest; material: soil | place: USA | collected 2011-06-22 | depth 0.3 m
CCTCAAGGTCCCTGATCTCGCCGACGTAGTCGCCGAGATCAGGGACCTTGAGGAACGCGGCGTCACGTTCGCCGACTACGACCTACCGGGGCTCAAGACCGTGGAGCACGTCTGCGTCCTCGGGTCGGAGAAGGCTGCCTGGTTCGAGGACCCGGACGGCAACGTGCTGTGTCTGCATGAGGTGCTACCCCAAGGCACCACGTCCTAACGTCCCCGCGACCGACTGCGGCGGGCCTCATCTTCCCGGCACCGGTGAAGGACTGCCCGCGGGAAACCTGACACCCATCGAAGGATGCGGTTACCTAGCCGGGACGAAGGCCTTTAGCTTATTCGACCAGCTTGTTCGACGAGCTTGTTCGACGAGCTTGTTCGACCAGCGAGTTCAGCCGCGACGGGGTTTGCCGCGCAACAGCGTCAAGGCCAGCGCGGCCGCGCCGAGCAGCACGCCGGCCACCCCCAGCACCAGGCCGGTGGTCGCCTTGCCATCACTGGACGAGGTCCGCGCGGTAACGGCCGTCGCTGCCCCGCTGACCGAAGCCGGCTCGGCGCTGGCCGCCGCGGCCGGCAGCGTCAGGGTCGGCGCGGGATGCTCCACTCCGGCGCTGCTGCCGGGTGCCTGGACGTCGATCCAGGACACTACCGACTTGTCGCTGTAGGTCTGGATCGCCTTGAAGGTAAGGGTGGAGGTGTGATCCGGCAGCGCGCCACCGATGATCGTGAACTGACCGAAGTAGCCGGGCATGATGCCGTGCCCGGCGTCGGCGGTCCAATCGACCTCGGACACCACCTCGGTGATGTCGCCGTCGTCGGTTTTGATCGGGGTGCTCAGCTTGCTGGTAACGATCTTCGCCGACCAGCCAGGCAGCGGCGCCACCAGCACCCCGGCGATCGGGTGATCGGTCGGCAACTGAACCTTGAGCCCGACGGTGCTGGCAGTGCTGCTCTCATCCGGCACCCGGAAGCTGATCGTCGCGTCGGTGCCACCGGCGGTGACCCCCGGCGCGGTGACAGTGACATGGGCCGACGCGGAGCCGGCCGCGATCCCGGCGGCCAGGCCCAGACCACCGGCCAGGGTGAGGATGGCAAGGCCACGGCGTAACAGCATCAAGATCTCGTCTCCGATCGTGGGCCGCACCGCTGCGGCCGCTGATGATTTGTCTGTGCAGCATGATTTGTCTATACAGCCCGGCCGGAAGTTCCGTCGGGTGGCCTGGATCACAGCTAGCGCGCAGCGACCGTACGGTCGCCCTCCCTCGCCCGCGGCTCGGCGCCGGGCGCGCTCGCTGGTTCTAGGCTGTGCCGATGGCCATCGCCTCCCCGCTGTCCACCCGCTGGACGGTCGGTGTACTGCTCGCGCTGCCCAGCGTTACCGGGCTGATCGACGCGGTCAGCTACCTGCGGCTCGGTCGGGTGTTCGTCGCCAACATGACCGGCAACGTGGTGTTCCTCGGGTTCTCGCTGCATCCGAACTCCGGTCTGTCGGCGCTTGCCTCGGTGGTGGCGATCGGCTGTTTCGTGCTCGGGGCATTGGCCGGTGGCCGGCTCGCTTCGTCATTCGGAGCCCACCGTCCGCGCGCTGGGCGCGCCCGACCTCACCACCACGGTGCTGACGCTCACGCTCACCGGCCTGAGCGCGGACAGCTCGCTGGCCGGCGGAACCGGTGCCAGGCCGCATCGCCGGCTCGGCTCGGTCGCCGCGATGCTCGGCGGCGCCGCGGTCGGTGCCGCGCTGCTCCAGCATTCGGCGACCCTGGTGATCGCGCTGGCGGCGATCGGAGCGGCAGCCGTCGCAGCCGCGTTCACGGCGGTCAAGACAGGTCGGCCGGCCAGGGACAGCTAGAACGGCTCAGGACCGCCAAAACGGCCACCGACCAGCAGTCACCCGCTAGCGCCACTCACCAGCGATCATCACCCGACGAACCCGCAGGTCATCGTCGAGCAGCACCAGATCAGCCGCCAACCCGGCCGCGATCGACCCGCACCGGTCCGCCAGGCCCAGTAGCCGTGCCGGGTTGGTCGAGGCGGCGGCAACGGCATCGGCGATCGGCAGCCCGACCTGTCGCACGGCACGCCGGAACGCCTCGTCCATCGTCAGGGTGCTGCCAGCGAGCGAACCGGACTCGGCGCTGCGGGCCTTGCCGGCAACGACGGTCACGGGCAGGCCGCCGAGCACGTAGGTACCGTCGCCGACGCCGGTGGCACTCATCGCATCGGTCACCAGCACCAGCCGATGCGAGCCGTGCCGGGCCGCCAGCCGAACCATGGCCGGGTGCACGTGCACCCCGTCGTTGATCACCTCGAACGCAGCCGTGGATTCCAGCGCGGCCACCGCGGCACCGGGCTCGCGATGGCCGATCGCGCTCATCGCATTGAACAAATGGGTGGTCAGCGCGGCGCCAGCCGCGAAGCCGGCCGCCGCCTGGCTGTAGTCGGCGTCGGTGTGCCCGATCGCGGCCAGCACGCCGGCCTCGGTGAGATCGGCGATCAGGCCGATCGCGCCGGGAAGTTCCGGCGCGATCGTGACCGCCCGGACGTAGCCCTGTCCGGCGTCCAGCAGCTTGGCCAGCACCTGCCGGTCGGGCAGTTGCAGCTGCGCGACGTTCTGCGCACCGCACCGGGCCTGCGCCAGGAACGGTCCTTCCAGATGTGCCCCGGCCACCCGCTCGTCAAGGCGTGCCAACCCGGCCAGCCAGCCGAGCTGCTCGCACATCGCGTCCAGCGAGCTGGCCATCAGCGAGATCAGCGTGCGGGTCGTGCCGTGCCCACGGTGATAGGCCACGCCAGCGACCATCGCCTCGGCTGACTCGGTGAAATCGTGGCCACCGCCACCGTGCACGTGCAGGTCGATGAAGCCGGGCACCAGCCAGCCGCCGCCAAGCTCCTCGGTGCCCGGACCGGCCGGCGTGCTGCCAACCTCGGCGATCACGCCATCTGCCAGCCGCAGCCAGCCGCTCTCGAGCACCCCGCTAGGCGTGACCAATCGGGCCCCGGACAGCACCGTCATCCCTTCACCGCACCCGCGGTCAGGCCCGCCGAGATCCGGCTCTGGAACAGCACGAACAGCACCACCACCGGCAGCGAGGTCAGGGTGGCTGCGGCCATCAGGCCGCCCCAGTCCGCGCCGTGCACCGGGCTGGATTGGAAGATCAGCAGGTAGATCATCGAGGTCTGCTTGTCGTTGTCGATCAGCAGGGTGTTGGCCAGTACGAACTCGTTCCAGGCCAGGATCCAGCCGTACACCCCGGTCGCGATCAGGCCCGGGCTGACCAGCGGCAGGATGATCTTGTAGAACGTCTGCCACCGGCTGCACCCGTCGACCAGCGCGGCCTCGTCCAGTTCCTTCGGAACGTTCGCGATGAAGGTACGCAGCGTCCAGATCGTGTACGGCATCGTGAACATCAGGTAGGCGATCACCACCCCGGTCAGGCTGTTCTTGAGGTGGAACCGGTCCAACAGCAACGACATCGGGATCGTCAGTGCCAGCAACGGGATCATCTGGACTATGAGCACCACGAAGATGAAGATCTTGCGACCCAGGAACCGGAACCGGGCTATTGCCATCGCGCCGAAGAACCCGATCACGATGCTGATCAGCACCGCGGCCAACGTGATCACCAGGCTGTTGCGTAGATCGGTGCGAAAGCTCGGGTCCCGCAGCACCTCGCTGAAACCGCGCAGCGTGGGATGGTTCGGCCAGAACCTGGGCTTGAGCGAGTTGATGTCCGAACTCGTTTTGAAGGCGGTGATCAGCATCCAGTAGATCGGGAACCCGAACACCACCGACAACACCATGGCCACCGTGTTCCAGCCCCAGGTGGCATACCGGCCGCGGGGTCGCCGACGACCTGGCGGCGGTGTCGAGGCAACGGCGTCCCGGCCCGCCGAGTCCAGCTCGGCAGCCGGCGTCGACACCGATGCTAGGACGGTCATTCGGCATCCCCGATCTTGAAGAGTTGCTTGATGTAGAAGATCATCACGACCAGCAGACACGCCATCATCAGCACACCCACGGTGGCACCAAGGTTGTAATGGCTGCTGCCGATTCCCTGCGAATACATGTAAATACCCAGTGTCTGATAGCCGGGTTCGGGGTGCCCGTCGCGCATGAACCAGATCTGGTTGAACACTCCGAAATCCCAGATCACCGACAGCGTCGTGAGAATCACCAGCAACGGACGCAAGAACGGCAGCGTGACGCTCCGGAAGGCCTGCCAGGCACCGGCCCCGTCAACCCGAGCAGCTTCGAGTATATCCTTGGGAACTTGAGTGATTCCGGCATGCAACGAGATCGCCAGCAGTGGCACCGCGCCCCAGACCACCACTGCGGTCACCACCGCCAGGCCCTGATGCGGGTCGGCAAACCAGTCGTGCCCACTCAGGTGCAGGCCGGGCACCTGATTGAGCAGGTAGTTCACCGCGCCGTACTGGCTGGAAAACATCCAGTAGAAGACCTGGGTCGAGACGGTGGACGGCACTGCCCAGACGAACAGCAGGACGCCGGTGAGGATCAGCCGAGCCCAGCTGGACACCCGGTTGAGTAGCAGCGCCACCCCGAGCCCGATCAACAGGGTGAGCACGACATTGATCGCGGTGAACACCACGGTCCGGGTCAGCACCGTCCAGAACGTCGAGTCCGAGAGTACCGCGGTGAAGTTCTTGAGCCCGACGAACGGGGTGCTGCCACCGCTGTGGAACAGCGCGAACTTACCGCTTTCTTGCTTCTGCAGCGACAGCTGAACGATCTTCACCAGCGGCCAGCCGGCAACCCCGGCCAGCACCAGCGAGGCCGGCAGGATCAGCAGGTACGGCAGCCGGGAGGATCGAACCCCGCCGGCCCGGGGACGCGATCGACGGGCCGATCGGGTCCCCGGGTCCCGGGTCAGGGTCATTTCAGCCTCGCCATCTCACTTACTATCCAGCAGACGCTCAGTTGCCGGCATTCAGCGTGCTGGCGATCTGGGTGTCCGCAGCCTTGGCCGCGTCGGCGGTGGATTTCTTACCCGTCGCGATCGATTCCAGCATGTTCTGCAGGACGTTGCCGCTCTCCACGTTGGCCCAGTTGGGCGTGTTCGGCACGAACCAGGTGTTCTTGGCTGCCTCACCGGTCGACTTGTTCGCATCGCCGGCCGCTTCGTAGACGTTCAACAGCGAGGTGGTGTTCGGGATAGCGAACTTGGCGAGCGCGCTCTGGCTGGTGGTGTCGGTGAAGTACTTGATCCAGGCCGCGCCGAGCCCGGCGTTGGGTGCCTTCGACGGCACCGCGAGGTCAGAGCCGCCCAGGAACGACGGGGTGTACTGGCCGGCCACGTCTGCGGGCAGCGGGAAGGTGCCGAGCAGCGGAGCGAGCGCGGGCTTGCCGGTCTTCGGGTCGGTTACCGCACCGACCTCCCAGCCGTTGCCCAGGATCGCGCCGGTGTGGCCCTGGGACATGATCGCATCCTGATCGGACTCGTCCTTGGTCGAGCCGCCGACCGAGTAGCTGGTCAGCTTCTGCCAGGCCGCCAGCCCCTGCTGCGCCTGGCTGCTCTCCAGCTGGCCGGCCCACTTGCCGCCCTGCTGGTCGGCGATCTTGCCACCGGCGCCGTAGACGAACGACATCGCGGCGTACCAGTACTTGCCCGGCATGTAGAAGGCCGAGAAGTGCGGGTCGGCGGCGTTGGCGGCCTTGACCTTGTCCAGGTCCGCGGTCAGCTCGGCCAGGGTGGCGGGTGCCGTGCTGACGCCGGCCTTGCTGAACAGGTCCTTGCGGTAGATGACGACCCGGCTGCCGGCGTAGTACGGGACGGCTTCGAGCTTGCCGTCCGGCGAGGTACCGGAGTCGGTCAGACCTTGCAGCCAGCTGCTGGAGTTCTGGAACTGGCCCTTGGCCGAGGTCAGGTTCGCGAACGCGCCGCCAGCGATGTAGGAGGCGGTCTGGGTGTTGCCCAACTCGACCACGTCCGGTATCGCGGTACTGCCGGCGAAGGTGGAGTCCAGCTTCGTCGTGTAGTTCGACCACTGCTGCCACTGCACGTTGACCTTCGCGCCGGTAGCCGCCTCGAACCGCTGGGTGGCCTGGTCGACGACGGCCGGCCAGCCCTTCTGGGCGTCGCTCTGCAGCCACACCGTGATGGTCTTGCCCTTGCCGTCGGTGCTCAGCACGCTGTCGTCCTTCGAACTCGTGGACGACTTGCTGGAGCTGCTACACGCGCTTACCGCCAGTGTCATGGCTACCGCCACGGTCACCGCGCCCGCAAATCTGCGATTCACGTCCGTCTCCTTCAAGATTGGTATAGACGAATTTGGCAAGTATTGGCCTAGACCATTCCGGGTGTCAAGGGATCGGGTGACGGCGTCGGAGGCTGTTACCAGACCGACACGTCGGCGTCAGCTGAGCGCGGTCTCAGCAACTTAACTGATCTACAGGACCGCTCACGCACAATCGTGGGGATGCCCAGCTCAGATCGCCACCACAGACTGTCCACTGCCCTCAAGCTCGCGGCCGCCGTGCTGGCGTGTGGCGCTCTCGCGGCCGGCATGCTGCTGCCCTTCGTCGGCGGCGTCGGGCTGGCAGCCGACAAGGTCGCTACCGACTTCTTGAACACCAGCTGCGACCTGGTCATCTCGCCGGCCCAGCAGACCAGCACCGTCTACGCCTCCGACGGCAAGACCCTGATCGCCACGCTCTATGCCCAGAACCGCCGAGCGGTACCGCTGAGCCAGGTGCCACGCTCGGTGCAGGACGCGCTGATCTCCACCGAGGACAAGCGCTTCTACTCCCACCACGGGGTCGACCTGCACGGGCTGATCCGGGCCGCGGTGCGCAATGGCAGCGGCGGTGACACCCAGGGCGGTTCCACGCTGACCATGCAGTACGTCAAGCAGGTCCGCTACTACCAGGCCACCACGGACGCACAGCGGCAGGCGGCGATCCAGCAGGACCTGAGCCGCAAGCTGCAAGACGCTCAATGCGCCATCGACCTGGAGAAGCGCTACAGCAAGAGCGAAATCCTCGACGACTACCTCAATATCGCGTTCTTCGGCGAGAACTCCTACGGCATCCAGGTTGCCGCCGAGACCTACTTCGGCATCCCGGCGTCCCGACTCAGCGTGGCGCAGGGCGCGATGCTGGTCGGCCTGCTGCAGAGCCCGTCCCAGCTCGACCCGTTCGTCAACCCGCAGGCCGCCCAGCACCGGCGCAATCAGGTGCTGCAGAACATGGTCGACAACAACCAACTGCCGGCAGCGCAGGCCGCCAAATACTCGGCCAGCGCACTCGGGCTCTCAGCCAGCCGAGCACCCGCCTCCGGCCAGGGCTGCACCAACGCCTCGGCCGCGATCAAGAACGTCGGCTTCTTCTGCGACTACGTCCTGGACTGGCTGCAGCACACCGGCGGCCTCAAGTTGCAGACGTTGCAGACCGGTGGCTTGAAGATCGTCACCAGCCTGGATGCTGGCTTGCAGAACAGCGGCCAGCAGGCGGTCTGGAACTCCGGGTTGGACCCGAACTCGCCGACCGCGCTGGTCATGCCCTCGGTCGATCCCCGAACCGGAGCGGTGCAGACGATGATCACCAGCCGGCACTACGGTGTCGGCGCCGGCCAGAGCACCGTACCGCTGTTCACCGACGGCTATGCCGGATCGGGTTCGACGTACAAGTACTTCACCGCGCTTGCCGCCCTCAAACGCGGTGTGCAGCCGAACTTCACGCTGACCACCGGCTCGAACGCCTACACCGTCAAGAACTGTCCGACGGACGGGAACACGGTGCCGTACACCACTCACAACGCCGGCAACTACCAGGCGACGCTGCCACTGTCCTCGGCATTGCCGGAATCGGTGAACACCTACTTCGTGGCCATGGAGGACCAGCTGTTCGGCTGCGACCTGGCCCCGATCGTGCAGACCGCTCTCGGGTTGGGCATGAACGCGCTCAACAAGCCCGATCACGCCGGCTCCAGCGAGACGATCGCCCAGGCGACCATCGCCGAGCACCGCAGCAGCTTCACGCTCGGTTTCGCGCCCACCTCGGCGCTGGAGCTGTCAGCCGCCTACGGTGCCGCGGCCAACGACGGGGTGTTCTGCCCGGCAAACCCGGTGCTGGGGGTGACCGGACCGACCGGACTGCCGGTCAAGTACCAGCGGCCGGCCTGCAGCCGCCAGTTCGATGCCCAGGTGGCCCGCACCATGCTGAAGATGATGACCGCGGACACCACCAGCTCCCTCGGTACCGCCGGCCAGTACTTCACCGGCTGGTACCGAAACGGCGGCAGCCAGGTCGCATCCAAGACCGGTACCGACAACGACGACAAGGACGGCCCGGACGGCGGTGGCGGCAACTCCGCGCTCTGGTTCGTCGGCGTCACGCCGACGCTGGTGTCGGCCGCGGCGCTGGTCAATCCGAGTTCACCCAAGGCCACCGTCAGCGGGCTGCCCGGCAACGTCGCGAACAACGGTAGCGACGTCTTCGGCGCCTATGCTTCGACATTCTGGCTGGCTGCCTACGGGCCGACGCTGTCCCAGCAGCAGTGGAGCTGGGGTGAGCCCACCGATGTCAGCAACCCGGTGAACGTACCGGACCTGACTGGCCTGAGCGTCCCGGATGCGACCAGCACACTCAGCTCGATCGGCCTGGCGGCGAGCGTGGCCGCGACGGCCTGCGGCAGTGGCCAGCCGGCGGGCACCGTCGGCTACTACGAACCGCACGTCGCCAGCGCCGGCAGCCCGGTCACGCTCTGCCTGAGCAACGGCACCGCACCGGACGGTTCGGGCCAGTATCGCTACTCCTACGGCGCCGGTGCACCGCCCGGCGGATCCTCCGGCACACCGAGCAGCCCCGGCCAGCGGCCGCCCCGCTAGCGCGGCGCGGGCCCCTGCGGCGAGTGGATCTTCGCGATAATTTGGGCTGGCCGAGCGAAGGTCAGCGGGTCGCCCGGCTCACCAGGTCGGTGCCCGCGCTTCGCCCGGAAACCGGTAGTTGGGCAGCAGCCGGTGCGCCGCGGCCGCAAGTAGCCCGGGTGCGATGCCACGGGTCCTCAGCAGCGGTAGACCGGCGACCACTTCGGGCAGCTCGGCCGGCCAGCCGACATCGACCAGCACCGCGTCGCCGCGCTCGATCCGGTGCGCCGCGGCTGCGAGGATCACCGATTGCTGCCAGCCATGCCGTCCGAGGTCGCGGATCACCGCGACCAGCGAACGACCGGCCGCGGCGGCCCGGATCTGGCCGACCTCGACCGGTGAGTCGACGATCAGCGCGTCGGTGCCGGGGAACCGCTCAGCGACCTGATCGGCGAACGACCAGGGCAGCGCACCGGTAGCCATCCCGTTCGGGGTGCGGCACTCGAGGACCAGCGGGCGGCTCAGCAACGGCAACCGCCCCACCACCTGGACGCAGCGGTCGGCGACCCCGGCGAGGTCTTTGGCCGGATCGATCACCGGCGGCTGGCCAGGGCTCGCCAGCAGCACCGTCCGGCGGGCAGCATCGCGCAGCCGCTCGATCTCCAGCCGGCCGTTGTGCACCGCGGCCAGCACCGCGTCCGGGACCTGCCGCAGCAACTCCGGATAGTTCAGCGCTCCGGTCTCGATCGCGTCGGCACCGGCGATCAGCGCGGCCACGAAGCCCTCGACCATGCCCATGGTGGATGCGATCGCCGCCATCTCCAGCGCGTCGGTCAGCACCGTGCCGGTGAAACCGAGTGACTCGCGCAGCAGGCCGGTGGTGATGGCACTGCTGACGGTAGCGACCTGGCTGTCCAGCGCCGGCACCAGCAGGTGGCCGGTCATCACGGCGCGGCTGCCCGCGCTGATCGCCGCCCGGAACGGCAGCAGTTCCACGGCCTTGATCTCGGCCACCGAGCGGTCCACGGTGGCAACCTCGTGGTGCGAGTCCGCGCTGGTCGCGCCGTGCCCGGGAAAGTGCTTGGCGCAGGCGGCTACCCCGGCACGCTGGATACCGCGCACCGCCGCGCCGACCTGGCTGGCGGCGACCGCCGGGTTGGCACTGAAGGACCGAACCCCGATTACCGGGTTGCGCGGATCCACGTTGACATCGGCCACCGGCGCGAGGTTCAGGGTGATGCCGGCCTCGGCAAGCCGGGCGCCGATGCTGGCATAGACCGCCTCGGTGGCCACCGGGTCAGCCAGCCAGCCGAGTGCGGCCGCGCCGGGCACCGCACTGCCCCGCACCGTGTCGAGCCGGGTGACGTCGCCACCCTCCTCGTCCAGGCCGACCACCACATCGCGGCCGGCCACCTCACGCAGCCGCCGGGTCAGCGTGCTGACCGCGCTGCCCTCGCCCAGGTTGGAACCGAACAGGATCACCCCACCGAGCCCGTCGGACAGCCCATCCAGCAGCCAACCAGGTGGGTTTTGCCCTACGAACCCGGGCAAGAAGCAGGCCAGCGCCAGCCGGCGGATCTCGGCATCATCGGTCATCGGGCAGGCTCCGGTCGGTCATGGACGGTGCGGCCCCATCGTCCCGCCTTTGACTTGTGCCGTCAATGGTATAGACAAATTTGCCGCTGCGGAGCCCCATCACCGGCCCGTTCCAGCCCCTGGATCTCGCACCTGCCCTGACCGGCGTGTACTACTGGGACGGTGATAACGATCCAGACCGCCCGGTTGTTGCGCGATGCCGGCCTGCGCTGGCAACCGGGTTCCGGTGACCGATTCGTGGTGGTCGATCGCGGGATGGACGCTGAGGTATTCGTGCTCAGCGAGATGACCGTGGAGGTGCACCGGCTGGGTAACCGCCAGATCATCGGATTCAACGGCACCACCGAATGGGCGCTGGATTCGGTCGATGACAGCGACGCGGTCTGGCTGCCACGCGAGACCCAGCTGCGCGAACTGCTCGGCGCCACGTTCCGTGGCCTGCGCCGGCAGGGTACGGATTGGCAGGTCGATCTGGAGATCGCCAGCGAGCTTGCCACCTTCGCCGATCCCGACACCGAAGAGGCCTACGCGCAGGCACTGCTGCACCTGGTCAGCCGCTCGTCCTGATCGGGCTCGGTGTCGCTGGCACCAGCCAGCCTAGCCAGGATCGGCAGCCACCAGCGAACCGCCGATCTCGCGCGACCGGCCGCGCATCTCGGCGACCACCGTCCCGTCCGCCCGCCGCACCGTAACGTCATACAGGCCGCTTCGGCCACGCCGGTAGCGCTCGAGGGCGACCGCCGTCAGCTCATCACCGGCGACTACCGTCGCCACGAAGTCGATGTCGCAACCAGCTGCCACGGTGACCCGGTTGTAGCTGTTGCAGGCCACCGCGAACGCGGTATCGGCCAGGCTGAAGATGAAGCCACCGTGCCCGATCCGGTGGCCATTGAGCATGCTCGCCAACACCGGCATGCTCAGCTCGGCGCGGCCCGGGCCCACCGAGCGCCGGCTGATACCAAGCCAGGCCGACGCCGCGTCGCTGGCCAGCATCGCCTGCGCGCAACGTTCGGCGAGCATCTGCGCGTCCTCATCGTGCGGTCTGGTCATGGCATTGACGGTATCGCCTGCGATGCTTGCAGCCATGCGGGCAACCACCGGCCTGGCGCCGCCGGGCCTTCAGGTCAGCAGCGGCCCGGGCCGCGGCGCCCTCGCGGCCACCATTCTGGCCAGCGGCATGGTGTTCCTGGACGGCACTATCGCCAATGTGGCGGCCCGCCAGATCGGCATCGATTTCTCGACCGACTTTGCCACCCTGCAATGGGTGCTCAACGGCTACACGTTGGCGCTAGCCAGCCTGATCCTGCTGGGTGGTTCGCTCGGTGACCACTTCGGCCGGCGTCGGGTTTACCTCATTGGCATCGGATGGTTCGCCACGGCGTCGCTGTGCTGTGCGATTGCTCCATCGGCGGCAGTGCTGATCGCGGCCCGGGTGCTGCAAGGTATCGGCGGCGCGTTGCTCACGCCGGGCTCGCTGGCGCTGATCCAGTCCAGCTTCCGCCCGGTCGATCGGGGCCGCGCGGTCGGCATCTGGTCCGGGATGGCCGGGGTGGCGACCGCCGCCGGGCCGCTGATCGGCGGCTACCTGGTGCAGCACGTGTCCTGGCGGTGGGCGTTCGGGATCAACGTGCCGTTCGCGATCGCCGCCGTGCTGCTAGGGCTGCGGTTTCTGCCCGAGTCCCGCAGCGCCGAGCTGAGCCGCAAGCTGGACTTTCTGGGCACCGCGCTGGTGGCCCTCAGCCTGGCGGCGCTGACCTTCGGGACGACTCGGGCCGGCACGCAGGGCTGGGGACCGGTCACCATTGGGATCCTCGCCCTTGGGGTGCTGCTGCTTGCGGTATTCGTGTTCACCGAGTCGCGACTGGCACATCCGCTGCTGCCACTGCGGCTGTTCTCGAACCGAGCCTTCCTCGGCGCGAACCTGATGACGTTCACCACCTACGCCGCGCTGAGCACCGTGCTGTTCCTGCTGGTGCTGAACCTGCAGGTGTCCGGGCACTACGGGGCGCTGGTGGCCGGCACCGCGACGCTGCCGCTGACCGTGATGATGCTGCTGATCTCACCGCGGGCCGGCGCGCTGGCGGTCCGGATCGGGCCGAGGTGGCCGATGACCATCGGCCCGCTGATCGCCGCGGCCGGAATCGGGCTGACCGCCAGACTGGACGAGCAGCACCGAAACTACCTGTTCGACGTGCTGCCCGGCATGCTGGTCTTCGGGCTCGGGATGGCCTGCCTGGTCGCACCGCTGACCACGACGGTGATGGGCTCGGCACCGGCCGACGATGTCGGCATCGCTTCTGGCGTGAACAACGCCGTGTCGCGCACGGCCGGCCTGCTGGCCGTCGCGGTGCTGCCGCCGCTGGCCGGGCTGACCGGCGAGAAGTACCGGATAGCGACCGCGATGACGCACAGCTACCGGATCGCGGTTGTCATCTGCATGGTGATTCTCGTGATCGGGGCGATAATCGTAACGTTGACGGTGCCGGACACCCGGCAGGTAAGCGAGGATGCCAGCAATGTCGCGTGACACGGAGCAACCGATACTGAGCCAGATCCATGACCTGGTGGCCGAGGAGCACCAGCTGCGCTCGACGCATACCGGGATCGGTCTGAACGGAACCGAGCGGAACCGGCTCGAAACCATCGAGAGCGAACTCGACAAGTGCTGGGACCTGCTGCGGCAACGCCGAGCCAGCGAGGAATTCAGCCCCGAGGACTAGCCGCAACCGCTAGCTGGAGATGTCCTTCGTGGTGAATCGGGCCCAGCCAAGGCAAAAGAAGATCACCAGATAGGCCATCGCCAGCAATACCCCGTGCTGCAGCCCGCTCAGCGACAGCGGGTCGCGCAACAGGTCGGCGAAGTCGAGGAATGAGTTGCTGATCAGCACCGGACGGATCGAGTGCAGTTGCGGCACCGCGACCAGCACCTGCATGGTGATCGCGACCGACAGGGTGGCGGCCATCGCGGCGATCGGCACCTCGGTCAGGGTTGAAATGAACAGCCCGATCGCGGCCACTGCCAGCATCATCAGCGCGGCGTAGCCGACCACCACGACCAGCCGACCGATCGCATCCAGCATCCCGATCTGGGTGCCGGAGAGCAGCGTGACCTTGCCGGACGGAAAGAGCAGGAAGCCGGTGATCACGCCGGTCACCGCGACCACCACCGTCCCGGTCAGGCACCAGAAGGCTGCCGCCAGGAACTTGATCACGAGCAGCCTGGTGCGGCTCACCGGCACCACCAGCAGGTAGCGCAGCGTGCCGGAACTGGCTTCACCGGCAATCGATTCGCCGACCACCACGGAAACCGCCATCGGCAGGAAGATCGGGATCACCACCACCAGCGCGGTGAAGGCCACGAAGATGCCGTTGTTGGCGATGTCGCCGATCAGGCCGTCCGGCGGATTGCCCCGGGTGGTCAGCTTGACTGCCACCCCGATGATCACCGGAATCGCCGCGAGCACCACCAGCATCAGCTGGTTTCGGCGGCGGCGCAACAACATCACGATCTCGCTGGCCAGCAACCGGACACCGAGCCGCGGCGTCCTGGCCGGTCGAACCAGCTCAACCACTGACATCGAAGCCCTCCCCGGTCAGCTGCACGAACACGTCCTCGAGCCGCGGCTTGGCGACGGCGAACCCACGCACCCCGACGCCGGCCGCCACCAGTGCCGCCACCACCTGCTCGGGCGGCCGGGCACCGAGCACGGCGGAGGCGGTGCCGTCCTGCTCGTCGATCTCGGTGAGGCCCAGGTCGGCCAGAACCCCTTTGGCAGCACCCGAGTCCAGCGTTTCGACCGAGACTCGCACCTTCTGCTGGGCGGCCAGCTCGGCCATCGAGCCTTGGTAGACCAGCGACCCGGTCCGCATCACCCCGACGTGGCTGCACATCTGCTCGACTTCGCTCAACAGGTGCGAGGACACGAAAACCGTGGTGCCGTCCCGGGAAAGATCGTTGATCAGGTGCCTGACCTCTCGGGTGCCCTGCGGGTCCAGCCCGTTCGTCGGCTCGTCCAGCACCAGCAGCTCGCGCGGCTGCAGTAGGGCGGCGGCGATGCCCAGCCGCTGCCGCATCCCGAGCGAGTAGTTCCGGTAGCGCTTGCCGGCCGCCGCGAGCAGGCCCACCCGGTCCAGCGCGGTCCGGATCCGGGCACTTGAATCACGCCGGCCAGCGGTCAAGTCCGCGGCATCCAACCGGGCCAGGTTCGCCCGGCCGGAAAGGTAGGGGTGGAATGCGGGGCCCTCGACCAGTGCGCCCACCGACGGCAGCACCGCGGCGGCCTGACGGGGAATTGCCTTGCCGAACAGCTCAACAGTGCCGGCAGTGGCGAAGATCAGGCCCAGCAGCATCCGGATGGTAGTGGTCTTTCCCGAACCGTTCGGACCGAGAAAGCCATACACAGCAGCCTTCGGGACGGCCAGGTCGATGGCATCCACCGCGACCTGGCCGCCCCGAAATCGCTTGGTCAGCGCATGAGTCTGGATAGCCAGCTCGGTGGCCGATGGCGGGCTGCGATCGGGCACGCTACTTCACGGCAGCGGCCTGATACAGCAGCTCCGGATCCACCGCCCCGAAGAACGCCCGGCCGTCGGAGGTGATCAGGCCGGTGACCAGCGCCGACTGGAAGAGCCGGCCGCTACCCCAGCTACCCTTGACCTCCGGCAGCGCGGACAGCACCAGACCGGCCTGGCCGTCCTGCTTGCCGACCTGATCCAGCCTCGGAACACCGGTCAGCTTGACGATGCTGGTCCAACCCTCACCGATGGTGATCGCCGCCGGGTTAGGCAGCATCGTCGGATCGGCGAGACCTTTTGCCGCCTGGAGCGAGCGCGAGCCCGAGTCACCCTGGGTGACCTTCGCGCCAGCCGGCGGCGACCAGACGAAGTTGTCGTCGCTTGGCACCGAGTCATCGAAGCGGGTGAAGGCGACGTCCACGGCCGCCCGATCCGAAGCGCGCGGGTACACCTGCACACCGAGCGGGACCATGGTCTTGCCGTCCACCGAGATCCGCACTGAACCGACCCGGGAACGGCTGTCCTTCGGCGTCAGCACCAGCACGTAGGCCGACCGGCCGGCGACAATGGCAGCCCGATCGGTTGTCACCGTGGTGGACGGTTCGATCAGCGCCAGCGCCTGCTTGGCTGCCTGGTCCGGGGTCACCGCTGGCAGTTGCTGCGCCTCGCTGCTCGCGGCGGCGCTCGGCAGGGTGGTGTGGTTAGCCGTCCGGGTGTCGGAGTTCCATTGCCAGAGTTCACGCCCGTTGCGGAACACGTCCTGCTCGCCGAGTTGATTGAGCAGCGCTACTCGCTGCTTGGACTCGCCGGCGTACCAGACCCGCGCCGTGTGCGAACCGCTGAGCAGTCCGAACAGGCCGGCACCGCTGCTGCCGGCGGTGACTCCGCCTAGGCTGGGCAGCTCCGGCAGACCGAGCGAGGCCTTTTCCACCACGGTGCCGGAGAAGCCGGCGATCTTGGCGTTGCTGACCGCGGCCAGCAGCTGGGCGGCCGACCGGTTCGGCAGGTTGGGGTTGGCGTTGGCCGACAGCACACCGCTGGCCAGCAACGCGACGACACCTGCCGCACCGGCCGGCACCAGCCAGCGAAGTGCGCGTCGACGGCTGGACCGCACGGCCGCGACCCGGCCGGCGGACTCAGCGGGGGACGAGCCGGTGGTGGACGGTTCAGCGTTGAACGACATGCACCCAGCATCACGCCGGAGCGCTGTGCACAGCCTGAGTGGGGCCGTCAATCTGCTGAGTCGGCCAACCAGCCGTTGCCGCCAGCCCGGCTGAGCCAAAGCTGAGACCAGTCTCAGCCGGTCGTGCCGGCACGGTCATGCTGGTGCCATGCGCCTGTTAATCATCGAGGACGAAGCCCGGATGGCCACTGCCCTGCAACGCGGCCTGGTGTCGGAGGGCTTCACCGTCGAGGTTGCCCTGAACGGCCCGGACGGCCTGCACTTGGCGCGCGAGAACAGTTACGACGCCGTGGTCTGCGACATCATGCTGCCCGGATTATCCGGTTACCGGATCATCGAGGCGCTCCGCGCCGAGCAGAACTGGGTCCCGGTACTGGTGCTGTCGGCCAAGGACGGCGAGTACGACGAGGCCGATGCACTGGACCTGGGCGCCGACGATTACCTGATCAAGCCATTTTCGTTCGTGGTGCTGCTGGCCAGGTTGCGGGCGGTCCTGCGCCGCGGCGTCCGGCCCCGGCCGGCGATCCTGGCCTGCGGTGACCTGAGCCTGGACCCGGCGGCCCGAGCCGTGCGGCGCGGCGAGACCGATATCGAGCTGACCCCACGCGAGTTCTCGCTGCTGGAGTACCTGATGCGCCGGGCCGGCGACGCGGTCAGCAAGGCCGACATCTTGCATCACGTATGGGACGCTCACTACGAGGGTGATGCGAACGTGATCGAGGTCTACGTGGGCTATCTACGGCGCAAGATCGACCTGCCCTTCGATCGGCATGCGGTCCAGACGGTGCGCGGAGCGGGGTATCGGTTGGCCACCGACGGTGGCTGAGGCCGCGCTGCGGGCCCGGAGCTCGCTGGCCGCCCGCTGGTGGCGACGGCGTTCACTGCGCGCCCGGATCACCCTGCTGGCGACCACCCTGTTCAGCGTCGCACTGATCCTGGCCGGGGTAATCCTGCTGTTTACGGTAGGCAAATCCCTGCTCAACACGTTGGACTCCTCGGCCGAGCGCTCGGGCGCCGAAGTTGCCGCGCTGGTGCAGACCGGCCGGCTGCCGCAGCAGGTGCTGGCCGGCAGCGGCGGGGTATCGCTGGTGCAGGTGGTGGACGGTAACAACCGGGTAGTCGCGGCTTCCCCCGGTGCCGACAACGCCGTGTCAGTGTTGCGGGCCGATGAGCTGGCGCAAGTACGCGCCGGCAAGCACCTGACCGTGGGTGGCGATCGGGCCTCGCTGGACCAGTCGCTGAGGGTGGTCGGCATCAAGGCCGACATCAGGGCTGGCCAGCGCACCGTCCTGGTCGGCACCGACCTCGGACGGGTCTTCGATTCGTCGCGGTTGCTGGAGCGCGCGCTGCTCTTCGGTGGCCCGCTGATCATCGGGGCAATGGCGGCGCTGACCTGGTGGATCACCGGGCTGACGCTGCGGCCGGTCGCGGCCTTGCAGCGCGGCGCGGCCGAACTGAGTGCGGCCGGGCTGGCCCGGTCCAGGTTGCCGGAGCCGACCGCCGAGGACGAGATCCACTCGCTGGCGCGGACCTTGAACGACATGCTCGACCGGCTGGATGCCGCAACCAGCAAGCAGCGGCGCTTCGTCGGGGACGCCGCGCACGAACTGCGTTCGCCGATCGCCTCGCTGCAGGTGCAGCTCGAGGTGGCCCGGCGGCTGGACCAGTCAGCAGCAATGCGGGAGTTGACCGACGATGCGCTGCTGGATGTGGAGCGGCTCTCGCACCTGATCGATGACCTGCTCACGCTGGCCCGCTCGGACGAGCGCGGCCCGACCCGGACCCGGATGCCGGTGCCGTTGCAGGAGCTGGCCTGCGCGGTGGTGGCCAACTACCGCGACGCCCGGCTCGCGGTTTCCGCCGTCGACGGTCCGGCGGCGACCGTGCTCGGCGACCGGGACGGCCTGCACCGGGTGCTGGTGAACCTGGTCGACAACGCCGTGCGCTACGGCAACACCGCAGTCACGGTCGAGGTGCAGCTCCGGCCGGCGCGGCCAGGTACGCCGGGCGTCGCGGTGTTGACGGTGGCCGATGACGGTCCCGGCGTGCCGGCGAACAAGCGGGAACGGGTCTTCGACCGGTTCTACCGGCTGGATACGGCTCGCTCGCGAGCCGAGGGCGGCACCGGGCTCGGACTGTCCATCGTCCGGGAGATCGTGGCGGCCCACGGCGGGGCGGTGCGGCTGCGAGACAACGCGCCGGGCCTGCTGGTCGAGGTGACGCTGCCCTCGATCAGTACCGGTTCAGGCTCAGTTCCCGCTTGAGAAAGCTGTCCACCGCGGTCACCGTCCCGTCATCCAGCGGCGGCGCGAGCCAATCCAGCTCCTGCATGTGGCTGATCGCCTCGGGATCCAGCCCGATCCCGTAGATGCGGACGTACTCGGCGGCATCCCGGCGCCAGTAGTAGGCCCCGTCGGTGAGCACGGCTGAGCCGCCGTTCACCCCGAACCGGTATTCCAGCACGTCGGCGGTGTAGCCGAGATGGGTGAGCACCGTCGTCCCGGAAAGCAGGTACCGGGTTACCAGTGGCCGCAGCTCGGCGTCGAGTGCCCCGATGAGCGGGACCAGCGCGGAGCGAGCCATCTCGAAGGAGCAGCTGTAGCGGGTTGGCCCAAACACCCCGAGCCGGCGCACCGGGCACGGCGGGGTCGGATCATCGCGGGTAACGGCAGTTACGGCAGCCATACCCTTCCATCGTCCAGTGTAAGGATTACGTGAGGTAAATCTCGCCCAGTCGTTTGACAGAAGGCAAGGCCGGGTTGACTGTTCGGTGCGGTGCGCGAAGGCTGCACGCTCATGGACTTCGTGGAATCGACGGAGCACCGGGCGCTGCGCACCGCGGTGGCCGAGCTGGGCAAGGACTACGGCATGGCCTACTGGCTGGCCCGGGCCCGCAGCCACCAGGCCACCACCGAGCTCTGGGAGAAGGCTGCCAAGCTTGGCTTTATCGGCATAAATATCCCGCAGCAATACGGCGGCGGAGGTGCTGGCATCACCGAGCTGGTGATCGTCTGCGAGGAGCTGGCCGCCGCCGGCTCACCGCTGCTGATGCTGGTCGTCTCACCGGCGATCTGCGCGACGATCATCGCCCAAACCGGGACCGAGCAGCAGCGCGAACGCTGGCTACCGGGAATGGCCGATGGCAGCACCAAGATGGCGTTTGCGATCACCGAGCCGGACGCCGGGCTGAACTCGCACAACATCTCCACCACCGCGCTGGTCAAGCCGGCCGGCGGTTTCAGCCTCACCGGCCGCAAGTACTACATCTCCGGGGTGGACGAGGCCGACTACGTGCTCGTCGTCGGGCAGTCCCCGGCATCACGCGAGGGTGGCCAGATCCGGCCGGCGCTGTTCGTGGTGCCCACCGACGCGGCCGGCTTCGAATACCGGGCCATCGACATGGAGATCGTCTCGCCGGAGCGGCAGTTCTTCTGCTACTTCGATGAGGTCGACGTACCAGCCGAGAACGTCATCGGTGGCTCGCTGGAGGCGGCGCTGCCGGCCCTGTTCGCCGGCCTCAACCCCGAGCGGATCACCATCGCCGCGTTCTCGATCGGTACCGCTAGATACGCGCTGGCCAAGGCCGCCCGCTACGCAAGTGAGCGCACCGTCTGGCAGGCCCCGATCGGGACCCATCAGGCGATCGCGCATCCGCTGGCCAAGGCCTACATCGACATCGAACTCGCGAAGCTAATGGTCTACAAGGCAGCTGATGCCCATGACCGCGGCGACATACTGGTCGCCGGCGAGGCATCCAATATGGCGAAGTACGCCTCCGCGGAGGCCGCCTGGCAGGCCCTGGACGCCGCCATTCAGACGCACGGCGGCAACGGCATGACCAGCGAGTACGGCCTGGGCGCGCTGCTCGGGGTGGTGCGCGCGATGCGGATCGCCCCGGTCAGCAAGGAGATGCTCCTCAACTTCATCGCCCAGCACTCGCTCGGACTGCCCAAGTCCTACTGAGCCTGAAGGCAACTAGCCGCTCGGCGTGCAGGACTTGACGGGGGTAGGAGTCGGGGTCGGTTTCGGGGTAGGCGTCGGAGTCGGCGTGGGGGTAGGAGTCGGAGTCGGGGTTGGCGTCGGAGTCGGGGTAGGAGTCGGGGTAGGACACGGCGGCAGCACCGCGATCGTCAGGGTGATCGTGGTGTCGCTCGGCAGATAGAACAGGTTCGGGGTCGGATCGATCGACATCACCTCGCCCACCTTGAACCCCGGCTGCACCGGCGCGGTCTGCGAGGGCGAGGTGATGCTGGTGAATCCCAGCCCGTTCAGCTTGGCCCTTGCCTGCTGCTCGGTGAGCTTCGTGACATCCGGCAACTTGATCTTGCCGTTGGATACCTGCAGCTCGATGGGCGAGCCCGGCACCACCGAGGCATTCAGTGGTTGGCTCTGGGCGAGTACCCGATCCACGGCGACCGGGCTGTTGACATCGAGCCGCTTGGCCACCAGGCCGACCGCGGCCAGCCGGGATTCGGCCTCGGCATACTGCAGGCCGACCACGCTCGGCACCAGCACGTTGGGCGGCCCCGCGTAGACCGTGTAGCTGACCTCGGTGCCTTCCCGCTCCAGCGTGCCAGCTGCCGGATTCTGGGTGCACACGGCGCCCTTCTGCGGGCTCTTGACCTCTATCGGGTTGGCGCCACCGGTCGTGCACGGACCGTTGCTGCCCAGCGGCACGCTGGTGGAAACGGTCAGGTGCATACTGCGGATGCGATCATTGGCAACGCTCACCGCCAGCCCGGCCAGCTGCGGCACCGCGTAGGTCACCGGCGGGGAAGGCTTGTGGTCCTTGCGAAGCAGGAGCACCGCGGCGCCGCCGACCACCAGCAAGAGCGCGAGCACCACCGCGGTCCAGATCACCGCGCCCTTGCGGTTGCTGTCCTCGTCATCGTCGTCGTAGACCGGTGTCAGCGGGCCGGTGCGCGGTGCGGGCCGCGCGGCGCCGATGAACTGGGTGCGTTCGGCGTCGGTCATCACCGATTCCGCCTCGACCGCCTGGCCGCCCAGCGCGCGCTGCAGGTCGGTGCGCATCTCGGCGGCGGTCTGGTAGCGGTTCAGCGGGTTCTTCGCCAGCGCCTTCATCACGATCGAGTCCAGCGCGGCCGGGATCACGGCGTTCACCGAGGACGGGACCTGCGCGTTCTCCCGGACGTGCTGGTAGGCCACCGCGACCGGCGAATCGCCGGTGAACGGCGGGTGGCCGGTGAGCAATTCGTAGAGCAGGCAGCCGGTGGAGTACACATCCGAGCGGGCGTCCACCGATTCGCCCCGGGCCTGCTCCGGCGACAGGTACTGCGCGGTGCCGATCACAGCCGAGGTCGCGGTCACCGTCGCCGCGTTGTCGGCCAGCGCCCGAGCGATGCCAAAGTCCATCACCTTCACCGCACCGGCATTGGTGATCATCACGTTGCCCGGCTTGATGTCGCGGTGCACAATGCCCGAGCGATGCGAGAAGTCCAGCGCCGCGCAGACCTCGGCGGTGACCTCCATGGCTCGCTTGGCGGGCAGCTGGCCCTCGGTGTTGAGGATCTCACGCAGCGTCTGGCCCTCGACGAATTCCATGACGATGTAAGGCTGAACGCCATCGTGACCGGTCGGCCCGTCGTCCTCGCCGGTGTCGTAGACCGAGACGATAGACGGGTGGTTCAGGCCGGCCGCGGCCTGTGCCTCGCGCCGGAACCGGTTCTGGAAGGAGGGATCGCGCGCCAGGTCTGAGCGCAGGATCTTGATCGCGACCTGCCGGCCAAGCCGGATGTCGCGGCCGCGGTGGACCTCAGCCATCCCGCCGTAGCCGAGCACCGGCCCGACCTCATAGCGACCGCCTACCAGCCGTGGTGCCGTCATTGACCGTCCTCACTGTTCATCGTGCGCGCCCTGCCCATCATTTGACCCCGATCGAGGCCAGGTACGCCTTCATCACTGCTTGCGCGACCGGAGCGGCAGCCAACCCGCCGGTCGTCTCGTTGCCGTTCACGCCACCGTTTTCCAGAATCACTGCCACCGCGATCTTCGGGTTAGTTGCTGGTGCGAACCCGGAGAACCAGGCATGCGGCGGGTTGACATAGCTGCCGTCGGGCCGTTGGGTGCCATTGTCAGCGGTGCCGGTCTTCCCGGCGACCTGGATTCCGGCGATCTGGGCAGCGGTGCCGGTGCCCTTGTTCACCACGTCGACCATCATCTGGGTTTCCAGGGCTGCCTGGCCGCTAGTCATCACTTCGTTGAGCAGCTGCGGGTCGGCATGGCTGAGCACCGCCAGATTCGGGGCCTGCTCCTGCGCCACCAGGTAGGGCTTCATCAGCTTTCCACCATTGGCGATACCCGCGGAGATCATCGCTGCCTGCAGCGGCGTGATCCGGACGTCGCGCTGGCCGATGCTGGACTGGGCCAGCGCGGCCTTGTCCACGATCGGGCCGACCGACGAGCCGGCGACCCGCAGCGGCATTGTGAAGTCGTTGCCATCGATACCGAACAGGGCGGCCTGCTGCTTGATGGTGTCGGTGCCCAGGTCCATGCCAAGCTGCGCGAACGCGGTGTTGCACGAGATCGTCAGGGCATGATCGAGGGTGTCGGTCCGGCCGTCGGCGCATTGCTCGCCAGCGAAGTTGCGCAGCTGGGTGTTGGTCTGCGGCAGGGTCAGCGCATTCACCGCCGGGATCCGGCTCTGCGGCGTCCGGCCATCCTTGAGCGCGGCCGCCGAGACCACCAGCTTGAACACCGATCCGGGCGGGTAGGTGACGTCGAAGGCGCGGTTGAGCAACGGATCGTTCGGATCGGCGTTGTAGCGCTGGTACGCGGCCTGGATGCTGTCGGGCGAGTGCGAGCTGAGCGCGTTCGGGTCATAGGACGGGGTACTGACCGCGGCAAGGATCGCACCGGTGCTCGGATCGAGTGCGACCACCGCACCCTTGCGGTTGCCCAGCGCGGCGTAGGCCGCCGCCTGGGCTTGCTTGTTGATGGTGAGCAGGACGTTGCCGCCGCGGGTGTCCCGCCCGGTGAGCAGGTTGGTCAGCCGCTGCACGAACAGCCGGTCATCAGCGCCGGACAGCACGCTGTCCTCAGCCGATTCGATAGCGGTGCTGCCATAGTAGAGCGAGTTGAACCCGGTGACCGGGGCGAAAACCGGGCCCGAGGCGTACTTGCGCAGGTACATCAGCGCATCCTTGGTTGGCACCGATTCGGCTACCGGCGTCCCGGAGCCCTGCAACACGATCGAGCCGCGCTGGCGCTTGTACTGGTCGAGCACGGTGCGCCGGTTGGCACTGTTGTTCTTGAGCGAATCGGCCTTGATGACCTGCACCCAGTTCAGGTTCAGCACCACCGCCAGCAGCAGGATGCCGACGAAGATGGTCACCCGCCGGATCGGACGGTTCATGCCGGATCACCTGCCGTTGCGATCGGAATCGGGCCGCTCTCGGTGGTTACCGCGGCCGGTGCCACCGTCGGTGGCCGGCGGGCCGCGTCGCTGACCCGCAACAGCAGCGCGAGCAGGCCGAAGTTGGCGACCAGCGAGGAGCCGCCGTAGGACAGGAACGGGGTGGTCAGGCCGGTCTCGGGCAGCAGCCGCGAGATGCCACCGGCCACTACGAACAGCTGCAGGCCGAGCGAGAAGGAAAGCCCGGTGACCAGCAGCTTGCCGAAGGAGTCCCGGACCGCCAACGCGGTCGCGAAACCGCGAGAAATGAAGACCAGGTAGATGGCCAGGATCGCGACCAGGCCAAACAGGCCGACCTCTTCGCCGAAGGAGGACAGGATGAAATCCGACTTGGCGACCGGGACCAGCTCGGGACGGCCACCGCCGAGGCCGGCGCCGAACAGGCCGCCGCTGCCGAGGCCGAACAGTGACTGGCTCATCTGGTAACCCTGATCCTGGGCGTAGCGAAAGACGTGCAACCAGACGTCCACCCGCTCCTTTACGGTGCCGAACAGCTGGTAGGCGACGTAGCAGCCGCCGATGAACAGCAGCACTCCGATGATCACCCAGCTCACCCGCTCGGTGGCCACGTAGATCAGCACCACGAACAGGCCGAAGAACATCAGCGAGGTGCCAAGATCGTGGTTGCGCACCAACACCCCGATGCTGATCAGCCAAGCCACCAGCACCGGACCGAGGTCGCGGCCGCGGGGCAGGTCGATGCCAAGCACCCGGCGGCCGGCGAGCGAGAGCACATCGCGCTTGGCGACCAGGTAGGACGCGGCGAAGATGGTGAGCGCGATCTTGGACAGCTCACCCGGTTGGATCGAGAACCCGGCGACCCGGATCCAGATCCGGGCACCGTTGACCTCGCTGTACTGGGCTGGCAGCACCGCCGGCAGCAGCAGCAGGAACAGGCCCACCAGCGCGAGGGTGTAGGCGTAGCGGGCGAGTGAGCGGTGATCGCGGATCGCGATCAGCACCACCAGGAACACCGCCAGCCCGACGAAGGCCCAGACCACCTGGCTGGCCGCGGCGACGCCGTTGTAGTGAGTGCCGCTCTCAGCTGCCTGCTGAGCCAGTCCGAGGTCGAGCCGGTGGATCATCACCAACCCCAGCCCGACCAGCAGCATCGCGCAGGGCAGCATGATCGGATCGGCGTAGCGGGCGAACCTGCGGATCGCCAGATGGCAGGTCACGCCGATCGCCAGCACCACCAACGAGTAGGTGGCGACGTGGCTGGACAGCTTGTTGTTGCGGGTGACCTCGACGATGGCTTCGGCGCAGGCGACGACCAGGGCGGCACCGATCACGTAGCTGAGCTCGATGCCGCGCCGGGTTTGCAGGGTGGCGGTCATGGTCGGCAGTCCGGTGGTGCGACGGCGGGGCTGGACGGCAGCGCTGACGGAGTGGGCAACGCGGTGCTGGGGGCCTTGGTCGGCGTCTTGCTGCCTTTACCACCCGGGCTGGTCTTCACCGGCGTCCGGCTGGGGGTCACCTTCGGGGTAGCTGTCGGCGCCGGGACGGTGGTAGCCGGGGCCGTGCACACCGGTTTCAGCTCGTCGGACAGCCTGGCCAGGATCGCTTCGGCGTCGGCTCGGCTGCTCGCAGTGATCCCGTTGAGCACCTGGCCGCTGGCCGACGGTGTGAGATCTGAGATCCGCAGGTTGCTGTTCTCGATCACTGAGTACAGGCTGACCGGACCGAAGTGGGCGTTCACCCCACGAAAGACGGCAACCTCATTGCCGTCCTTACCGACGAAGTACTGCCGCTGGGTCCACAGGTAGCCGCCGACGCCG
>FTJM01002298.1_pt1 | contig 24961 bp, 24 predicted proteins | sample 1658941 | NCBI WGS metagenome assembly FTJM01 (sample SAMEA3914876, study PRJEB12502) | metagenome | biome: forest; material: soil | place: USA | collected 2011-06-22 | depth 0.3 m
GCGACCGCATCGCGGTGATGCAGGCCGGGCGCATCGTCGAGGATGGCCCCGCGGATGGCCTGCTGGCGAACCCGAGCGACCCGTACACGCGGGCGCTGCTGGCGGCCGTGCCGGCGCTCCCGCAGGCCCGCGGGCCGGCGTAAGCGGACGCACGTTTGACACCGTCCTGGACGCTCCACTAAGGTAGATGAATGAGCGTTTACTTATATGAAAGGAGGCGCGGATGAGTGGTGTCATTGCCGCGGGCGCCTATCTGCCCAGGCACCGGCTCGACCGGGCCACGATCGCCGCGACGCTCGGCGGGCGGCCCGGTCGCGGCACCCGCAGCGTCGCCTGCTTCGACGAGGACACGACGACGCTTGGCGTCGAGGCCGCGCGGATCGCGCTCGCAAGTGCGCCCGCCGACAGCGCGCCCGACGCGCTCTACTTCGCGACGGCCGGCCCCGCCTATCTCGACAAGACGAACGCGACGGCGATCCACGCGGCGCTCGACCTCGACCGCACCGTCAGCGCGATCGACGTCGCCGGCTCCGTGCGCTCGGGCGCCGGCGCGCTACGCATCGGCCTGCAGTCGCCAGCCCCGGCGCTGGTGATCCTCGCCGACATCTGCACCGGGCTGCCGGGCGGTGCCGACGAGCGCGACGGAGGCGACGCAGGTGCCGCCCTGCTGCTCAGTGGCGGCGAGGGCCCCTTCATCGCCGAGCAGCTCGCGCACGCCGCGACGACTGGCGAGTTTCTCGACCGCTGGCGGATCCCCGGCCGCGCGACCTCGCACCGCTGGGTCGAGCAGTTCGGCGGCGACGTCTACCTCGAGCTGGGCCAGCAGGCGCTCGCCGCGGCGCTGGAGCGCGCCGGCGTCCAGGCCGCGGCCGTCGACCGGCTGCTCGTGAGCGGCACGCACGGGCGCGCGGTGAGCCGCCTCGGGAAGGATTCCGGCGTGCCCGCCGAGGCGCTCGCGCCCGACCTTGCCGGCAGCATCGGCAACACCGGCACGGCACACGCCGGCCTGCTGCTGAGCGCCGCTTTGGAGCAGGCCGGCGCCGGTGAGACGATCGCGCTCGTCGTGCTCGGTGACGGCGCCGAGGCGTTCGTCTTCCGCACCACCCCGGCGATCGGGCAGTGGCGCAGCGCCCACGCGGTCGCCGGGCAGCTCGCCGGCGCCGGCGTGACAGAGGTTCCCTACGGGCGCTTCCTCAGCTGGCGCGGCCAGCTCACCCCGGAGCCGACGCGCCGGCCCGCCCCGGCGCCGCCGGTCGCGCCCGCCAGCCACCGCACCGAGGGTTGGAAGTTCGCCTTCCACGGCTGCCGCTGCCTCGCTTGCGAGGCGATCCAGGTGCCGCCGCAGCGCGTCTGCCACACCTGCCGCACGGCCGACCGGATGGAGACGGTGCGGCTCGCCGACCGCCACGCGACCGTCGTGACCTCGACCGTCGACCGTCTCGCGTGGTCGCCGAGCCCGCCCTCGACGTTCGCGATCCTCGACCTCGACGGCGGCGGCCGGGTGCAGCTCGAGGTCACCGACGTCGAGCTCGGCGCGGTCGCACCTGGTCAGCGCATGGAGCTCACCTTCCGCCGTGCGTTCACCCAGGGCGACATCCACAACTACCTCTGGAAGGCCCGTCCGCTGATCGAGAGAAAGGACAGCTGATGGCATCGCATGGGATCAGCGACCGCATCGCCATCATCGGGATGGGGTGCACGCGGTTCGGTGACCAGGCCGACAAGGGCGTCGAGGACCTGCTCGTCGAATCCGCCGGCGACGCGCTCACCTCCGCCGGACTCGAACGCGACGCGATCGACGCCTTCTGGCTCGGCACGTTCAACTCCGGCCACGCCGGGCTGGTGCTCTCGAAGGCGCTCAAGCTCGACAACAAGCCGGTCAGCCGCAACGAGAACTTCTGCGCGACCGGATCCGACTCGTTCCGCAACGCCTGCTACGCGGTCGCCTCTGGCGCATACGACGTGGCGATGGCGATCGGCGTCGAGAAGATCAGCGACGCCGGCATCACCGGCATCCCCTACTCGCCGCCGCCGAACGACGGCACGATGCTCGACGTCACCCCGCCGGCGCTCTACAGCTACATCTTCCCTGCGTACTGCGAGAAGTACGACGTCAGCCCGCAGGACCTGAAGGCGGCGCTCACGCACGTCGCCTGGAAGAACCACGCCAACGGCGCGCGCAACGTGCGCGCGAGCATGCGGCGCGAGATCTCCAAGGAGCACATCGCGCGCCAGCCGGACCTCGCCGGCAACCTCAGCCTGGTCGACTGCGGCGGGCTGACCGACGGCTCCGCGGCCGTGATCGTCTGCCGTGCGGAGGACGCCGAGCGCTATACCGACAAGCCGGTCTTCGTGAAGGCGCTGTCGCTGGCGGTCGGCTCCGGCAACGGTCACATGAACGGCGACTACGACTTCACGACGTTCCCCGAGGTCGCGGCTGCCGCGCGCGAGGCCTACCAGCAGGCCGGCATCACCGCACCGCGCGAGCAGATCGCGATGGCCGAGGTGCACGACTGCTTCACGATCACCGAGGTCCTGCTGCTGGAGGACCTCCAACTCGCCGAGCGGGGGACCGCCTGGCGGGAGCTGCTCGACGGCGCCTTCGACATCGATGGCGCGCTGCCGATCAACCCCGACGGCGGCCTGAAGTCCTTCGGCCATCCGCTCGGCGCCTCCGGCATCCGGATGCTGTTCGAAGGCTGGCTGCAACTGCGCGGCGAGGCCGGCGAGCGCCAGCTGGAAATGGGCGACCGCTACGCGATGACGCAGAACCTCGGCGGCTGGCCCGGCGAGTGCCTGTCGTTCGTCTCGATCCTCTCGGGCCGGCGAGGCGCGTGAACGACCTGCCTGTCGAGGAGATCGTGCGTCCGCCGCTCATCGACGTCTGCGGCTCGGCGCTGGGCGCGGAGGGCTGGTGGGCGAGCCTGCACGGCTTCCTCACGCACGCGCCGGACTTCCTCGCCAGCTTCGGCGCCGGGCTCGCGCGCGCGGCCGAGCTCGACCCGCGCGAGGTGAGAGCACGGTTGGCGAGTGACCCCGAGCGCGCGCTCGACGAGCTGGCGCAGGGCCTCGGCGTCGACGTCGACACGCACGCGCAGCAGCTGCGCGCCGGCGGCTTCCGCCTGCAGGTGCTGCACGGCGGCTGGCATCCGCTGGCCAGCGGAGTGGGCAACCTCAACGACCACGTGCTCGAACGCGCAGCGCGCCACCCGGACGTGCTGCAGGCGTGGTGCGGGGTCGACCCGCGCGATGGCGCGTCGGCGGTCGCCGAGATCGAGCGCTGTGCCGCGCTGGGCGCGCGGGGGGTCACCGTGATCCCCTTCCTGACCGGCAGCGACGCGGAGTCCGCAGCCTGCCACCAGATCTACGCGCGCGCCGCCGAGCTCGGCCTGCCGGTGTGGCTGCACTGCGGCCTCAACGTGGCGCGTGGCGCGGCGATGACGACGCCCGCGCAGCTCGACCGGATCGCGTTCGCGCACGGCGAGCTGCGCCTGCTCGCCGGGCACGGCGGCTGGCCATGGGTGCAGGAGCTCGTCGCGGTGATGATGCGCCAGCCGAACGTTTACCTCGACACCTCAGCGCACAACCCGGCCCTGATGGCCGCGCCCGGCTCCGGCTGGGAGCCGCTGCTGCACCAGCTGCGCGGCCCGCTGCGCCGGCGGGTGCTGTTCGGCAGCGCGTCGATCGTGCACGGCGTGCCGGCACAGCGCTTCGCCGACGGCGTGCTGCGGCTTGGGCTGCCCGAGCCGCTCGTGCGCGGATGGCTTCATGACAACGCCGCGTGCCTGCTGGCACTCGGGACTACACGGGAGGGCGGGCTCGAGCATGGGACTTTCCGGACTTGACGGACGCCGCGCGCTCGTGACGGGCGCCGGCCGGGGGATCGGCGCCGGGATCGCGCGCCGGCTGGTCGCGGAGGGCGTCGCGGTCGCGGTCAACGACGTCGACGCCGACGCGGCGCGGGCGATGGCCGACGCGCTCACCGCCGACGGTGGCACCGCGGTGGCGCTGCCGGGCGACATTAGCGCCCCGGAGGCCGCGCCGGAGCTGATCGCGGGCGTGACAGAGGCACTCGGCGGGCTCGACATCCTCGTCAACAACGCCGGCATCGGCGTGCGCAAGGCGATCCTCGACCACACCGACGAGGACTGGCGCCGCGTGCTCGGAGTCAACCTCGACGGTCCCTTCCGGCTGGCGCGCGCGGCGATCCCGCAGCTCGAGCGCTCCGAGGGTCCGGCGATCGTCAACATCGCCTCGGTCGCGATCATCGGCTTCTTCGGCCAGATCGCTTACGACACCTCGAAGGGCGGCCTGCTGTCGATGACGCGCTCGCTCGCCTGCGAGCTGGGCCGCAAGCGGATCCGCGCGAACGTCGTCTGTCCTGGCTTCATCGACACCGACCTCGCGCACGCCGACGAGGACCTCGCCGGCATCGGCGAGAAGATGATCAAGACGCTGCCGGTCGCCCGCTGGGGCAAGCCGGCCGACATCGCCGCGGCGGTCGCGTGGCTCGCCTCCGACGACGCCTCCTACGTGACCGGCCAGCACATCATGGTCGACGGCGGGTGGGTCCGTGGTGCCTGAGAGCTTCGCTGCGTTGGCCGCCGCCGAGCCAGCCCCCGCCGAGCTGCCGGAAGCCGAGCAGTGCGTGCTGCCGGTGGTGCTGCGCGCCCGGGCGCGCGAACATCCCGGCCGTACCTTCGTCGTTTTCGAGGACGGCGGCTCGTGGACGTACGGCGACGCCTGGCGCGAGCTGACGGCCGCGGCCGCGGCTCTGCGCGCGCACGGCGTCCAAGCCAGCGACAACGTCCTCTCGTGGCTGCCGAACGGCCGCGACGCGCTGCGCGTCTGGCTCGGCGCCAACCAGCTCGGCGCGGTCTATGTGCCGATCAACACGGCCTACCGCGGGATGCTGCTGGAGCACGTGATCGAGAACTCCGGCGCGCGGGTGATCGTGCTGCACCCGCAGCTGCTGGAGCTGCTCGACCAGGTCGATCCCGGGGCGCTCGAGGTCGCGCTCACGACCGCGCCGGTCGGGCGTCGCGAGGGCGGCAGCGTGCGTGTCGAGACGCTCAACCTCCCCGACAACCGCCCCGACAGCGTCTCTGACTACGACGACCACTGCCCCGCCCAACCATGGGACCCTTACGCGATCATCTACACCTCCGGCACGACCGGGCCCAGCAAGGGCGTGCTGTCCTCCCACGCCCACCTGTGGGCCAGCTCCCTGTCGGCCGCCGCGGGCGTGCTCGACGAGACCGACCGCTACCTCGTACACCTGCCGCTGTTCCACGCGGCCGGCACGATCGGCTTCGCGCAGGCAGGCTTCCAGGGCGCCTCCTGCGCGATCGTGGAGAGCTTCAGCACCACCCGCTTCTGGGATCTCGTGCGCGCGACGGGCTCGACCTCGGTGACGCTGCTCGGCGTCATGACCTCGTTCCTGACGCATGAGCCGCCGTCTGCGCGCGACACCGACCACCCGCTGCGCTCGGTCTTCATGATCCCGCTCGACGACGACCCGGCGGCGTTCGCCGAGCGCTTCGGCGTCAGCGTCCACACCCTCTACAACATGACGGAGACGAGCTGCCCGATCGTCGCCGCCGAGAGCCCGCCGCCACCCGGCGTCTGCGGGCGCCCGCGCGAGGGCGTCGAGGTGCGGATCGTCGACGAGTACGACCGCGAGGTGGCCGTCGGCGCGGTCGGTGAGCTGATCGTGCGCACCGACCTGCCGTGGGCGATGATGCATGGCTACCACCGCATGCCGGAGGCGACGGCGCGCGCCTGGCGCAACGGCTGGTTCCACACCGGCGACGCCTTCCGCCGCGACGCCGACGGCAGCTTCGTCTTCGTCGACCGCATCAAGGACGCGATCCGCCGGCGCGGGGAGAACATCTCCTCCTTCGAGGTCGAGGCGGCCGCCCTCACGCATCCCGCCGTCCACGAGGCGGCCGCCGTCGCCACGACCTGCGAGCTGAGCGAGGACGAGGTGCTGCTCGTCCTCGCGCCGCCCGCCGGCGCCACGATCGACCCGCGAGAGCTGCACGAGCACTGCGCCGAGAGGCTGCCGCACTTCATGGTGCCGCGTTACATCCGGGTGCTCGACGAACTGCCCAAGACGCCCACCAGCAAGGTCGAGAAGCACCGGCTTCGCGCCGAGGGCGTTACCGAGGACACCTGGGACCGTGAGGCGCACGGCATCACCGCCAAGCGCAGGAGGCTTGATCCATGACTGTGCCGATCGTCGACGTCTCGGGCGTGCTGCTCGACGCCGAGCTGTGGGAACGCTACTTGCACGGCTTCGCGCGGAGCGCCCCGAACTACCTGCGCATCTTCGAGCGCCGCTTCAGCGACATGACTGGTGTCGACCGTCGCGCCTACCGAGAGGCCTCGGCGCGCGGGCCGGAGGCGCTCGTCAGGCTGCTGGTCGACAGCGGCGGCCTGGAGGTCGACGTCGACGCGCACGCAGCGTCGCTGCGCAAGCAGGGCGTGCGCCGGCAGGTGCTGCTCGGCAACGGTCCCGGCCTGGTCAACGACCGCACCGCCGACTTCGCCGACCGCCACCCGGACCTGTGGGAGGCGTGGGCCGGGCTGGAGCTGCGCGACCCCGACGCCGCGATCGCCGAGCTGCGGCGCTGCGTGCACGAGCGCGGGATGCGCGGCGCGGCGTGCGTGCACTTCCTCGAGAGCTCGGACCCGCTATCGTCGGCCAGCCACCGCGTCTACGCGGAGGCGGAGCGGCTCGGGATCCCGTTCTGGATCCACACTGGCCACAACCTCTCGGGCACGAAACCGGTCGACGTGTGCACCTGGCGCCACCTCGACGCGATCGCGCGAGCGCACCCGGACCTGGTGATCCTCGCCGGGCACGGCGGCTGGCCGTGGGTCCTGGAGATGGTGGCGATCTGCCAGCGCCACCCGAACGTCTACCTCGAGCTGTCGACACACCGCGCGCCGCACATGGCGGCGCCTGGCTCAGGCTGGGAGCCGCTGTTGGCGCACGGACGCGCGACGATCCGGCACAAGGTGCTGTTCGGAAGCGTCGAATGGGCGCACGGGATGACCCCGCGCGCGCTCGCCGACGAGTTCGAGCAACTCGATCTGGGCACCGACGTCACGCGCATGTGGCTGCACGACAACGGCGCCCGCGTCCTCAACCTGCCACCCCTCGCCGCGGCCGTTGACAGTGCCGCCGACAACAACCATGGTGACTCCTCATGACTGAACGATCGTCTACCGCCCGCCCCTTCGAGGGCCGTGTCGCGCTCGTGACCGGCGGAGCCGGCGGCATCGGCGCCGCGACCGCCGAGCGGCTCGCCGCGCAGGGCGCCACCGTCGTGCTCGCCGACCGCGACCTCGCGGGCGCCGAGGCGGTCGCCGAACGACTGCGCGCCGCGGACGCGATCGCGCTCGCGGTCGAGTGCGACCAGACCGACACCGAACAGGTCCGCGCGCTGTTCGAGGACTCCGAGCTGGCTGGCCTCAAGCGCCTCGACGCCTGCTTCGCGAACGCCGGCTGGGGGCGCGTCGACGCGTTCCTCGACCTGCCCGCCGACACCTGGCGCGCGAGCATGGACATCAACCTCACGGGCACTTTCCTGATCTGCCAGGGCGCCGCGCGGCGGATGATCGCCTGCGGCAACGGCGGCGCGATCGCCGTCACCTCATCCTCCGGCGCGATCCGCCCGGCGGCCAAGTTCGCCGCCTACTGCACCGCGAAGGCGGCGCTCAACATGCTCGTGCAGGTGATGGCCTACGAGCTCGGCCCGCACGACATCCGCGTCAACGCGGTGATGCCCGGAGTCACCGAGACCTCGATGACCCAGGTGTTGCTCGACGCCGGCGCGCGCGACCAGATCCAGGCCGAGACGCCGCTCGGGCGCACCGGCCGGCCCGAGGATCTCGCGGCGGCGGTGACCTACCTGCTCGGCGAGGACAGCTCGTTCGTGACGGGCACCTCGCTGCTCGTCGACGGCGGCGGCACGCTCGGCGCGTCCTGGTTCGCCAGCGACTTCCGCGAGCGCGGTCAGACCGACTGGCAGCTGCGGCACCTGCGCTGGCCCGTCCCGTCGATCGAGCGGGGAGCGGCAGATGCCATCCACCGCTGAACACCCCGACCCGCGCTTCCCGCGCCGCGAGGACTCGACCGTCCCGGGCTTGCTGGAGCGCCGCGCCGCCGAACACCCCGAGCGCACCTACGCGATCTTCGATGACCTCGGCGAGACGTGGACCTACGGCGACGCCTGGGACCGGGCGCGCGCGACCGCGGCGGCGCTCGCGGAGCTGGGCGTGCAGCGCGGCGAGCACGTGCTCGTCTGGCTGCCGAACGGCCCCGACGTGCTGCGCAGCTGGTTCGGCGCCAATCTGCTCGGCGCGGTCTACGTCCCGATCAACCTCTCCTACCGCGGCGGCCTGCTGGAGCACGTGATCGCCAACTCCGGCGCCCGCACGATGATCGCCGACGCCAGCCTCGTCGAGCGGCTCGTGGGCGCGGACACGGCGCAGCTGGCGCAGGTCGTCGTGCTCGGCGGCGAGGTCCCGGCCGCCGCCGGAGTCGCGCCGCGGCTGCTGCCGGCCAGCGCGCTCGAGGCGGAGCCGGCCGCCTTCCAGGCGCCGCAGCCGCCGGTCGAGCCGTGGGAGACGCAGTGTGTCATCTACACCAGCGGCACCACCGGCCCGTCGAAGGGCGTGCTCTGCTCGCATCTGCACCAGCACGCGACGGTGATGTCGGTCGTCGGGCGCTTCGGACCCGAGGAACGCTCGTTGATCGCGTTGCCGCTGTTTCACGCCGCCGCCACCCAGGACGCGCTCGGGACGCTCACGATCGGTGCCTCGTTCGTCGTCGTGCCTCGTTTTCGCACGGAGGAGTTCTGGGAGGTCGTGCGCCGCACCGGCATCACCTGCTGCACGGTGCTCGGCGCGATGGCGCGCTTCCTGCTCAGCCAGCCGCCTGAGCGGGCGGACGCCGAGAACCCGCTCAGGACGGTCTTCATGGTTCCGCTGACCGAGGACGCCGCGGCGTTCGGCAAGCGCTTCGGCGTCGACGTCTACACAGTCTTCAACATGACCGAGATCTCGTGCCCGCTCGTGTCCGAGCCAAACCCGACGGCGGTCGGCAGCTGCGGCGTGCCGCGGCCGGGTGTCGAGGTGCGGATCGTCGACGAGTACGACCGCGAGGTGGCCGTCGGCGCGGTCGGTGAGCTGATCGTGCGCACCGACCTGCCGTGGGCGATGATGCATGGCTACCACCGCATGCCGGAAGCGACGGCACGCGCCTGGCGCAACGGCTGGTTCCACACTGGCGACGCCTTCCGCCGCGACGCGGAGGGCAACTGGTTCTTCGTCGATCGCATGAAGGACGCGATCCGCCGGCGCGGCGAGAACATCTCCTCCTTCGAGGTCGAGGCCGAGCTACTCGCGCATCCGGCGGTGCGCGAGGCGGCCGTGGTCGCGGCGCCGAGCGAGCTAAGCGAGGACGAGGTGCTGGCGATCGTCGCGCCTGTCGAGGGGTGTCAGATCGACCCGCGCGAGCTGGTCGAGTTCCTGATCCCGCGGATGGCGCACTTCATGGTGCCGCGCTACGTGCGCGTGCTGCCGGCACTGCCTCGCACGCCGACGGAGAAGGTCGAGAAGTACCGGCTGCGCGCCGAGGGCGTGACGGCCGACACCTGGGACCGGCAGGGCGCCGGGGTCGAGATCACCCGAACGACGCTCGCCGGTTGAGCGCGGAACCAAGGAGCGCGCACATGCCCGAGTCGTTCGAGCAGGTTGACGTCGCGATCGTCGGAGGTGGGCTGTCGGGCCTGACCGCCGCCTACCGCCTCGTGCAGCAGGGCGTCTCAGTGCGCGTGCTGGAGGCGAAGGAGCGCGTCGGCGGCCGGACCTGGCGAGTGCCGCTGGAGCGTGGCGGCTTCGCCGACGCCGGCGCGATGTACGTCGTCCACGGTCAGGACGAGATCCTCGACCTGGCCGAGGAGCTCGGTGCGACGCTCTTCCAGGGCTACGCCGAGGGCCGCACGGTGGCCCACTTCGAGGGTCGGCTGACGACGTTCGAAGGCGGCCTGCCGCCGCTCGACGAGGCGGTCTCGGCGCCGCTGCTGGAGGCGCTGCGCGCGCTCGGCGAGCTTGCCGACGGCGTCGACCCGGCAGCGCCGTGGGCACATCCGGACGCGGCCGCGCTCGACGCGCAGAGCTTGGCAGGCTGGCGCGACGCCGCGCTGCCCCATGCGAGCGCACGCCAGCTGTTCGACCACCTGATCAGCGGCTGGCACGCGACCCCGCCCGCCCGCGTCTCGCTGCTCTACGCGCTGCACCAGCTCGCCACGGCCGGCGGGCTGCGCAAGCTGCTTGGCAGTCAACGCACGACGTTGCGTTTCGTCGACGGGGCCCAGACGCTCGCGCTGAGAATGACCGAGCGGCTCGGCGAGTCGGTGCGCTGCGGGTTGCCGGTCGTCGAGATCGACGCCGAGGCTGGCGATCGCGCGCTCGTGCGCACGCTTGGGCCGACGATCGCCGCGCGGCGGGTGATCCTCGCCCTGAACGCCGCCGGCACGCGAGCCATCCACTTCCGAACGCCGCTGCCGCCCGGCCGGCAGCTGATGCGCGAGGTGTGGGACATGGGCCCGCTGATCAAGACGAACGTCAGCTACGACCGGCCCTTCTGGCGCGCGCGGGGTCTGTCGGGTGGCGGCTTCACCGACCTCGCCCCGGCGTACGGCTTCCTCGACGGCTCGCCACCGGACGCCTCGGTCGGGATCCTCACGGTCATCGCGATGCACTACCCGCCGGCCGAGCACGGCGGCAACTCGCCGCAATTCTATGGTGATCCGCGGGTGCGCCGTGCGCAGACACTGGAGTCGCTGGCGGCGTGCTTCGGCGCGGACGCGCTCGAGCCGATCGGCTACGACGAGACGAACTGGGCCCAGCAGCCCCACTCGCACGGCTGCCAGGGCGCCGTGCCACCGGGCGCGATGGTCGCGATCGGCGAGGCCTGGCGCACCCCGGCCGGATGCGTCCACTGGGCGGGCACCGAGACGGCGCTGCGCTGGACGGGCTGGATGAACGGCGCCGTGGAAGCGGGCGAGCGCGCCGCGCGCGAGGTCGTCCAAGCGCTCGGCGCTTGATCGCGCTCCGAGACGGATGTATAAAGGTTCATTCATGAAATCCGAGCGTACGGGAGTGAAACGCGTGAGCAAGACCAAGAAACGGTCGGGTGCCTGGGGCGCGATCGCCACGCTGCACCGCGATGCGCTGCACGTGCTCTGGCACCGTCGCGTTCGCTCGCTCGCTCCCGGCGAGTCCGATGCCGCCGTGCGTCGGCGCGAGCTGACCCGCGCGGCGATGCGCAACGGCGCCTCGATCGGGCGCGCCCGCGTGCTGTCGTGGTTCGTCGGCCCCAAGCGCCGGCGCCGCATGCGCGAGGAGGCGGCGCAGCGTGCGAGCGCCGACCTCGCTCGCACGATGGGCGAGATGAAAGGCCTGGCGATGAAGTTCGGCCAGTTCTACTCGTTCGCCGGCGGGCTCTCCAAGACCGCGGAGCAGGGCCTCGAGCACCTCCAGTCGGCGGCGCCGCCGATGAGCTTCGACGTCGTTCAGGCGGTGCTGGAGCGCGAGCTGGGCGCCCGTGCGCTCAAGCGCTTCGCGAGCTTCGAGCAGACGCCGCTCGCCTCCGCCTCAGTCGGCCAGGTGCACCGCGCGACGCTCCCTGACGGGCGCCAGGTCGTCGTCAAGGTGCAGTATCCGGGCATCGAGGAGGCGATCCTCGCCGACTTCGACAACATCGCCTTGCTCACGCGAGCCTTCGGCGCGATGCGCGTCGACTTCGACATGGAGGCGATCCTCGCGGACCTGCTCAAGATGATGCAGGAGGAGTTCGACTACGAGCTCGAGGCGCGCAACCAGACCTACTTCGCCAACCGCTTCAGCGGACACCCGTTCGTGAAGGTCCCCGACGTCGTGCCGGAGCTCAGCACCCGACGCGTCCTCACCTCGGAGTGGATCGAGGGTCGCAAGCTTTCTGACGTGCTCGCCGGCGAGGACGCCGCCGAACGCGATCGCATCGCGGAGATCGTCTACCGCTTCGCGTTCGGCTCGATCCGCACCGGCACCTTCACGACCGATCCGCACCCCGGCAACTACCTCTTCATGGACGACGGCCGCGTCTGCTTTCTCGACTTCGGCTTCGTCAAGCGGCTCGAGGAAGTGGGAGAGATCGACCAGGTGCTCGCCCCGATCCTGGCGACGATGCGCGGCGACGGGGAGGCGCTCGCCGTCGGCCTGAGCGACCTCGGGCTGGTGCCCGATGGCCGCGCCGCGCGCCCCGAGCGGCTGTGGTCGGAGCTGCAGCCGCTCTACTGCGGTCCGGTCGACCGTGACGAGCCGGTGACGCTCGACTCCGACGCCTTCAACAAGGCGGTGCGCGTCGCACAGCGCCCGACCGCCGAGTTCTACCGTTGCCGCAAGGCCGCCCACCAGCCCGTCTACGTGAGCATGCTGCTGCGCTACACCATGGGCACCCAGGCCGTGCTCGCGTTGCTGGGCGCGACCGCCAACTGGCGGCGCCTCGCGATGGAGGTGCTGCTCGACGCCGAGCCGCGCACCGACGTCGGACGGCGCTGGAACGAGCGAGCCCGCGCGGGCGAGACCGCCGCGACCGTCATGGAAGGAGCGAGCTGATGCGGCCTGCGCTGCGAATCGACCGTGACGTCGAGATGCCGATGCGCGACGGCGTGCCGCTGCGCGGCGACGTGTGGCGCCCCGACACGGATGAGCCGGTGCCGGCCATCGTCTTCCGCACGCCGTATGACCGCAACGGCACCAACAGCGACTGCCTGCGCCCGTTCGAGGCCGTCAGCGCCGGCTATGCCTGCGTCGTGCAGGACACGCGTGGCCGCTACGGCTCCGACGGCGACTGGGACATCATCATGTGGGAACAGGAGGCGCTCGACACGCACGACACCGTGGAGTGGATCGCCGAGCAGCCGTGGTGCGACGGCGCGGTCGGGATGGCCGGCGCCTCCTACCTCGGCATCGTGCAGTGGGTCGGCGCGGCCGAGCGCCCGCCGCACCTGAAGGCCTTCGCGCCCGCGATGACGACAAGCGGCGAGCTCGACCGGCTCGACACCGGCGGTGCGCTGCGGCTTACGCAGGTGATCTGCTGGCTCTCCTACATGGCGCTGGACTGGGTGACGCGCGAGCTGGCCGCCGGCCGCGAGGTCGACCAGGCGAAGGTCGCCGAGCTGATCGCGCTCGTCGGCAACCCGCGCGCGACGCTGGAGCGGCTGCCGCTGCAGTCGATCGACGCGTTCGAGATCCCCGGTTTCCCGATCGAGCTGCGCGAGATACTGCTGCGCGGGATGGACGCTGTCACGACGTTCCGCTACGACCAGATCGAGGTGCCGACGCTCTCGCTCGTCGGCTGGTTCGACTTCCTCGCCACCGGCGCGATCGAGAGCTTCATGCGGGTACGCCGCGAGGGTGGGGGTGGGGAGGCCGTGCGCGCCGCGCACCGGCTGATCCTCGGCCCGTGGGTGCACGCCGGCACGCTGCCGGGTAGCCAGGGCGAGCTGAACTTCGGCGTCGGCGACGGGCCGTTCGCAGGCGTCTCGCGCAAGCACCTCGCCTTCTTCGACCAGCACCTGCGCGCCGGCGAGAGCACGCTCCCGGCCGTCGAGTACTTCCTGATGGGCGCCAACGAGTGGCGCACCGCCGAGGACTGGCCGCCGCCCGAGGCACGGCGCCAGGACTGGCTGCTCTCCAGCGGCGGCGCGGCCAACACGGCCGGCGGCGACGGGCTGCTGGCACGCGCGCTGCCGGACGGCGCGGCCGAGGCCGACCGCTACCGCTACGACCCCGCCGACCCGGTCCCGACGCACGGCGGGCGCACCATCCCGATGGGCGAGCTGGTCGCCGGTCCGTTCGACCAGGCCCGCATCGAGGTCCGCCAGGACGTCCTGTGCTACACGAGCGAGCCGCTCGCGGAGCCGCTCGACATCGCCGGGCCGGTCGCGATCCGGCTGTTCGCGTCCACCAGCGGGCGCGACACCGACTGGGTCGGGCGGCTCGTCGACGTCGCCCCGGACGGGCGCGCGATCGGCTTCGCCGAGGGCATCCTGCGCGCCCGCTTTCGCAACGGGCCGCGGGAGCAGCTGGTCGAGCCCGGCGAGACGCTGGAGTACCGCCTGCCGCTCGGCCACACCGCCTGGCGCGTGAAGCCTGGCCACCGGCTGCGGCTGCAGGTCACCAGCTCCAACTTCCCGTCCTTCGACCGCAACATGAACACGGGCGCGCCGATCGGCAGTGACGCCGCCGGCGTGGTCGCCGAGCAGACGATCTTCCACACGCTCGCACGCCCGTCGGCGCTCGAGCTCACGACGCTGTCCTGAGAGGGAACCAGATGACCGAGATCCACGGCACGTGCAAGCCCGCCTTCGAGCCGGTCCGCGAGGTCTTCGCGGCCAACTTCGAGGAGCGCGACGAGGTCGGCGCGGCACTCTGCGTCTACCAGCACGGCGAGCCGGTGCTCGACATCTGGGGCGGGATCGCCCGCATCGACGACGAGACGCCGTGGCAGCGCGACACGATCTGCCTGATGGACTCCTCGACGAAGACGATCACCGCGATCTGCGCGTTCATGCTGATCGAGGCGGGCGAACTCGACCTCGACAAGCCGGTCGCCCACTACTGGCCGGAGTTCGCCGCGCAGGGCAAGGGCGAGATCCCGGTCCGGCTGCTGTTCACTCACCAGCTCGGCATGCCGGCGCTGGATCGGTGGCTGACGCTGGACGACATCGAGGCATGGACCCCGGTCGTCGACGCGATCGCCGCGCAGCGCCTCTTCTGGGAGCCGGGGACGGCGCACGGCTACCACGGCCTGACGCTCGGGTGGCTGATCGGCGAGCTGGTGCGCCGCATCTCGGGGCTGACCCCGGGTGCGTTCCTGCGTGAGCGGATCGCACCGCGCCTTGGCAAGCTCGACATGTGGATCGGGCTGCCGGAGGAGCTCGAACCGCGCGTCGCGCATACGATCCGCGCCGACTGGGGCGAGTCGATGTTGAACGTCGACTCCGGGCACGAGAAGTACGACGAGTTCCTGCGCGAGATCACCGCGCTCTACGTCGATCCGGTCTTCCTCGACCAGTACCTGAACCCGGACAAGCGCACCGACGCGATCTTCAAGCCCGACTCCGGCTACACGATCGCACACCGCGCGTTCGGCCCGGTGGAGATCGGCGGCGACGCCGACGGCCGTCGCGAGCACGCGATCGAGACACCGGCGGTCAACGGGATCGCCGACGCGCGCTCGATCGCGCGCATCTACGCCTCGCTCATGGGTGAGGTCGACGGCGTTCGGCTGATCGGGGACGAGCTGCTCGAGGAGGCGACGCGCTGCCACGCCGATGGCCCCGACGAGCTGGTGAAGATCCGCACCCGCTGGGGGCTCGCCTTCGCGCTGCCCGGCAGCGAGTTCTTCCCGCCGTCCGCGGCGCCGCGCTCGTTCGGGCATCCAGGCGCCAATGGTGCGCTCGCCTACGCCGATCGCGAGACCGGAATCGCCCTCGGCTACCTGCGCAACCACCAGCTGACGGCGTTCCCGGACCCGCACGTCGACCCGCTAGTCGCGGCGGTCAACAGCTGTGCCCGCGTCGCCGGCTGAGGGCGGCGCGGCGGGCGCCTGGCTCGTTCCCGACGATCCTGCCGCCGCCGGTGAGGCGGTCCCCGGGGTCTGGATGTCCCTGCCGTTCAGCGCGATGGGTACTGGGCGGCTCGGCGGCGGCTACCTGCGCTTCGAGGTCGACGCGGACCTCGGTGCGTGGCGGCTGACCTACGACGAGCTGCTGCACGTCACACGTGGGCGGATGACGGTCGAGCAGCTGGACCCGCCGGGCGAGGCGCTCATCGTGGAGGCCGGCGCGAGCATCCTGCTGGCCGCCGGTGTGACGGTCCGCTACCGCGGCATCGCCGGCACGTACGGGCTGTTCGTCACAACGCCGCGCGGCGCGATGCCGGTCGCGGCGCAGGCGTAGCGCGAGCTCAGGCGGGGAGCTTGGCCTGCAGCATGTTGAGCACCAGCTCGGCGTGGAAGTCGGCGATCCGCTCCTCGCTGAGCGTGTGCGTCGGGCCGAAGACGTCGCTGGCGCGCAGCGCGATGTTCGCGATCGCGGTCGCGACGAGCTTGATCTTGTTGCGCCCGCCCGTCTCGGGCGGGGTGAGCAGGCCGGCGTCGACGCCCTCCTGGATGATCTTTTCCATCCACACGCGCAGCTCGCGGCGCTTGGCGACGACCCGCGCGCGTCCGTCCTCGGGCAGGTGGATGTATTCGAATGTCGCGACGAGCACGGCCGCGCGGTGGCGGGTGTTCCACAGCGTCGAGGAGCGTGCGGCGGCGTAGAGCCGGCTGACGGGATCCTGCGGCGCGCGCTCGACCTCGCCCTGGATGTACTCGTGCCCCTCGCTCGTGGTGGCGCGGATGAGGTTCTCGAGCACGTCCTCCTTGGACGGGAAGTGGTTGTAGAGGGCGCCTGGGGTGACGCCGCAGGCGAGCGTGATCTCGCGCACCGACGTGCCGCGGAAGCCCTGCTCGAAGAAGAGCTTGAGCGAGGCTTCGAGGATCTGGTCGCGCATGTGCGCGGCCTGGCCGTTCTCGACGGCGGTCTTCTGCTTGGTAGGCACGTTCGGGTCCGTTCTCGGGGTCTGCGGGAGACCCTATCGCGCATGAGCGCTCATTTGCCAATGGCCACCTGGTATATGTACGTTCACTCATATCATTAATTTCTGATGCGCACCGGGCGCCGTTTGCGGCTGGCCCGGCCGAGAGGACGGCGCCCATGTCCGAGGCCTTCATCGTCGATGTCGTACGCACCCCCTTCGCACGCGGGAAGGCCGGCGGCGCGCTGTCCGGTGTGCATCCCGTCAGCCTGCTCGCACAGACGTTCACCGCGCTGATCGAGCGCACCGGCGTCGACGCCGGCGCGCTCGATGACGCCTACGTCGGCTGCGTCTCGCAGGTCGGCGAGCAGTCGCTCAACATCGGGCGCAACGCCGTGCTCGCGGCCGGCCTGCCGGAGACGCTGCCGGCCACCACGATCGACCGGCAGTGCGGCTCCAGCATGCAGACGGTCGCGTTCGCCGCCAATGCGGTCGCCGCCGGCGCCGCCGATCTCGTGCTCGTCGGCGGCGTCGAGTCGATGAGCCGGGTGCCGCTGTGGTCCTCGACGCTCGGCGCCGACGTGTACGGCCCGGAGATCGCCGCGCGCTATCCCGGCGGCCTGATCCAGCAGGGCATCGCCGCCGAGCTGGTGGCTGCCCGCTGGGAGCTAGACCGCGCACAGCTGGACGCCTACGCGGTCGCCTCGCACGAGCGCGCACGCGAGGCTTGGGAGCGCGGCGCGCTCGACGGGCAGGTCGTTCCGGTCGCGACCGGCGATGGCGTCGTCGTGCACGACGAGACGATCCGCTCCGCCGGCGCGCTCGCGACGATCGGCGAGCTCAAGCCCGCGTTCACCGACGCGGCCGCGGCCGAGCGCTTCCCGCAGATCGACTGGCGGGTCACCGCCGGCAACTCCTCGCCGCTGACCGACGGCGCCGCGGCGACGCTGGTCGCGAGTGCCGAGGCGGTCCGCAGGCACGGCCTCACGCCGCGGGTCCGCCTGCGTGCCGCGAGCGCCGTCGCCGACGACGTGATCCTGATGCTGATGGCGGTCGTGCCCGCGACCCGCGCGGTGCTCAAGCGCGCCGGGATGACGATCGAGGAGATCGGCGTCTTCGAGGTCAACGAGGCGTTTGCGTGCGTGCCACTCGCGTGGCAGCGCGAGCTGGGTGTCGACAGCGAGCGGCTTAACCCGCTCGGCGGCGCGATCGCCTACGGCCATCCGCTCGGCGCCTCCGGCCTGCGGCTGCTCGGCTCGGCGCTGGCCGCGCTTGAGCAGCGTGGCGAGCGCTACGCGCTTCAGACGATGTGCGAGGCCGGCGGCATGGCCAACGCGTTCGTGCTCGAACGCTGCTGAGAACCCCATCCATCAGAGGAGGAAGAGGAACAGTGGAGCTTCAGGGAATCGGCGCGCTCGTGACGGGCGCGGCCAGCGGGCTGGGACGCGCGAGCGCGCAGGCGCTTGCGCAAGCGGGCGCGACGGTGGTGGCCTCTGACCTCGCCGCCGCGCGGGCGCGAGCCGAAGCTCGAGGCGATGCACCGCGAGGTGCAGGTGAACCTGCTCGGGACGATGCACTTGCTGCTCGCGGCGGCGCGCGTGATGAGCGAGCAGGAGCTCGCGGGGGAGGAGCGAGGCCTGATCGTCATGACCGCGTCGGCCGCCGCGTTCGAGGGCCAGATCGGGCAGCTCGGTTACAGCGCCTCGAAGGGCGGCGTCGCCGCGATGACGCTGCCGGCCGCGCGCGAGCTGGCGGCGCACCAGATCCGCGTCGTCTCTATCGCGCCAGGCATCTTCGAGACGCCGATGCTGGGCTCGCTGCCCGAGCAGGCGCGACGCAGCCTCGCGGCGCAGGTGCCGCACCCTTCGCGCCTCGGCCGCCCGCAGGAGTTCGGCGAGGCCGTGCTGAGCGTTGCACGCATGCCGCTGCTCAACGGCACGGTGCTGCGCCTCGACGGGGCGCTGCGGATGGGCCCGGGCTGATGCGCGCGCGTAGGCCCCGTTGAAGGCGGCGATCGTGACCGGCGCGTCGAGCGGGATCGGACTCGCGATCGCCGAGCTGCTCGCCGCCGAGGGCTACGGCCTTACTTTGGCAGCCCGCCGCGAGCCGAAGCTGCGCGAGGCTGCCGCCGGTTTGCGCGAGTCCGGCCACGCGGTCGAGCTGGTCGCGGCCGATCTTGGCGAGGAGGCCGACGTCCAGCGCGTCGTCGCCGTGCACCGCGAGCGTTTCGGTCGCCTCGACGTGCTCGTCAACAACGCCGGAGTCGGCTTCGGCGCGCCGCTCGCGCAGATCACGACGAAGCGGCTCGACTTGCAGCTGGAGCTGAACGTGCGCGCGGTCGTGCTGATGCACCGTGAGTGCGTCGAGCTGCTGCGCGCCGCCGGCTCCGAGCACCGCGGCGCGCTGATCGTTAACACCTCCTCGATTGCAGGCAAGCGCGGACAGCCGGTGCTGTCGGTCTACTCCGCGACGAAGGCCGCGGTCCTCGGTTGGACACAGTCGATGCACGCGGAGCTAATCGCGGACGGCATCAAGTCGACCGCGCTGTGCCCGGCCTACGTCGCGACGGCGATGACCGACCACGTTGCGGACACGATCTCCAAGGACGAGATGATCCAGACGCAGGACATCGTCGAGGGCGTGCGGCTGCTGCTGCGCCTCTCGCCTGCGTGCGTCGTGCCGGAGATCCAGTTCCTGCGCGTTGGCGGCGAGATCTAAGGGGCGGAGCTCAGCGTCCGCGCCACACGGGCGCGCGCTTCTCGGCGAAGGCGACGGAGCCCTCGCGCGCGTCCGCGGAGTCCAGCACCGGATCGGTGATCTCGCGCTGGCGTGCCCACTGCTCGGCCTGGGGCCAGCCGGGTCCCTCGGCGAGGATGCGCTTGGCGGCGGCGGTCGCGAGCGGGCCATTGGCGGCGATCTCCGCGGCCAGTCCGAGCGCGACGGCGAGCGCTTCTCCGGGCTCCGCGAGACGGTTCACCAGGCCCAACTGCGCGGCGCGCTCGGCGCTGATCGACTCGCCCGTAAGCGCCAGCTCCATCGCTAGGTGGTAGGGGATGCGCTGCGGCAGGCGCAGCAGTCCGCCGGCGGCCGCGACTAGGCCGCGCTTTGCCTCCGGGATGCCCAGGAGGGCGCCACGCGCGGCGACGATCAGGTCGCAGGCGAGCGCGATCTCAAGTCCGCCGGCGACGGCGAAGCCCTCGATCGCGGCGATCAGCGGCTTGCGCGAGGGGCGCTCGACGATGCCCGCAAAGCCGCGATCGCCGGCGTAGGCGCGCTCGCCCTGCACGAATGCCTTGAGATCCATGCCGGCGCAGAAGCCCTTGCCCGCGCCGGTCAGCACACCGACACGCAGCTCGGGCGTGCTGTCGAGCGTGTCGAGTGCTGCTGCCATCGCCTGGGCGAGCGCGCCGTTGACGGCGTTGCGCTGGTCGGGACGGTTGAGCGTGACGAGCAGCACGCCGCCGCGCTGCTCTGTGAGGACGGTGTCATCGAGCATGATCGTTCGATCCTACTATAAATGAACGATCTTTTATAACTTGCCACTTGCGAGGATCAGCTCAGGCGAAGGTGTGCCGGAACTGATGTAGGTGCAGGTGGTCGAGGCCGGCCACAGGTCGGGAAGTTCCGCGTTCGGTTGCTGGATCCGAGGTATAGTGAATCACGAGAGAGGAAAGTGATTCACAATGACGGTCAACATCGCCGAAGGGCTAGCCTCCGCGCGTACCCGTGCCGGCGTGGGCCAGCGCGAGCTAGCGCGGAGGACCGGGATCGCGCAGACCACCTTGTCTCGCGTCGAGGCAGGCGAGCGATCGGTGAAGGCGAACGAACTCGCCTCCGTCGCGTGGGCGCTTGGTTGCACGGTTCCAGAGCTGACGAGGACCTCACCCGTCAGGGATCGCGCCCTATGCGTGGCGAGAGCAACCGAGGGCAGTGACATGGAAGGGATCCGCTCAGAGCTGATCCACTACCTCGAACTGGATGCCTACCTGGAAGATCAAGGCATCCCCCAGCCGCGATGAGCGCAGAATCCGAGGGCGGGGCCCGCGCGGCCGCGTTTCGAGCCGACCACAATCTGGGCACGCAAGCGCTCACGGACCTCGTCGCTCTGATCGAGGCAACACAAGACGTCGACGTCGCCGTGCTCGACGCCGGGGCGGACGAGCACGGCATGACCGTGTACGACCCAGGCCGTGGCGTAGTAATGCTAGCCGTCGCGCGAACCACGAACCCGATGCGCCAGCGCAGCTCCCTGGCCCACGAACTCGGACACATCGTGTTCGAGGATTACCTGCGCGCGAGTACTCACCACAATTGGAGCGAGCGCGGTCAACCGGAGATCCGGGCTGATGCTTTCGCCAGGCACCTTCTCGTGCCTATCGAGGCGGTCGTGCACCTCGTCGGGGAGCGGCCTGTGACGGAGTCCGACCTCTCAGCGCTGGTCCAGCGATTCGAGGCGTCGCCAGCCATCATCGCGATTCAGCTTGATCTTGCCGGCGTGATCGACGCGCGCACCAAGGCAGTCTGGCGGGCCGTGTCCGCTCCGTCGCTGGCCGCGCGGCATGGATGGACGGACCAGTACCGCGTACTCCAGGCGGCGTCGAATTCTCGACGTGCTCCTCAGCGCCTGCTCGCTCGGGCGACGGATGGGTACGTGGCAGGGGTGCTCTCGTTGCAGGCGATCGCCCGCCTCCGCGGCGTTTCGGAGCAGATTGTCGAGGAGGACTTCGCAGAGGCTGGGATCACCCTACAGAAGCGGCAGGTGGAGTGGTCCTCGGTTGACGACCTTGGGCAGGCCGATATCGACCTCAGTGATCTGGACTAGGACGCCTAACCGTTGATCATCGATGCGGGCCCGGCGCTCAACTTCTTCGCCACCAAAAACAAGAAGCTCCTGCTCCGGGTCGTGGGCGGTTACCTCAGCGCCCCCGAGACGGTCGCGAACGAGGTCGCGACCAAGGCCAGGCGAGAGCTTCGGTTCCGACCGGCCGGCCTTGTCTGGGCGAAACTCGCGAACGCAAACCGCATCGAGGTCCTGTCGGACGACGTCACCGACGAGCTCGCCTTTGCGGTGGAGCGACTGACCCGCATGCCGATGTCGGAGCGGATGTCACAGGCGAAGGATCTCGGCGAGACGATGGTGGTCGCGCACGCCGCAGTCGCGGCGGAGTCTGGGCAAGATGTTGCGATCCTGGTCGACGACGGCGGTGGAGCCCACATGGCCGAGAATGAGCGACGCCGTATGGAGAGGCTGCGAGCCCAAGGAAAGTCAGTGGGCTCGATCAGTATCTACAGCACGATTTCTGTGCTGATGGCAGCCGGGAAACGCCGCTACGTTGCCGACAGAGGCGAGATGCGTAAAGTCTATGAACAGCTCCGCGGCTGCGACGATGGACTCGTCAACATCGCGCAGACGCCGCTGCTGTCCGCCGATGCATGGGCCGTCGAGTAGAGCGTCCGTGCGAGGATGCGCACGAACGATCAGCAAAACTCCGGTTGTGGGCGGCTCCGTCCCGCCTCGGATACGGATTGCCATCGCCTGCGGCGGGATGGTGTTTACTGCGTCGATGTACCGCTAACCGCGATCCCCAGCGATTGTGTGCGGTGCACACTGAACGGTGTCGCATGAGCCGGAGGCTACGACACTGCATGAACGCGATGATGCAGTGTCGTTCAGCTCTCACCCCGGTGGGTCCGAAGACGAACGCGTCCACGGCTCGCGCCGTGGCGACTTTCCGGTCGGTAAGGTACCGGGCACAACCTGCTACCGGCTAGGGTCCGAAATCCTGTCTGTGAACTTGAAGCGTGCGACTGACAAGTACCGAGTGTGAATCAAATTGATGCGCGGAGGGCTGGCGGCTCGGGCCGGCGGATGCTGGAACGCGAGCCAGCCGACCCGGCTTACGCGGAGATCACTGGCCTATATGAGCAGCATGCGCGGACGATCCACCGCTATCTGGCCCGCAGGCTTGGTACCGACCTGGCGGATGACCTGACAGCTGACACCTTCGTCACCGCCATCCGCCGCTGGCCGAGCTATGACCACGGCCAGGGGCCACCGATCGCATGGCTGTACGGCATTGCCACCAATCTGGCCCGTAATCATCGGCGCCGGGAGAAATCCGAGCTGCTGGCGACACGACGTGTCCAGGCGCAGCCCCAGGACCACTCAGATTCCGCCGATGCTGTCATCGCTCGAATCGACAGCACCAGAGCCGCCCACGAACTGGGCCCTGCGCTGGCCGCGCTCAAACCGCCCGACCGCGACGTGCTGCTACTCATCGCCTGGACCGAACTGTCCTACGAAGAAGTCGCGCAGGCCCTGAACATACCTATTGGGACGGTACGTTCCCGGCTCCATCGCGCACGCCGAACGCTGAAAACCTCCCGCAACCTCGACCCCGCCACCGAAGGTGAACACTCATGATCGATCACAACGAACTGACAAACCTACGTGCCGACGTGCCACCGATGACCGAGGCCGCGTTCCTTCGCGGACTTCAACGACTCGATGAAGCGAGGACCAGCGCCACACCGTCAGGCCGAAGCCGGCGCCCCGTGTACGCACTCATCGCAGCGGCAGCGGCCGCGGCCGTCCTGGTGGCAGGCGCAGTCACGATCGGGCACCGCAGCCCGTCAGACTCAGCCACCGCAACGGTCCTGAACGACGCCGCAGAACACGCACTCCAGCAACCGACGTTGCACCCCAACCCCGGCCAATTCGTGTACCAGCGAGTCGACTCCCTGGGCAACGACTACGCGGCCACGATCGAATACTGGATTCCAGCCGACAACACCGGCAAGGAGACGATCTGCGTCAGTAACGACGGCTGCGCCAACATTCCTTACGACAAGAATGCTGTCAAGAACCAGGGCCTCCCCTACAACGTTCTGATGGCACTGCCGACGAACGGCGCCGCGATGCTTGCCTACCTGCGGGCCGACGCCATGACTACCTGGCAGCGGTCGACCGGCAAATCGTCAGATCTCGCGGTCTGGAACACGGCCCTGCAACTCGGTGATCTCCTGCCGCCAGCGCAACAGGCGGCCCTCTTCCTGGCCCTCGCCCGCCTACACAGCACGCGCCTCGAAGGACACGTAACCACCTTCGACGGACGCACAGGCATCGCAATCGGCATTCAGGACCCGGTAGCAGGCGACGAGCAACTCGTATTCACCACCGACACCCACGAATACATCGGGGAACGGAACGTCCAAACACACAGCACCGCGAACCCAGCCAAGACCGATACCGTCAGCTTCAACTCATCCAGGACCGTCTCTGCGATCGTCAACCACGCCCAACAACGCCCCTGAACTCGCTCGATTCTCACCGCAACGCGGCAGCGCAACACCCTGAGAGTGGCATGAGATGGCGACCTGTCGGAGGGGCGGCGGCGCGCCGACACTTATAGAAAAGAGCATAGCTGGAATTTTCTCCGGTTGATCTTGACCCAAATGGCAGTGCCAGAACGATCGATCTACGCGTGAGTGGGATAAGGCGATCATGCTCGAGATCGACGGCTCTGGCCGTCGAAAGCAGCACCTGCGAATAGTTCTAGGCCGCGCCACCCTGGTCGCGGTGGTTCAGTTCCCCGTATCGGGAGCGGGCTCCAAATGCCTGCGTTCGATGTAGCCCGCACCGGTCACGACGGTTAATGCGGGCACATCCTTGGCCACGACTGCCCCCGCGCCGACGACAGAGTCGTGGCCGATCCTCACACCCGGAAGGATGGTGGCCGCTGCACCGATCCAGACGTTGGCCTCGATGATAATCGGTGCCAGGGTGATGAAGTCATAACGTTCGGCTGGGTCGATCGGGTGTCCCTCCGTGATGAGGGTGACCCTCGGAGAAATCATTGTTCGTTCACCGATCGTGATTCCCCCGAGGTCGAGGAAGGAACACGCCTGCCCGACGGAAACCCGGGCGCCGATCTCGATTCCGAGGCCATAGGTGCAGTAGAACGGCGGCATGATGATGGCTCGCTCCGGCAACGGTCTGCCGAGCAGCTCACTGAGCACCGCATTGCGAGAGTCGATGTCGCTGAACGTCTGCATGTTCAGTCGCGACGTCAGGTCCATAGCGACCTGGATTCGATCGGACAAAGCTCGCCACTCCGGTGTCCGGGTCCGGATTCGTCGCTGCTCCAGCATGGTTAAGATGCTGGCATAACTGGTCGACCTGGAACCGAGCCCCGCCGGGGGCATTCCGCAGATCGCGCCACTTCGATCCGCGGCGCCAGAACGATCCATCCGCTCGTGAGGTCAGCATCCTTGACCTGTCGATGATGCTCGCCACGCTGTTTCTTGAGTTCTGGAT
>FTJM01000180.1_pt3 | contig 24547 bp, 24 predicted proteins | sample 1658941 | NCBI WGS metagenome assembly FTJM01 (sample SAMEA3914876, study PRJEB12502) | metagenome | biome: forest; material: soil | place: USA | collected 2011-06-22 | depth 0.3 m
ATGCTGGCCGCCTACCACGGCCACCCACGGCTGGTGACCGAGCTTGCCGTTCGAGGTGCTGACGTGAACGCGATCAATGACCGCGGCCAGACCCCGCTTGCCGGCGCGGTGTTCAAGGGCAGCGCCGACGTCGTCCGGACGCTGGTGGCCGCAGGTGCCGATCCCGACCTCGGCGCACCGTCCGCGCGGCAGGCCGCGGTGTTCTTCGAACAGACCGAACTCGGCGCCCTGCTGGACCCGCCCGGCTAGCCGACCGCTGGCGTACGGTCGAGTGATGGCCGACAACATGACCGAGGTGAGCCTGCAGGTTGCGGCTGACCAGGAGCGGGTCTTCGCGGAGCTGGCCGACGGTTGGGCGTACGTCGGTTGGGTGGTCGGTGCCACCCACATCCGCGAGGTCGATGCGGACTGGCCCGCGGTAGGCAGCAAGATCCATCACCAGATCGGCGGTTGGCCGGCGACGCTGGCCGACGACACCGAGTCCATCGAATGCGAACCCGGCCGCCGGCTGGTGCTGCGCGCCCGAGGCTGGCCGCTGGGCGAGGCCACCGTCGAGATCGTGCTCAACGCCGTCGGACCAGCGCAGACTGAGGTGATCCTGCGCGAGGCGCCGTCGGCCGGGCCGGGACAGTGGCTGGACAACCCCGCCTTGCGCTGGCTACTCCGCCGGCGCAACGCCGAGACCCTGCAACGACTCAAGGATCGGGTGGAAAATCGGCGATTGCCGGCCGATGGCTGACAGCCGGCGCGACGACGCTCCCGATGCGGTCGTGGTCGGCGCCGGGCACAACGGCCTGGTCGCGGCCAACCTGCTCTGCGATGCCGGCTGGAGCGTGGTGCTCTGCGAGGCGAGCCCGCAGCTGGGCGGTGCGGTTCGCTCGGCCGAGATCACCGCACCGGGCTACCTGTCGGACCTGTTCAGTTCGTTCTACCCGATGGCGGCGGCCTCACCGGTGCTCACTGCGTTGCGCCTGGAGGAACAGGGCCTGCGCTGGAGCCACGCCCCGGCGGTGCTCGCGCATGTCTTTCCCGACGACCGGTGTGCCGTGCTGTCGCGGGATTTGGAGCTGACCGCGGACTCGCTGGACCAGTTCGCGCCCGGCGACGGGCAGGTCTGGCGACGGCTGTTCAGTCAGTGGCAGGCCATCGAGAGCGAGCTGCTCGATGCGCTATTCGCTCCGCTGCCGGCGCTGCGGCCGGCCAGGCGGTTGTTTGCCGAGTTGGGAGTGGCTGGCGCGCTGCGGATGGCTCGGTTCGCGATGTTGCCGGTCCGCCGCTATGGCGAGGAGCTGTTCAACGGTGCCGGTGGCCCGATCCTGCTGGCCGGCAACGCGCTACATGCCGACCTGGCCCCGGAGGGCGCCGGCAGCGCGCTGTACGGCTGGCTGCTGGCGATGATCGGGCAGTCGATGGGCTTCCCGGTCCCGGTCGGCGGGGCCGGCAAGCTGTCCGAGTCGCTGGCGAGCCGGCTGGCCGACCGGGGCGGGACGCTGCGGGTGTCGAGTGCGGTCGAGTCCATCGAGGTCAACGCCGGCCGGGCCATCGGCGTACGGCTGATCACCGGCGAGCGGCTCCGGGCCCGGCGCGCGGTGATCGCCGACGTGCCGGCGCCAACGCTCTACCAAGAGCTCGTCGGCGAGTCCCAATTACCGGCCGGGCTGGTCCGCGACCTGGCCAACTTCCAGTGGGATGTGCCGACCCTGAAAGTCAATTGGGCACTGACCGGGCCGGTGCCCTGGATCGCGGCCGGAGCTCGGAGCGCCGGGACCGTGCACGTCGGCGTCGATCTGGACGGGCTGACCCGCTACGCGGCCGACCTGGCCACCCGGACGGTGCCGGGCGCTCCGTTCCTGCTGATCGGCCAGCTGACCACGTCGGACAGCTCCCGCTCGCCGGCCGGGACCGAATCGGCCTGGGCCTATACCCACCTGCCAGCCGGCGTCGAAGTCAGCGACGCGGCCGTGCAGGGTCACGTCGAGCTGATCGAGTCGGTGCTGGAGCGGCACGCGCCCGGCTTCGGTGCGCTGATTGCCGCTCGCCACGTCCAGTCGCCGGCTGGCCTGGAACAGGCGAACCCCTCGCTGGTGCACGGTTCGATCAACGGCGGCACCTCGCAGCTGCACCAGCAACTGGTGTTTCGGCCGGTACCCGGCCTGGGCGGCGCCAGCACGCCGATCGACCGGCTCTATCTCGGCAGCTCATCAGCCCACCCCGGCGGCGGGGTGCACGGCGGTCCCGGCTCGAACGCGGCCCGTGCCGCGCTGGCCCGCGACGGCCGGCTCGGCTCGGCTCGACGACGCGGCACCGGGCTGCTACTGAATCGCATTTACCGGTAGCCGCCTGCGGCCGCCCCGATTCCGGCCTATGCTGGATCACAAGCGTTAATCACGACGCATCCGCCCCGCCGCTGCGCGCGGCTGGCAGTCGCCGGCCAAAGCAGCCGTATCCATCGCTGATCAACCTTATCTGTAAGGAGAATCTCGATGACTTTGGATGATGGCAAGTTGGCTCGGACCCGCACTATGCGAGTCCCCAGAACCCGCGGTGCGGTCAGCGGCCTGCTGCTGATAGTGCTCGGCGCGTGGGGCGCGGTGGTGCCGTTTATCGGGCCATATTTCGACTACAGCTACGGAACCGATTCGACCTGGGTCTGGACCTCGGCCCGGTTCTGGTTAGAGGTACTGCCTGGTGCCGCAGCCGCGGTCGGCGGCCTGTTTCTACTGCTCAGCAAGAACCGACTCACCGGCAGCTTCGGTGGCTGGCTCGCGGCGGCGGCCGGCGTCTGGTTCGTTGTTGGCCAGGCGCTCGCGCCATCCTGGCGAATCGGTGATATCGGAGTCCCGCTGAGCAATCGCGACGGTGGCCGCGCGATCGCCCAACTCGGCTACTTCTACGGCCTGGGTGCGGTGATCCTGTTCCTGGCCGCCTTCGCGCTCGGCCGGCTCGCGGTGGTGGGCGTGCGGGATCTGCGCGCCGCCCAGCGCGACGACGCTCGGGCCGCCGAAAGCGCCCGGCTGGCTGAGCAGAGCCGGCGGGCCGAACTCGATCAGCAAGCCGAACGGGACCGCGAGGCTGACCGCGTCCAGGCCAGCTATGACCCGAACGACGGCCGATCAGAGGGCATAGACCACCCGGCGGCCCATTCGGCTGACCAGCCAGCCGCCGCGCCGAGCCCGTACGAGCAGCGGCCCTGAGCCAGCGCTAGTGCCTTCTACGCCACCCCTACGCCACAAAAGGTAGCGCCGGCGCGCTTCGATACGCCGGCGGCAACGCCGCGACCTACCCGACCAAATTCCCAAACACCCTTTTCTTTTATGGGTCGATGATCCACAGTGAGAGGCGCGCAAGGCGGCCGCCGGCGCACTCATGGGGATGAAGTAGGCATGACGGGACGACACGGACAGACGTCGACGCCCGGTCGAGCGGGTCGCTCGACTCTCGGGTTGATCGTAATCGTGCTGGTCGTTGCTTTCCTGGTGGGCGGCACCCTCTACCTGGCGCACGCCAAGCCGGCCACCAAGCGAGCCGCCGCCATCGTCGCATCGCTGGCCTGCAACGGCCCCAGCCTGACCTTGGTGGTGGATGTGGCGCCGACGCTTGCGATACCGGTGAACCAGATCGCCCACGACTGGGCCGGCACGAATCCGAGAGCCGGCGGCAAGTGCGTGCAGGTCGAACTCGCATCCGACACCGTCGATCAGCAAGAATCGCGGTTGTCGAGCCAATCCGGTGCGGACACCGACATCTGGCTGCCGGACTCCACGATGTGGGCCCAGCGACTGAGCGCCGACGAGAACGCCGCGTCCGGTAGCAAGGCGGTGCTCTCGGTGCACCCGAGCCTCGCCAGCTCGCCACTGGTGGCGGTCGCCGCACCCGAGCGGGCAGCAAAGCTCGCCGCTCAGGTCGCCAACCCCGACTTCGATCCGTTTGCTGCCGCGGTCATTGCCGGACCGATGCAGAACGCTGAGGGCCTGCTCGTACTGTTGACTGTCGATGGCCAGCTCGCCGGATCCAGCGGCGCTGCCGACCCGACGGTGCCGACCGGCTTGCTGGCGAGAATGCGGGCGCTGAGCCACACCAGCCTGAACTCGGTCGCCGATGGCTTCAACCGGCTGGCGACCGACCCGGCTCGAGCACCGACCTTCGTCGCCAGCGAGCAGGCGGTGATCGCGGCCAACGCCAGCCATGGCAGCGTATTCGCGACCGCGGTGTATCCGATCGCGCCAACCCTGAGCCTGAACTTTCCGGTGATCCGACTGACCAGGGCAGCCGATGACCCGGCGCTGGCTAGCGCGGCTGACCAGTTCGAGAAGGCGCTGCGGCAACCGTCGGCCAAGGCCCGGTTCAGCGCGCTCGGGTTGCGCGGCGCTGATGGCACGCCGGTGCCCGGTACTGGTACCGCCCAAGGGGTGCTGCCCGATCTGGTGCCGGCCGCGACCGCTCCGGCAGCAGACCAGACGATGAACCTGATCCGGCTCTGGCACGCGGCCGGGTCGGACAACAGAACCCTTGCCGTCATTGATGTTTCTGGTTCGATGGCCGAGCCTGCCGGCAATGGCCAGACCAAGATCACGACCGCCGCCGCGGCCGCCCGGGAAGCGATCTCGTTCTTCCCGGACAGTTCAGCGCTCGGTTTATGGGCGTTCTCCTCCGACCAATCGGCCAACACCCCGTGGGTCCAGCTGGTTCCACTCGGCCTGCTCTCGGATCGGGTTGGCAGCGGCAGCCGGCGGCAAGCCCTGGTCGCGGCGGCAGCGACCATGCCCGCTCGGGTGCACGGCGGGACCGCGCTGTACGACACGGTGCTGGCGGCCTACCTACAGGTGCAGCGCGGCTACGACCCGAGCAAGGTGAATACGGTGGTGCTGATGACCGACGGCCAGAATGACCTCACCGGCGGGCTTTCCCTCGACGGCCTGCTCGCCGCGCTCCACGGGCAAGCCGATCCGGCACGGCCGGTGCAGGTGATCACGATCGGGATCGGTGCCGCGGACGGCGCCGCGCTGGCCAGGATCTCAGCGGCAACCGCCGGCCGGTTCTATCCGGTGAAGTTTGCCAAGGACATCAGCGGGGTCTTCCTGGATGCGGTTGCCCAGCTACGTTGCCAGCGCTCCTGCTAGCGGCTGGCGCGACCAGCTTCAGCGGCCGGTAAGGTCGGTGTTCGTGCACACTGCCCTCGCCGACCACACCACCATGCGGCTGGGCGGCCCGGCAACCAGATTCGAGGTGGCCGCCAGCACCTCGGAGCTGGTGAGCCTGGTCCGGGAAGCCGACTCGCAGCAGACGCCGGTCCTGGTGATCGGCGGCGGCTCCAACCTGGTGGTCGGTGATGCCGGCTTCGACGGCCTGGTGGTGCGCACCGCGAGTTGCGGCATCAGCCGCACCGGCAACGGCCTGACGGTCGACGTCGGGGTGGATTGGGACACCGTGGTCCGCCACGCGCTGGAGGACGGGCTGGCCGGGCTGGAGCCGCTGTCCGGCATCCCGGGTTCAGCCGGCGGGACGCCAGTGCAGAACGTCGGCGCCTACGGCACCCAGACCTCCCAACTGCTCACCGGGCTGACCGTGTATGACCGGACGGCCGGTGAGATCCAGCAGTGGACACCTGACCAGTGCAAGTTCGGCGCGCATCGCTACAGCATCTTCAAGCGCAATGCTCGGTACGTGATCCTGGATGTCAGCTTCGGGCTACGGCACTCCGACCTGTCGGATCCGGTGCGCTACCCGGCGCTGGCGGGCCGGCTCGGGGTGCGGATCGGTGACCCGGCGCGGACCACCGACGTCCGGGCCGCGGTGCTCGAACTGCGCACCGAACGCGGGATGATCCTCGACGACGGAGACCACGACACCTGGAGCGTCGGCTCGTTCTTCGTCAACCCGGTCGTCGCGACGGTGCCGGACAAAGCGGCCGACGGCCCGCAATTCCCCGACCCGGCCGGCACCAAGCTGTCCGCGGCCTGGCTGATCGAGCAGGCGGGCTTTCCGCGTGGCTATGGCAGCGACTACGGCCGCGGCACCGTGACGCTGTCGTCCAAGCACACCCTGGCCGTCACCAACCGAGGCGGCGCGACGACCGCCGAGGTGCTGAGCTTCGCCGCACATGTCCGCGACGGTGTCGCGGCGCGCTTCGATGTCCGGCTGAGCCCGGAATGCGACCTGATCAACTGCGAGCTCGGCTAGCCGGGCGGATAGCTTGCCGCCGCACCGCAGACCGCGCAGCGGAAGATCGCCGGCTCGGTCATCTCCAGCTCGCCGTGCACCACGCAGCTCGGAACACCGGCGACGAGCACCACGTTGCCGAGGCCGACATCCCAGCCACCGTCGAGGTCGGCCAGGGTCCGTTGACCGGGTTCGGACAGCTGCCGGGCATGGTGAAATGCTCGGACCGCGTCCAGCGTGGCGGTGAAGAACTCAGTGCCAGGCGACCAGCCCGCGAAGGCGTTTGCAGCCGGGACGGCCGGCTCCCCGTGCCGGATCCGCACCACGACGGCGGGTTGCTCGACGCCGGCCACCGCGAAGGTCAGGCAGTAGCAGCCCGGCTCGGTCAAGGCGTCGATCTTGGACAGCTGCGGATTCACGAGAGTGAGCATCCCGGTCCGGCTGCGGTTTGACCACTCGGCCCGCCGCGCACCGCCAACTAATCTCGGCGCGCTGGCGCTGTTGCCGGTTGGCTCAATCGGTATCGCCGGATCGAGGCGCCAGGTTGGCCGACCATTTCTCCTCGATCCGGCCGTAGCGCCACACCCCGATAGCGATCAGCCAGGAGCCGACGAACAGACCCACGATGCCGTAACCGGCGTAGTCAAGGTTGATGCCGGCGATCGCCGCCAGCGGCCCGGAGTCGATGTTGGCCTGGTCGGTGAGTACCCCGATCAACTCGATAGTGCCGATGATCAGCGCAACTGCGACCGAGATGGAGGTAATGGTGATGTTGTAGAAGACCTTGCGGACCGGGCGGGCGAAGGCCCACCCGTAGGCGACGTTCATGAACACCCCGTCGATGGTGTCCATCAGGCACATCCCGGCGGCAAACAGGATCGGCAGGACCAGGATTGAGTAGAACGGCAGGTTGAAAGCCGCCGCGCCGCCGGCCAGGACGAGCAGGCCGACCTCGGTAGCGGTGTCGAACCCGAGACCGAACAGCACCCCGATCGGGTAGATGTGCCAGGCCTTGCGAACCGACTTGGTCAGGCCGCCCAGAAAGCGGTTCATGAAGCCGCGCTTGTTGAGCTGATCTTCCAGCTCCTGCTCGTTGTAGTGGCCGCTGCGCATCTCACGGAAGATCTTGATGATGCCGACCAGGACCGCGAGATTGAGAATGCCGAGTACCCAGAGGAACACCCCGGACACCGACGCACCGACGATGCCGGTGACCGAGTGCAGGCTGGAGTCGTCGTTCTCGACCTGGCCGGCCAGCGCCTTGACGCCGACCGAGAGCAGGAAGGCCAACAGGAACACGATCGTCGAATGGCCGAGGGAGAACCAGAACCCGACCGACAGCGGCCGGCGTTGCTGCGGCTGGCCAACTGCTGCCCGCTCCGCATTGTCGGCGAGCAGCTTGCGGGTGGTGTTGTCCACCGCCGCGATGTGATCGGCGTCGAAGGCGTGGCGCAAGCCGAAGGTGTAGGCCAGCACGCCGACGCCTACATTGAAGATCGGGTGATCGCCGCCCAGGTGGTAGTGATGCGGGACGACCAGGCCGAACAGCACGCCGAAGCCGATCACGTGCAGCAGCACGATGAAGCCGAGCATCCCGCCGAGGGAGGCCAAGTCCTTGCGCGTCAGGGAATCCCGAAACCGGCTCAGCCGCAGGCCGAAACTCGAATCGGTAGGCGTAGCTAGGCTCATCACGTTCTCCCGGACTTGGTCGCTGCAGAAGCAGAAGCAGCACGAACATAGACCGGGCGACGCCCTTATCGCAAGTATCTTGCAATAAGCCTCACTGCTCGGATCGGCTGGCCGACCTGACGCGCCGGTAGCGAACCACGTCCGTGTTCGCCCAGGCCAGCGCGGCTGCCGGCACGAACAACGCGACCGCCCACACCCGGTGGATCGCGGCCCATCGAGTGTCGCCGACAGCCAGCCACGGCGAGGCATCTCCGTGCAGGAACTGGGTGCCTGCGACTAGGCTGAGCTGGCAGATCAGGCCAGCGAACGCCGCGATGCTTCCGGGCAGTCGGCGCACCGCGACCGCGGCGCCGGCCAGGCCTACCGCGGCCAGCACGGCGGCCTCGGCGGTGACGCTGGAAAGGGCGAGCGCGCTGGTTGTCCGAGCGGCTGCGATGGTGACGGCCGCACACCAGGCCAGCCCGATCGCGGCGAGCGCCAGCAAGGTTCGCAGCCACTGACGTATCCAGCGCGGGCACGGCAGCCCGACGGTACTGACTGCCATCGGATCGACCAGCGCAAACGCACCAGCAGTACCGAGCAGTACCGCCGACATGCGCAGCATCAGCAGCAGCGTCCCCGGGTTCGGCGATGCGATCGCGGTGAGCACGAGCACGACCGCCGAAGCAACCAGCAACGGCACCCAGTCGATGGCCCGGATCAGCGGCAGGGTCAGACGCATGGTTTGTCCTGCGGCGTGCTGATCCGGGCATCGTGGGTGATTCCCAGCAACGGCAAGGCCCGATCAAGGGGCGCGGTCATCAAAGCGTTCCAGTTGGCCCAGACTCGCTCGCGGGCACCGGCATTGGCCAGTAGCTGCCGGGCGTAGCTGAGTTCGGATGGGCCATAGAGCACGCCGAGCGGCGTGACCAGACCCCGCGTGGTAACCGGCCCGCTCATCGTATCTCCTGCTAGTCGCACCGAAACAGGTTCCGGGGCGGTAAGTGGACCGAGCTGACCTAGCAACCACAGCGCGACAACCGTCCGCGCTTGACCGCGGCCATCGCAGCCGCTGGCAAGCCCGGTCACCGCGCGAATCACATCGGCGGCAAGCACCGTCCGATAGGACCCAGCACGGTCCCAGGCCAGTCCGATCACGGCGCTCGCCGGATCCTTGAGGTCATCCGGTTGTAGCCAGCTATCGCTGAGCTGGGTCACCACCGGGATCCGGCCGCGCACCGCTGGCGGGACCGCGCTGGCGATTGGTTGGACAGCAGCTGCCCACAGCTCGATCCACGGCTGGTAGCCGGGTAGCGCGCAGTACCTGACGGCTGCCCTGCTCTGGCAACGGTGCGAGCCGGGGCCGTAATACTTCGCGCGCATCCGAGCGGATTGCGCGACCGCAGTCGGCAACGGATTCCCGTCGGGCGTAGTCCGGTACACCTCGGCGCCCCGGTTGGCCGTGATCACGGCGGCTGGCAGCGCGATGGCAAAGGCCAGCACGGTGACAACCAGTCGCACCGGCCGAACCCGATGTCGCAGCAGCGCGAGCCCAGACAACAGTGCGGAGCCGGCCAGCAGGTAGATCAGATGCGGCGCGGACGGGCGGCCTGGCCAATCCGCCCGATGGTAGAGATCCAGCGGTAGGTACCAGTCACCGAAGCCGCCATGGGTCCGGTTGAGTTGGACGAGTAGCGCCAACCCGAACACGATCGCCGGCGCGGCGATCAGCGACGGCAGCCAGCGGGCCAACGCTACCCCGAACGCGGCGGCAAGGGCGGTAGCCGCGACCCCACCCAGCACCTCGAACAGGTTCAGCCGGCCACCGACCGGCCCCTGCGCGTAGCGGATAGCGAGGTAGCCGGCCGCGAGCAACGAGGCGATAAGCGTGCCACTTGCGATGCCGGCCAGCGCGACCGCTCGGGTGCGGGTCTCCGCCCGGCCCGGCAGCGCGGCCAGCAGCTCCGGCATCCCGTGCCTGCGGTCGCGGGAGGCCGCCAGGTTGGCGCCCAGCAGCATCGCGGCGGCGACCAGCAGCCCATTGCCCGCCAGATCGATCGGCTCGATCGACATGTCCGGCGCCCAGCCCCAGACGGCCGAGAGTTGCAATGCCAGTGCGATGGCCGCGGCTGCCCAGCCGAACGGGTTCTTGAGCAGCCGCTTGACCTCGATCAGAAACAAGGTCATGCCGAAGCCAGCTGACCGAGCTGCAGCAGGTAGCCATCCTCGACCGATGGCTCGACCGCGTCGGCGCCGGTGGTGCGGTCCCCCAGGATCCGGAACCTGCCGTCGGCCGTTCGCCAATACAAGCCGCCAGAAGGGCGCTCGGCGACCATCCAGACCCGCCCGGCGGCAGAGCCCGCCAGCTCCATGGGGGTGCCGTCAAAAACTATTAGGCCGTGGTTCAGGACTACGACGCGTTCGCAGAGCGCGGCGACGTCTTCGGTCTGATGGGTAGATAGCAGCACCACATTGGTCTCGCCGATGTTGGAGACCAGGGAGCGAATCCGCATCCGCTGCTCGGGATCGAGGCCCACCATCGGCTCGTCGAGGATCAGCAATTCGGGCGAGCCCAGCAAGGCTTGAGCAAGCGCGAGACGCTGCTTCATCCCACCGGACAACTTGCGCACCTTGGTGGAGCTACGGTCTGCCAGAGCTACCTCGGCAAGCACTCGTCGCACCTCGCGGTGACGCTGGCCGCGGTCCTTGATGTTTTTGAGGATCGCGACGTAGTCGACCATGTCGGATGCCGAAAAGTGCGGGTAGAAGCCGGGATCCTGCGGCAGGTAGCCCAGCCTCGCCCGCAGCGCGGTGCGCTCGTCGGGCACCGCGGGATTGCAGCCGAGCGCGTCGATAACGCCACTATCGGGCGCCAGGGTGGTTGCCAGGCACCTCAGCAGCGTCGTCTTGCCGGCGCCGTTGGGGCCAAGCAGCCCAGTAACACCGATCTCCAAAGACAATTCGAGTCGATCGATGACCGTTCGCGAACCGTACCGTTTGCTCAGTCCGCGGACCTGAACCGCCTGCGTCACCAGATTCTCCTTAACAACGAAATGGATCGGTTCACGAGCTGCCATCCAGTCGCCGACGCACGGCGTACAGGACGAGTACCAGGACCGCTACCGCCACCGCATAGCCGGCCTGCGCGGCCGCACCGAACAGCAAGAACCGGTCGACCGGCTGGCTGGCCAGCACCGCAAGCGCCCACACCGACGCCAGCCCCGTCGCCGCAACGACGAGCGGCAGCCGGCTGCTCGCGATCAGACAGGCCAGCGTCAGCACCAGCGCGGGCAGCAACCAGGCCGCACTGCGACCGGCCGATTCCGGCAATAACGGCGAGGCAATCCCGGTAAGGACGATGGCAACGGTCAGCACCGCGCCGGCTCGCAAGAGCAGCAGCCGGGCACCGGCCAGCGGGGTGGCTGCATGCAGCTCATGTGCTGGATCGACCATCGGCCCGTAGGCCAGCGCGATGCCAGCGAGCGGCAGCACCGGCGCGACGAGCAGGAAGCTCAGCAGCGTCCGCGGGTCGCCGCCGGCCAGGTTCGCCGCCCCGACACCGAAGCCGAGCGCGGCGACCACGGCAAACAGCCAGGCGCGGCTCAGCGCCGGGGTGGCCAGTAGCAACCTCGCCAGGTGTGCCGGCACCCCGATCCGGGCCAGCAGCCGCTCGGCCAGTGCCGGGCGGTCCAGCACGTCCTCGATCCGCTGCCAGGACCGAGCGAGCCATTCCCGATCGGTCGGCAGCAGCCGGCGGCAGCTTCCGCAGCCGGCGAGGTGCGCTTCCACCGACAGCACTTCTGGAAGTTGGAGGCCACCGGCGACATACGAGGCCAGCTGGTCGTCTGCTAGATGCCAACCGCTCACGTCAACAACTCCCTCAGCTGGGTGCGCGCACGCATCGCGCGGGTCTTGACAGTTCCGACCGGAATTCCCAGCAGCTGCGCGGCTTCCTTGGTGCTGAGCCCGTCAAGCACGGTGGCCTCGATAACCGCTCGAAGCTCCGGTGACAGCCGCGCGATCGCGGTGCCCAGGTCGCCATGCTCGACCCGCAGCAGCACCAACTCTTCGGCCGATTCGGTAATCGCGTGCGCCGGGTCCAGCTCCACCGACGGTGGCCGTTGACCGCGAAGCAGTGACACCAGACGCCGGATACCGATCGTCCAGATCCAGGCGGCGACCTCACCCCGGGTGGCGTCGAACCGCCGAGCGCTGCGCCAGACAGCCACGAAAGTGTCTTGGATCGCGTCGTCTACGAGATCGGGCTGCGCGCACCGGCGCACCAGCCGGGCCCGCAACCACGGCGAATGCCGGGCATGCAGCAGCCTCAAGGACTCGACATGCCCGGCGGCCACGGCGGCGACCAGTTCGGCGTCGCTGCAGTCTGGGTCAGGCGGCGGCGAGTGCTGACGCTTGGCGGGAAACAGGTGCACATCGAGGACTATCGCATTGGACAGCGGAACCGGTTCATGATCAACTTCCGCCCGGGTCAGCTGGGTCCGGACCGTCCAGCATGGTGCGCGCCAGCTCGGCGTCGATGAAGCCGGGCGCAACGGCGACGGCCACCGATGAATAGAGTTGTCACATGACATTCGATGTCGCCGCCGTCCGCGCGCAGTTTCCAGCGCTGGCTGCCGGAGCAGCGCATTTCGACGGGCCAGGTGGCTCACAGACGCCGGCGGTGGTCGCCCGCGCGGTCCACGACACCCTGGTCTCACCGATCGCGAACCGGGGCTCGGTGACCAGAGCCGAGCAGCACGCCGAGGCAATCGTGCAGGGTGCCCGCTCGGCAATGGCGGACCTGCTCGGCGCCGACCCGGCTGGCATCGTGTTCGGCCGCAGCATGACCCAGCTGACCTTCGACTTCGCGCGAGCGCTCGCCAAGACCTGGTCCGCGGGTGACGAAATCCTGGTCAGCCGGCTCGATCACGACGCCAACGTCCGGCCCTGGGTACTCGCGGCGCAGGGTATCGGCGCCACCGTGCGGTGGATCGACTTCGATCCCGAGACCACCGAGCTCACCGTTAAACAAGTCACCGCTCAGCTCAGCGACCGCACCCGGCTGGTCGCGCTCACCGGCGCCTCGAACCTGCTCGGCAGCCGTCCTGACGTCGCGGCCATCGCCGAGCAGGTGCATCGGGTGGGCGCGCTGTGCTACGTCGATGGGGTGCACCTCACCGCGCACGCCGGGATCGAGCTGGCTACGCTCGGGGCCGACTTTTTCGCCTGCTCGCCGTACAAGTTCTTCGGCCCGCATTGCGGCGTGCTGGCCGCCAGCCCCAGCCTGCTGGCAGGGCTGTACCCGGACAAACTGCTGCCATCCAGCGACGGCGTCCCGGAACGCTTCGAACTCGGCACGCTGCCTTACGAACTGCTGGCCGGGACGACCTCGGCGGTCGACTTCATCGCCGACTTGGCGGGCGGTACCGGTGATCGGCGGCAGCGCATTCTCGCCTCGATGCGGGCCACCAGCGAGCACGAGGATGCGCTGCGGCACCGCATCGAGGGCAGCCTTGCCGAGCTGGCTGCCGTCACGGTGCACTCGCGAGCACGGCTGCGCACCCCGACGCTGCTACTCACCTTTGCCGATCGGCCGGCGCAGGACGCCTACCAATTCCTCGCCGAACTCGACATTAATGCGCCGGCCGGCACGTTCTACGCCTACGAACCCGCCCGCCGGCTCGGCCTCGACAGCGGTGGGCTGCGGATCGGCCTGGCGCCCTACACCGACGACTCGGACGTGGATCGGCTGTTGGCGGGACTCAGCAAGTTCGTCCAGTGAACATCGAGCAAGACGCGCGATGCGGTCAAAGCAGGCCTGCGTCATGGACGACGGTGGCTACCTGCACCCGGTTACCGGCGCCAAGTTTGGCGAGTACCCGCGACACATGAGCTTTCACGGTCGCCTCGCTCATGTACAGCTGGGCGGCGATCTCGGCATTGGAGCCACCCGCGCCTACCGCGATGGCCACCTCACGTTCACGATCGGTCAGTACCGCAAGGCGATTCTCGGCCACCGCCCGACGATCTGAGACCGCGTTGTCGCCCATGAACTCCAGTACGGTCCGGGTGACTGCCGGCGACAACATCGCCTCACCTGCCGCGACGAGGCGGACCGCGTTGAGGATCTCGGTTGGTGGCGTGTCCTTGAGCAGGAAGCCGGTCGCACCTGCCTGCAACGCCCGAAGCACATAGTCATCAAGGTGAAACGTGGTCAGCACGATAACCTGCGGCGGCGACTCCAGCGCTCGTACCTGCGCGGTGGCCGCAATCCCGTCCATGTCACGCATCCGGATATCCATCATCACCACGTCCGGCCGGTGCTCGCGTACTGCTCTGACCGCCGCTGACCCGTCGTCCACCTCACCGACGACCTCGATGTCCGCAGCCGAGGACAGGATCATCTTCAAACCGGTCCGCACCAGGGCATCGTCGTCGACGAGCACCACCCGAATTACCGGGTCCATCTGAGCCTCGCCTCCACCACGAACCCGCCGGTCCCGTCCGGGCCGTGCTCGAGTGTGCCACCTGCCAGCGTGACCCGTTCGCTCAGTCCCAGCAAACCCATGCCAGAACTCGGCATCCCGGCCGAGCCGTCGCCGGCCCGGATCGGCAACCGGTTGCGTACCAGCACTGTCAGGCCTTCGTCAGGACCTCCGAAAACCCGCACCGTGGTGGCCGTTCCCCGCGCGTGCTTGTTCACGTTGGTCAACGCTTCCTGCGCGATCCGGTAGGCATCGCGGCCCACCGCAGGCGGCGGGTCGCCGGTCACCGCGAGCTCGAACTCGATCTTCGCGCCGGCCTGCTGGTTCTCAGCGATCAGCCGATCGATATCCGCCAGGGTCGGCTGCGGCGCCTCCGGGCCTGCCTCCGGATCGCGCTGGTCACGTAACACCCCGATCACGCTGCGCAGTTCCTCCAGCGCCTGGTGCGCGGTCGAGCGGAGCAGTTCGGCAGTCTGGCGGACCTCCTCGGGGGGCAGGTCCGATCGCAGTTCCAAGGCCCCGGCATGCAGCGCGATCAACGAGATCCGGTGTGCCAGAACGTCATGCATTTCCCGGGCAATCCTGGTTCGCTCGGCGGTTCGGGCCTGTTCGGCGAGCATCCGCTGTTCGGCCTCGGCCCGCTCGGCTCGCTCGCGCAAGGACCAGACCAGCTGGCGGCGGGCCCGGACGAACATCCCCCAAGCGACCAGTGCCGCGGCCAGCACCAGGCCGGTGATCAGCGTGGATAGCCAGGATTCCTTGTGCGGTCGAATCAGGTTGAACAGGTAGGAGCCCAGCAGATTAGCGCTCGCCACCGCCAACGCGATGGCCGTCCGCCGATGCACCGCAACGCTGAACACCACGATAAACACCGCGACGGTTCCGAAGGCAGACAACGAACCGATCGCGATCGCCACCAAGCCGACCGCGACCGGCCAGCGACGACGGAACCACAACAGACCGCACCCGATGGAACCGAGCACGATGTCCAGTACCAATAAGGCGCCCGGAACATGGTGGATGCTGCCGTCCAGCGAGCCGCTCAGCGCGAACGCGCCGCCGAGCACGGCCAGCAGGAATGCGGTGACGTCGACGAACCAGTCCCGCGCAGTGCGCCGTACCCCGCCGCCTTGGGACGGGTCCTCCGGCGGCAGCAGCTCACCGGGCACCAGGCCGGGGTGGTCGACGAGCGCGAGCCGGCCGCCGATGTCAGTCATGTCCACAGCCTAGAGCCGCCAGCCCGCCGGCGGTCATCGACGAAAGTAGTGGTCCGGTTCGCCGAAGGATGCAGCTGGGCGGTGCTAAGAGCCGACGACCGGCCCGGCAAGCGGGGCCTTGCGGCCGATGTGAGAGCACCCGATCGGCGGGCAAAGTCATCGTCATGATTACAGCTGATGCGCTTTCCAAGAGCTACGGTGCCACCTCGGTGGTGCGAGATGTCTCCTTCACCTGCGAGCCTGGCACGATCACCGGGTTCCTCGGACCGAACGGGGCCGGCAAATCCACTACCCTGCGGATGGTTACCGGCCTCACCCGTCCGGACAAGGGGTCGGCAACGGTCGCCGGCCGGCCGTTCGCCGAGCTGCCCAACCCGCTACGGGTGGTGGGGACGCTGCTGGACGCCTCCGCGATGCATGCCGGCCGAACCGGCCGCGACACCCTGGCGATCGCGGCCCGGATGGCTGGCCTGCCGATGAGCAGGGTCGATGAGGTGCTCCACCGGGTGGGGCTACCCGGTGCCGCCGGAGACCGCCGGGTCGGAAACTACTCGCTGGGGATGCGTCAGCGGCTGGGCATCGGGCAGGCGCTCATCGGCGATCCGCAGGTGCTGATCCTGGACGAGCCGGCCAACGGCCTCGATCCCGAGGGCATTGCATGGATGCGTACCTTGCTGCGTGATTTCGCAGATCAGGGAGGCGTGGTGCTGCTGTCGAGCCACCTGCTGTCCGAAGTGCAGGCAACCGTCGACCATCTGGTGGTAATTTCCGGCGGCGGCGTGGTCGCCCGCGGACCACTCGATGTGCTGCTGGCCACCTCGAACTGGCTGGTGCGAGCGATCGACCCGGACGCGCTGCGCCGGATGCTGAGCACCGCGGCCATCGAGTTCCAGAGCAACGACGATCAATCGGTCACCGTCGACACCTCACAGCCGGGCATCGACCCGTCGGTGATTGCCCGGCTCGCGCTGGATGCGCGGGTACTCATCACCGAGCTGCGTGCCGCCGACAGCGGCAATCTCGAACACCTGTTCTTTTCACTTACCTCCGGCGAGGGCTCGACCGCCGGCAACACCCAGGAGGCGGCGGCATGACCACCGTAGTAACTACCCCCGCAAAGGCCCGCACCCAGCCTGCCCGCCGATCCGAAGCCGGCATCCCGTTCACCCGCTTGCTGCGGGTGGAATGGGGCAAGGCTACCGATACCCGGGCCGCTCGCTGGCTGCTACTGCTGGTCGCAGTCGCCACCGCCGGGCTGATGTTGGCGCCGCTGCTGGCGCGACACAGCGTCGACCAGACTCAGACGAACTACCTGGACTTCGCCGCGCTCGGCCTGAGCATGCTGCTGCCGGTGGTGGCGATCCTGATGCTGACCAGCGAGTGGACCCAGCGCACGGTACTGACCACGTTCACCCAGGAGCCGCGCCGGATCAGGGTGGTCAATGCCAAGGTGACGGTGTCGGTATTGCTGGCATTGCTCGGCTCGGCCTTCGGTGGCCTGGTCACCCTCGCGGCTATCCTGATCGCTCAGGCCTCCGGCCGCACGGTCACCGCGGATCTGCATACCTCGCAGGCGATCGGCTTCGTGCTCTACGTCCTGCTCAACGTACTGATAGGTGTCGCGTTGGGTGCGGTGCTGCACAACACGGCCGCCGCGATCGTGTTGTTCTTCGTGCTGCCCACTGCCTTCGGGTTCCTGTCGAGTGCGATCAAGTCAGTCGGCAACTGGATCGATCCGGCCAGGACCGGCGATTGGGTGCAAGCCGGCCAGTGGTCTGGGCACGTCGGTCAGATCATCGTCGTTACCGCTCTGTGGGTAGTGCTGCCCCTTGCGGCCGGCATGTTCCGGACCGTCCGGCGCGAAATCAAGTAGTCCCGGCCGCTGCTCACTGGCCCGGCTGCCACCAGCAGCCGGGCCATTTGCCGTCAGCCGGCCGGCGTGCGGAGGCAACGGGAGGTCAGTTGCGGCCAGCGAGGACGCAGTCAGCGCAGACCGGCGCCGAACCAGCCGGCCCCGGCGGTGCCGCGCGATAGATGAGACAGCAACTGGTGCGACGAAACGCCGGACCCGGCACCCCGGGCTCGCTGGCAAGTCGGGGATCGGCGAGCGTAGCCGTGCCGATCGCGTACAGCCGAGCGGCGAGGTCTGGCCGCTGGTTGGCGGCTAGGTTCGTCGCGCTGTTGAGCGCCGAGGCGACATTGCCCCAGAGCACCCGACCGGACACCGCTATCAGCGAGGCCACTGCCGAGGTCAGCGCGGCAACCGGCCCGTCGATCAGCTGGGTCTCGCCGCCGTCCCTTCCGGCCGGCCGGCTTGCCGGCCCGACCGGCAGCGGCTCGGCAACGGACAGCGGGAACGGGCCGCCGAGCTCGTCCTGCCACCACAGCATCGGCAGCTCGCTCGCCAGCGGCCGGCCGGTGAGCGCGGCGACCGCCAGGCCGGGAGCGATCAGTCGCGCCACCAACCCCAGCTGCGCCACGGACGCGGCGAGCTTGAGTTCGATCTCCTCGACCGAGCGGCCGGCGGTCGCGGCCAGCGCGACGCGGACCGCGCCGACCCGAGCCAAGAGCACGTCCGGCTGCTCGAGAAGCTCTTGCATCGGACGCCAGGGCGGGGCCGGGATGGCGCCAATGGAATGGGTTTCGAGCGCGAAGAACGGGCCTAGCGCCGCGAGGTCGGGGATGACGGTACGCAGCAGGTGGCCCCCTTCGTGGCGAATGGGGTTAGGAATACACCCCGACCGGCTCGCGGTCCTTACTCGGTCTCGGACGCTCGTTGCCAACCATCCGTTCGACCAGGTTCGAGAAGACTAGCCCGATGGTGGCCCAGATGATCGCCTGATTGATCACCGAATAGAACCGGAACTTCCAGAGCACGTCTGCCGGGAACCCCGGGTACACCAGCTGACCTTGCGGATTGCTGATCGGCTGCGGCGTCTCGGTCGATGCGCGCGGGAAGCCAAGCTCGTGCTGATGCGCCAGGTTGGCCGCGAGATCGCCAAACGAAGGCAGGATGGCCATCAGGATCGAGATCACCACGACGAACGCACCGGCGGCCGCGAGGCTGGCGTGAAACCGGCCCAGGGCCGGCTGCAGGCGAATACCGAGATACACCGCCAGGCCCAGCAAGATCAGGGAAGCAGCGACCATCGTCAGGTACAGGTGTCCGCGGGTAGTGATGGTGAACGCGTGCCCGATGGCCGGCGGGTTCGCCGGATATTTCAGGAACGGCACCAGATACACCCCGAGGAACCCGAAGCCTGCGACCAGCAGGCCGAGGGTCCGCGGGCGGATCCCGAACCGGCCGTGCAGCACCAGATAGGCCACCGCGACCAGCGCCCCCATCGCGGTCGAGAAGGCGATGATGCCGCTGGCGACACCGACGGTGGACTGAACCGTGCGGCTGAAAATCTCCGGACCGTCGGAAGCGACCGGATGCCCGGCAGCCTTGTTCAGCTCCTCAAGGATCGAATCGCGGCCGGACTCGTAGTCGATGGCTTTGTTGATCTGCGGCTCGGCGAAGATCTTGGCGAAGATGAAGCCAAGGATGCCGGCAAGCAAGCCAGCCAGTGCACCCCGCAGAACTACCTTGAGTTCCATGCTGTGGTTCCCGCTCGGCTAGTGGCAGGGGAATCCAAGGAAATGCCGGGAGTCGTGGACCCACTCGTGGATCATCGTGGTCTTGCCGAAGACCGAGACCATGCCCTCGTCGACACCGACGAAGTAGTAGGCGGCCAGCGCGAGCATGACGGTGATGCTCAGCAGCCAGGCCACCCGCGCTCGAGACAGCGCCTCGGCTGAGATCTGGACTCTCGGCACGCCGGTGCTCGGTGCGGAAATACTCGTCACGGTAAAGCCTCCTTCAGGGATTCTGCGTCCCTCTAGCGGATGGGCGTCGTGACGGCGAAGTGTCTGACTCACCGGAACTCGCTCCGGCTTACAGTGGCGCAACCGTCCTGGATTCTCACCAGGTTCCGCACGCCATCACGCAAAAGGGATACTAGGGCCCGCGGAACCGATCGGTCAACCGTGCCGTTGGCGGCCGTTCGAACCGTTCGCGAACGACTACCGGTATTGGGATGAAATTCCGACTCGCGCGATTCGTTGAATTTTGGGACACCTGGCCGATATAAGTAGTGGAGACCGAGCGGGCTCCGGTTCGGTCTTGGGCCAGGGTGGTTGCAGGTATGGACGTTGTCAGATCTTCGGAGTCCGGCCTATTGCTTGAGCGCGCTGGCAAGGCCAGCCGGGCCCGACGCCAGACCTGGTGGCTGCTGGTTGCAGTACTGCTGGCGATCGCCGGCATCGCCGGGTCGGTGCTCGCCGCTGGCGCGGTGAGTGGCGCGGACAGGCAAAGGTCACGCCAGGAATTCGAACAGTCCACGGCCGAAATCACCTCGACCCTGCAGCTGGCGATCCAACACGAGGACGACCTCACCTTGAGCGGCGCCGCCTACCTCGCCGGCAACCCGAATGGCTCCAACGCCCAATTCATCAGATGGTCCAACTCGATTCAGGCAATGGCGCGCTATCCAGAATTGCACGACTATGGCAACGCGGTCATCGTCGCGGCGCCGAACCTCGCGGCGTTTGCTGCTCGGGCCCAGGCCGACCCTTGGGCACCGCTGGGTCCTGGCGGCAAGTTTCAGGTCGAGCCCGCAGGCATCCGCCCCTACTACTGCTTCGGGACGGTCGGCCAGGTGCGCAACGCGCAGGTCGGCGCGCCAGCCGGGCAGGACTTCTGCGCGACCGGGCTAGGACCGGCACTGATGGCTGCACGAGACGCGGGTACCCGCTCCTACGCGCCGTTCACGGTCGGAACCGTCTCGGAACTCGGCGTATCAACTCCTTACTACCGCGGCGGCGGCATCCCGCCGACCGAGCAGGGCCGCCGAGCGAACTTCTTGGGCTGGTTCGGTACCACCATCGTGCCGAACCTGCTGCTGGACAGAGCATTACAAGGCCATCCCCAAACGCAGGTCACTTTCCGGTACCAGGCCAATTCCTTGGAGGCCTCGTTCTCCAGCGGTGCCGCACCGGCCGGCGCCGAGTCGATAACGACGGCCCTGAACAACGGCTGGACGGTGCAGACCTCCGGTGCTGTCGCCAGTGCCGCGATCCTGCACGATACGAACGCGCTCAGACTGCTGGTCGCGGGCGTCCTGCTGAGCATCTTGCTCGGCGCACTGGTGTTCGTGCTGGGAACTGGCCGGGCCCGAGCCCGACGGCTGGTGGCCGAACGTAGCGCACAGCTACAGGGCGCGCAGGCCCTGCTCGTCGATACCGCCCGACAAGCAGGGATGGCCGAGATCGCCACGAACGTCCTGCACAACGTCGGCAACGTGCTGAACAGTGTCAATGTCTCGGCAAACCTGGTGTGCCAGAAGATCCGCTCGTCGAAAGCGAGCGGGCTCGACAAGGCGGTGGCGATGTTGAACGAGCATCCCCACGATCTTGGCGAGTTCCTGACCGATGATCCGCGAGGCAGGGCGCTACCCGGCTATCTCGATGCTCTGGCATCCACGCTCAGCGACGAGCGCGTGGAGGTCGACGCCGAGGTGCAGCGGCTGAGCAAGGGGGTTGCGCACATCAAGGAGATCGTGGCCGCACAGCAGTCGCTGGCCGGCGTTTCCGGTGTCGTGGAATCGGTGCGGATCAGCGACCTGGTCGAGGACGCGCTGCGGATGGCTGGAATCGACGAGGATGACGTGCGAGTCACACGCGAGTTCGGCGAGGACTCGCCGGTGTCGCTGGACCGGCACCGGGTCATGCTGGTGCTGGTGAATCTCATCAGTAACGCCTCCTACGCCATGAAGGGCGACGTCGGCCGGCCCCGGGAACTCGGCATCCGGGCCGAGCTGGTGGACGGGCAAGGCATGCGCATCACTGTGGTGGATAGCGGGGTTGGAATCCCGCCAGAGAACCTCACCCGGATCTTCGTACACGGCTTCACCACTCACCTCGACGGGCACGGCTTCGGCCTGCACTCCTCCGCGCTTGCGGCTACCGAAATGGGTGGCGCGCTGACCGTGCACGACAACACCGACACACCCGGCACGGCATTTACCCTGCAGGTCCCCGTCAATCGAGAATTGGTCCCAGTATGAGCACACCAGCGAACAGACGGATCCTGCTGGTCGACGACACGCCCTCCATCCACGAGGATTTTCGGAGCATCCTGGCTGGACCCGGTCCCGGTAGCGGCACCATGTCGAAGATCGACGCCGCCGAGCAGGCGCTGTTCGGCGAGGTATCGGCGGTCAGCGTGCCCCTCGCGTTCGAGCTTGACTCTGCCTATCAAGGCCGCGAGGGACTGGAGTTGGTCCGCTGCTCGCTGGCCGAGGCCCACCCTTACGCGATGGCCTTCGTCGACATGCGGATGCCCCCGGGCTGGGACGGGGTGGAGACCATCCGCGAGATCTGGCAGGTCGATCCCAGGCTGCAGATCGTGATCTGCACGGCCCACTCCGACTATTCCTGGGATGAGGTGCTGGGCAAACTCGGCACCGAGGATCGACTGCTGATACTCAAGAAGCCCTTCGACAATATCGAAGTTGCGCAGCTGGCCAGCGCGCTTACCGCGAAGTGGGACCTGACCCGGCAGGCGGAATTGAAAGTCAGCCGCCTGGAGGAGGCCGTCCAGGAACGAACCCGCGCGCTCGAGATCGCCAACAAGGAGTTGGAGACGCTCATCGGCGAGGTTACCCAGCTGGCCACCCACGACGTGCTGACCGGGCTGCCGAATCGACTGCTGTTTGCCGATCGGGCAGCGCAGGTGCTGGCGGTGGCTCGCCGGGACGGCAGCCGGCCCGCGGTGCTGATGCTGGACCTGGACCGGTTCAAAGAAGTCAACGACATCCTCGGCCACCTGGCCGGGGACCTGCTGCTCACCCAGGTAGCTACCCGGCTGTCTGGAGTCATCCGCCCCGGCGATACCGTGGCCCGCTTCGGCGGCGACGAATTCGCGTTGCTGCTCTCCGATGGCGGAGCCGAAGCCGGTGCCGAAGTCTGTGCGCGGATCTCGCAGACCCTCCAAGCCCCGTTCCTGCTTACCGATACCACGGTCGGGGTCGAGGCGAGCATCGGCATCGCTGCGGCGGCCTCCAACGAGCACCCGTCCTTGGAGGAGCTGCTACGTCAGGCCGACATTGCAATGTACAAGGCCAAGGCTGATCGATCAGGCTTTGCCCACTACGCTGCCTGCAACGATGACGGCACCCCGAATCGGCTCACCTTGATGGGTGAGCTGCGCCAGGCCTTGGACTGCGAGGAACTGGTCGTCTACTACCAGCCAAAGCTCGCCCTGGACACCGGCGAGCTGCTCGGCGTCGAAGCCCTCGTACGCTGGCAGCACCCCACCCGCGGCTTGCTGCCAGCCGCGGAGTTCATCGAGCTAGCCGAAGGTAGTGCACTCATCCAGCGGCTCACGACCGTCGTTATCGACAACGCGCTGCGTTGCAGCCGAGGCTGGCTGGATCAAGGGCTGCGACTACCGGTCGCCATCAACGTCAGCGCGCGCAGCCTGTGCGACCCCAAGTTCCCAGCGATGGTCAGCGAGCGGCTCGCTCACGCCGGCATCCCGGCCGATCTGCTCACCATTGAGATCACCGAGACGACAGTGATGGCCTACCCCAGCGTGGCGCTGGGGATCCTGCAGACGCTGCGGGGTATGGGCGTGCATCTGTCCGTCGATGATTACGGCACTGGCTACGCCTCGATGGCCTACCTCAAAAGCCTTCCGGTCACCGAGCTCAAGATCGATCGGGCTTTCGTCAAGGGCCTGAACAGCGATCCCAACGACGCCGCCGTCGTCCAGGGCGCGACCGAACTCGGTCACAATCTCGGCCTGTCCGTGGTAGCCGAAGGCGTCGAAGACGAGCCGACCATGACTACCCTCAAAGGCATTGGTGTCGATGTCGCGCAGGGCTACCACCTTGGGCTCCCAATGCCCGAAAAGCAGCTCCAGCAGTGGATCGCCGAACGCACCGCAGCCCTGACCGAACCCGTCGACGTTCCCTAGGAGCGCAGCGCGTTCGCCGTCGGTAACTGCTTAGCTGAGGGCCTCGATCCAGCGTTCGAGCCGGCGCACCTGGCCGCGCATCAGGTCGGGATCTTGGAAGGTGTTGGCGAGCAGCGTGGCGCCCTGCACGGCCGAGAGCAGGCTGATTGCCAGCTCCCGGGCGTCCTTGCGCCCGAGTTGCCGAAACTGGTCCTGAGCCCAGTCGAGGATGAGCGCAAATGGCCGCGCCGCCTGATCATCAGGGTCGTGCTGGTGCTTGTTTAGCTCTGAGGTGAGCGTGCCAATCGGACAGCCGTGCCGCGCGATGAGTTCACTCTGATCCAGCCAGCTCCGGGCCAGCGCCTTGAGTCGCGCAGTCGGGCTCGATCGGTTGTCCAAGGAGTCCAGCAGCGCACGTACTTCCGCGGTCCGTGCCGCGATCACCGCGGCCACGAGTTCGTCCCGGGACTTGAAGTAGTAGTAGACGTTGCCCGGCGGGACGTCGGCGGCAGCCGCGATTTCGGCGAGCGTCGTCCGCTCGACGCCCTGGCGGTACAGCAGGTCGGTGGCGCTGGCCACAAGCCGCTCTCGCTTACCGGCACTGGGGCGCATCTGTGAGTCAGTCATCTCACTTGCCAGCTTACCAAACTTGTTGATAGCTTAGTTAGTAGCCTCACTAACTGATGAAAGGCTCGCGCTTATGGCAACCCCGGTACTCGAAACCTCCTTCCTGACGACGCGCCGCGGCAAGCTCACCCTGATGCTGCTGTGCGCCGTCGCGCTGCTCGACTTCGTGGACGCCTCGATCGTCAATGTGGCGCTCCCCTCGATCCGCGACCACGTGCATTTCTCGGTACAAAGCCTGCAATGGGTGCTGAGCGGCTACCTGCTCAGCTACGGCGGGTTCCTGCTGCTGGGCGGTCGCGCCGCCGACCTGCTCGGACGCCGGCGGCTGCTCGTGGGCGGCACCTCGCTGTTCGCGCTCTCCTCGCTCGCCTGCGGGCTCGCCGGCAGCGAGG
>FTJM01000592.1_pt3 | contig 24300 bp, 23 predicted proteins | sample 1658941 | NCBI WGS metagenome assembly FTJM01 (sample SAMEA3914876, study PRJEB12502) | metagenome | biome: forest; material: soil | place: USA | collected 2011-06-22 | depth 0.3 m
GATGCTGTTCGGGGTCGCTAGGCCGACCCCGAACAGCATCAGTACCTTGCCGTTGACCCGCTGCACCAGCACCCGGCTGACAAACTGCGAGGACGCGAACACCGTCAGCGGGATCGGCAGGAATGCGAAGCCGGCCTGCAACGGGCTGTAGCCGAGCACGTTCTGCAGGAACTGGGTGAGGAAGAAGAACATCCCGAACATCCCGGCAAACAGCAGGCCACGCGCGACGTTTGCGCCGCTGCGGCTGGCGTTCGCAAGCAACCGCAACGGGGTAATCGGCTCCTCGGCGCGCAGTTCGACCGCGATGAACGCGGCGAGCAGCAGTGCACCCACCACGAACGACCCAACTGTCAGCGAGTCGCTCCAGCCGTCACTGGCCGCCCGGACGAAGCCGTAAACCAGCGAGCCCATTCCGAAGGTGGAGGTGAACGCTCCGGCGAAATCGAAGCGACCGTGCTGGCGCTCGGTCTCGGGCAATACCACCCGAGCCATCGCGTAGACCACGATCCCGATCGGCACGTTGACGAACAGCACCCACCGCCAGGAGGCCCACTGGGTGAGGATCCCGCCGGAAATCAGCCCCACCGCGGCGCCGCCGATGGATACCGCGGTGAACAGTGCGATGGCTCGCATCCGTTCCCGAGCTTCCGGGAACATCGTGGCCAGCAGCGCCAGCGAGGACGGTGCGGCCAGCGCGCCGCCGACGCCCTGCAGGGCGCGCGCGGCGAGCAGGAACCAGCCGCTGGTCGCGAAGCCGCCCACCAGCGATGCGATGGTGAAGACGGCGATGCCGGTCAGGAACGTGATTCGGCGGCCGAGCAGGTCGCCGGCTCGCGCGCCCAGCAGCAGCAGGCCGCCGAACGTCAGGGTGTAGGCGTTGAGCACCCAGGAAAGCTGGGCATCGGAGAAGTGCAGCGCGCTCTGCATGTCGGGCAGCGCGACATTGACGATGGTGGTGTCCAGGACCACCATCAGCTGGCTGGTGAGGATGACCGCCAGCACCAGCGAGCTGGCAGCGATCCGGCGGCGGATGAATCCGCCGCCGTCGGGCGTTGACTGTTGGCCTGGGCGGTTCAGTGTGGTGGAGGACATCTGCGGGTCGGCCTCTCGGAAGTTACGATCAAAGCGGATGGTGCTTCCGCTTACAATACGGAGGACGCCTCCGGTTTCGCAAGTTTATTTTGGTGGGGTCAGATCACGCCGGAACCGGGAATAATTGAGGGCGACAAGCTAGCGTGCGTGAGCGAATCGTGGCGAGAGGAGTGGAGCGAAGTGGCAGCCAGCGTGAAACCTGCGGCGGCGATCGAGCCGTCAGTCGCCGACCGCCCGATGCGTGCCGACGCTCGCCGCAACTACGACCGGCTCGTGCAGGCCGCCCGGCTCACCCTGTCGGCCCGCGGCAGCGACGCCTCGATGGAAGAAATTGCCAAGGCCGCCGACGTCGGGGTCGGCACCCTGTACCGGCACTTCCCGCGCCGGATCGACCTGGTCGAGGCCGTTTACCGGGAGGACGTCGACAAGCTCTGCGCGCTCGCCGAGCAGCTCACGCTCGAGGCTGAGCCGTGGGCTGCGCTGGTCGGCTGGCTCGAAGGCTTCGTGGTCTATGCCAGGTCCAAGCGGGTTTTCCTCACCGAACTGCACGAAGCGTTCGAAAAGAACCCAGACCTCGCGCTGTACTCCCGGCAGCGCATCGCCGCGGCGTCGGCCAAGGTGCTGACCCGCGCCCAGCAGGCCGGCCTCGCTCGAGCCGACATCGATGAGGCCGATCTCATGCAGCTGGTCGGCGGCATGTGCATGGCGAGAAACGGCGGCGTCGGGCAGAACGAGCGGCTGCTACGGCTGGTGCTGGACGGCATCCGGATCACCGGCTGAGACCGCCGCACCTCTAGAATCACCGCATGCGCGGTGATTCTCCTGGACAGGCCCGTCCGGTCGTAGTGGTCGGCGATCCGGTTCTGCACAACCCGACCGAGCCGGTCACCGCCTTCGACGACGAGCTGGCCGGCCTGCTCGAGGACATGTTCGCCACCATGTACGTCGCCGAGGGGGTCGGGCTGGCCGCTACCCAGGTCGGGGTGAGCCGGTCGGTCTTCGTCTACGACTGCCACGACGACGATGACGTCCGACACAAGGGTCACCTGATCAACCCGCGGATAGTCGCCACCGCCGGCCCCGAACAGCGGATCGAGGAAGGCTGCCTGTCGGTGCCCGGTCCGTACGCCACGTTAGGCCGGCCGTTCTCAGCGACCGTGTCGGGTCAGGACAAGCAGGGCAACCCGATCGAGGTCACCGGCACCGGGCTGTTCGCGCGCTGCCTGCTGCACGAGACCGAGCACCTGGCCGGCACCCTCTACATCGATCATCTGAACCGTCGCAAGCGCAGCCGGGTACTGCAAGCCATCGAGCCATTCCCGTGGAACGGCCCGCTGCCGCAGGTCAGCACCTCGGAGCTGATCGACGGCTAGTCGCGAGCAGCCGCGATCAACTCCGCGATCTGCACCGTGTTCAGCGCGGCGCCCTTGCGCAGGTTGTCGTTCGAGATGAACAACGCCAGCCCGCGGCCATCGGCCACCCCTGGGTCCTGCCGGATCCGCCCGACGTAACTCGGATCCTGGCCCGCTGCCTGCAGTGGCGTAGGCACGTCGGTAACCGTGACCCCGGGCGCGTCGGCGAGTAGCTCCAACGCGCGTTGCACCGAAAGCGGCGAACCGAACTCAGCATTGATGGACAGCGAGTGGCCGGTGAAAACCGGCACCCGCACGCAGGTGCCGGATACCTTGAGGTCAGCGATCCCGAGGATCTTGCGACTCTCGTTACGAAGCTTCTGCTCCTCGTCGGTCTCAAAGCTGCCGTCCTCGACTACCGAACCGGCCATCGGCAGCACGTTGAATGCGATCGGCCTGACGTACTTGACGGGCTGACCGAGGTCGACCGACGAGCCGTCATGGGTCAGCGCGGCCGCACCGGAACCGGCCTTCCGGACCTGCGAATCGAGTTCCTCGACGCCGGCCAGCCCGCTGCCGGAGACCGCCTGATAGGTCGAGGCGATCAGCCGGATCAACCCGGCCTCGGCGTGCAGCGGGCGAAGCACCGGCATCGCTGCCATCGTGGTGCAGTTCGGGTTGGCGATGATGCCCTTGCGGGCCTGGCTGATCGCTTCGGGATTGACCTCGCTGACGACCAGCGGCACGTCCGGATCCATCCGCCAGGCCGAGGAATTGTCGATCACGGTGACGCCGGCCGCGGCGAACTTCGGTGCCAGTGCCCGCGAGGTGCTCGCCCCCGCGGAAAAGATTGCGATATCGAGCCCGGTGGGGTCGGCGGTCGCCGCGTCCTCTACCAGCACGTCCTTACCATTGAAGGCCAACGACGTTCCCGCAGAGCGAGCCGAGGCGAAGAACCGGATCTCGGCGATCGGGAACTCTCGCTGCACCAGGATCTGCCGGACGACCGCGCCGACCTGCCCGGTGGCGCCAACAATGCCAACCCGTAAACCAGCGCTCATCGGCCGCTGCCGCCGTAGACGACAGCCTGCTCGTCCTCGGTGCCCAGCTCGAACGCATCGTGCACCGCACGTACCGCGACATCCAGGTCGGTGTCGCGGGTGACCACCGAGATCCGGATCTCGGAAGTGGAGATCATCTCGACGTTCACGCCGGCCTCGGCGAGGGCTGCGAAGAACGACGCGGACACCCCCGGATGCGAGCGCATGCCGGCCCCGATCAGCGACAGCTTGCCGATGTGGTCGTCGTAGAGCAGCTCCTCGAAACCGACCTGCTCCTTGACCTTGGTCAGCGCCTGTACGGCCGTCGAGCCGTCGGTCTTGGGCAGCGTGAAGGACACGTCGGTCCGGCCGGTGCCCTTGGTCGAGACGTTCTGCACGATCATGTCCAGATTCAGCTCTGCCTCGGCTAGTACCCGGAACAACGCCGCGGCCTGGCCGGGCTTGTCGGGAACACCGACCACGGTGACCTTGGCCTCGCTGCGGTCATGTGCGACGCCAGAGATGATGGCCTGTTCCACGGTGAGATCCTCCATGTTGCCGGCCACGATGGTGCCGGGCAGGTTAGAAAAGGACGAGCGGACGTGAATCGGTACCCCGTAGCGGCGGCCGTACTCCACGCACCGCAGCATCAGCACCTTCGCGCCACACGCGGCCATCTCGAGCATCTCTTCGTAGCTGATGGTCTCGAGCTTGCGGGCGTTCGGGACGATCCGCGGATCAGCGGTGAACACCCCGTCCACGTCGGTATAAATCTCGCAGACGTCGGCGCGCAGGGCCGCGGCCAGTGCTACCGCGGTGGTGTCCGAACCACCCCGGCCGAGTGTCGTGATGTCCTTGGTGTCCGGCGATACCCCCTGGAAACCCGCCACAATCGCCACATTGCCCTCGGCGACCGAGTTCTCCACCCGCCCTGGGGTGATGCTGACGATGCGGGCCTTGCCATGCACTGAGGTGGTCAGCACCCCGGCCTGGGAGCCGGTGAACGACTCGGCGGGGTAGCCCAGCGACTGGATAGCCATTGCCAGCAGCGCCATCGAGATCCGCTCGCCGGCCGTCAACAGCATGTCGAACTCGCGACCGGAGGGCACCGGAACGATCTGCTCGGCGAGGTCGATCAGCTCATCAGTGGTGTCACCCATCGCCGACACCACCACCACCACGTCATTGCCAGCACGGCGGGTGGCGACGATGCGCTCGGCAACCCGTTTGATCCGTTCGGCGTCGGCAACCGAAGATCCGCCAAATTTTTGGACGACGAGCGCCAACGTTGCCTCCGGGTTCGACTGCGCTTACTCGCCCAGTCTAAACGACCGCAACCACTGCATTACCCCGTCGAGCACCGCGCTACCGCGAGCACCGCGCTACCGCGAGCCCAGCACTACCGCGAGCCCAGCACCTCTAGATAATGCGGGTTGTACATGATGCCCAGGATGTTGCCGAACGGGTCGAGCACGGCCGCGGTTACGAAACCCTCCCCGCGAGGTGTGACCGGCTCATACTCCGTCGCTCCCATCGAGAGCAGCTTCTGCAGCGATGCCGCCACGTCCTCGACGTGCCAGTAGATCACCGCACCGGCCGGGCCGGTAGCCGAACTCTCCGGCGCGTAGCGGCTGTCGATGAGGCCCAGCTCGTGCTGGTAGTCGCCGATCCGGAACTCGACATAGGCCGCTGGCCCGTCCTCCGGGCGCTGGAAGTACGCCTCGATGCCGAGCAGCTCGCTGTACCACCGGCTGGCGGCGGTCAAGTCGTCGGCGAAGAAGCTGACGGTAGTGAGTCCTCGCAACATCGGTAATCCTTTCCTTGCGGGCGACCGGCGCCCCTAGCCAGTGATAGTTCCTATCCTCGCCGGCAAAGTGCTCACCGAGTGATCACTTTGTTTGCGAGACTGAGGCATGCGTGCCGATCGCCTGGTTGCCACCCTGCTGCTCATGCAGGCCCGCGGCCGGGTGACCGCGGCCGAACTCGCCGACGAGCTCGAGGTGTCGGTGGCGACCGCTCGGCGGGATCTGGAAGCACTGTCGACCGCGGGCATTCCGGTATATCCACAACCGGGACGGGGCGGCGGCTGGTCACTGCTTGGCGGTTCCCGGACCGATCTCAGCGGCCTGACCGCGACCGAGGCTCAGGCACTGTTCCTGCTGGTCGGGCCGGCAGCGTCCATCGCGCCCGACGCCAAGGCAGCGCTGCGCAAGCTGGTGCGGGCACTACCCGAGACGTTTCGAGCAGACGCCGAGGCCGCCGCCAGCGCCGTAGTGATCGATCCGGCCCGCTGGGGCGAGCATCGCCGGCCACGACCCGAGTTGGTGGAAACCCTGCAAGGTGCGGTCGTGACCGGTCACAAGGTCCGGCTGGCTTACACGAACCGGGCTCGCGAACCGTCGCAGCGGCTGGTCGATCCGCTGGGCCTGGTCGACAAGGACGACGTCTGGTACCTGCTGGCCGGCACCGAAACCGGCCAGCGAACGTTCCGGGTCGACCGGATCACCGAGGCGCAGGTCACCGAGCTGGTCGCCGAGCGGCCGGCCGACTTCGGGCTTCCCGACGCCTGGGACCGGGTCGTCGACGAGGTGGAGCACAAGCGCTCACTCGTCTGGGCCACGGTGCTGATCGAGGCCAGGTACCTGCCGGTGCTGCGCACCCAGTTCGGGCGTCATTGCGACGTCGACGGCTCACTTGCCGACGGACGCGTCCGCGCTCGGGTGGCCGCGCCGATGGCATTGATGATCGCCCAGCACCTCGCCGGTTGGGGCAACCTGGTCGAGGTGGCGGACCCGGCCGCGGTACGGACCGAACTTGCCCGGATCGGTCGCGAACTAGCCGACCGTTACGACAGCTAACCGGTCAGAAGTCCAGATTGTGCATGACGTGCTTGATCCGGGTGTAGTCCTCCAGGCCGTACATGGACAGGTCCTTGCCGTAGCCGGAGTGCTTGAAACCACCGTGTGGCATCTCGGCCACCAGCGGGATGTGGGTGTTCACCCAGACGCAGCCGAAGTCCAGCCGCTTGGACACCCGCATCGCCCGGCCGTGATCCTTCGTCCACACCGACGATGCCAGGCCGTACTCGATGTCGTTGGCCCAGCGAACGGCTTCGTCCTCGTCGCTAAAGGCCTGCACGGTGATCACCGGGCCGAAGATCTCGGTCTGGATCTGCTCGTCGTCCTGCCGCAGCCCGGACAGCACCGTCGGTGCGTAGAAGTAGCCACGATCGCCCTGCCGCGCGCCGCCGGCCAGCACCCGGGCGTGCTCGGGCAGTCGGTCGACCAGGCCCGAGACGTGATTCAGCTGGTTGGCGTTGTTCAGCGGCCCGTACAGCACGTCGGCGTCGTCAGCGGCTCCGGTCTTGGTCGCACCGGCCTGTTCGGCAAGCGCCGCGGCGAACTCCTCGGCGAAGCCAGCCGGCGCCAATACCCGCGTTGCCGCGGTGCAGTCCTGGCCGGCATTGAAGTAGCCGGCCAGCGCGATGGCCTCGGCCGCGGCACCGGGATCGACGTCGTCGAAGACCACTACCGGTGCCTTGCCGCCCAACTCCAGGTGCACCCGCTTGAGGTCGGCGGCGGCCGACTCGGCCACCTGAATCCCGGCCCGGGCCGAGCCGGTGATGGACACCATCGCCGGCGTGCGGTGCGCGACCAGCGCACGGCCGGTGTCCCGGTCACCGCACACCACGTTGAAGACCCCGGCCGGGAAGAATTCGGCGGCGATCTCGGCCAGCAGCAGCGACGAGGCGGGCGTGGTGTCCGACGGCTTGAGCACCACGGTGTTGCCGGCCGCCAGCGCCGGCGCGAACTTCCAGACCGCCATCATCATCGGGTAGTTCCACGGCGCCACCTGACCGATCACACCGACGGGCTCGCGCCGGACATAAGAGGTGTGTCCGGCCAGGTACTCGCCGGCCGATTTGCCTTCGAGTACCCGAGCGGCGCCGGCGAAGAAGCGCAGCTGGTCCACCATCGGCGGGACCTCTTCGCTGCGGGTGATCGCGATCGGCTTGCCGGTGTTCTCGCTCTCCACGGCCACGATCTCATCGGCGCGGGACTCGATGGCGTCGGCGAACTTCAGCAATGCCTGCTGCCGGTCACTGGGGGTGGTCTCCCGCCAGCTCTCGAAGGCCTTGGCGGCTGCCGAATACGCCCGATCAACGTCCTCCGCGCCAGACAGCGGTGAGGACAGATATACCTCGCCGGTGGCTGGGTTGATGACCTCCAGGCTGCGCCCATCGGCCGCCGGGACCCACTCGCCGTTGATGAAATTCTGCACCGAACGCGCCATTGCGGACCTCTCGTCAAGACTGAGCAACGATTTCAGTACCTGTTCTACCGTTTCAGCGACGAAAACGCCATCCATTGGTGGCTATGAGGCCAGAAATCAGCAGCCAGCCGTCAAGTTCCGCGCCCAGTTGAGGACAGCGATGCGCCACCACTGGTCGGTGCGCTATTGTCCAACCCATCATGTGCGCGCTGCTCCTGCTTTGCGGCCGTGACGAGGCTCAGGGACGCCGATTCTGATCGAGTTCGATCAGGCCGCGATCCGGTCGGCCCCTCGTCGCGGGTAGCAGTGTTGCGCCGACGAATCCGAGCCCGCAATTCACGGGCTCCTTCCTCGGCTAACAAGGAGTTCTTCTAGCATGACCAGTCATTTTGCGCGCCGCACGACCCAGCAACCGTCCGGGATGCCGGCGCACCGCTACCACGCCTTTGCCCCCGTTGAACTGCCCGACCGGCAATGGCCTTCGCGCACGATCACGGCCCCGCCGCGCTGGCTGTCGACTGACCTGCGCGACGGCAACCAGGCGCTCATCGACCCGATGAATGCCGCCCGGAAGCGGGCGATGTTCGATCTGGTGGTCAAGCTGGGCTACAAGGAGATCGAGATCGGCTTCCCGGCCGCCAGCCAGACCGACTTCGAGTTCGTCCGGGACCTGATCGAATCCGGCCGGGTGCCCGACGACGTCACCATCTCGGTGCTGACCCAGGCCCGCGAGGAGCTGATCGAGCGGACCGTCCAGTCGCTGGTCGGTGCCGCGCGCGCCACCGTGCACATGTACAACGCCGCCGCGCCGGTGTTCCGCAAGACGGTCTTCGGCTTCGACGGTGACGGCCGGCAACAGTGCAAGGAGGTGGCCACCAGCGGGATCCAGGCGGTCATGAAGAACGCCGAGTACTACCTGTCAGGCACCACCTTCGGCCTGGAGTACTCGCCGGAGATCTTCATGGACACCGAGCTGGATTTCTCGCTCGAGATCTGCGAGGCGGTGATGGATGTCTGGCAGCCCAGTGCCGACCGCGAAATCATCCTGAACCTGCCTTGTACGGTCGAGCGCTCGACGCCGAACGTCTACGCCGACCAGATCGAATGGATGAGCCGCAATCTGAGCCGCCGGGAGTTCGTGGCGCTGTCGGTGCACACCCACAACGACCGGGGCACTGCGGTCGCCGACGCCGAGCTGGCGGTGCTGGCCGGCGCCGATCGGATCGAGGGTTGCCTGTTCGGCAACGGCGAGCGTTCCGGCAACGTGGATCTGGTGACGCTGGGGCTGAACCTGTACAGCCAGGGCATCGACCCCGAGATCGACTTCTCCGATATCGATGAAATCCGCCGGACCGTCGAGTATTGCAATCGGATAGCTGTGCACGAGCGACACCCGTATGCCGGCGACCTCGTCTACACCTCGTTCTCCGGCTCGCACCAGGATGCGATCAAGAAGGGCTTCGACGCGCTGGACAAATCCGCCGCCGCCGCGGGCAAACCGGTTTCGGAGATGGCCTGGAACATCCCGTACCTGCCGGTCGATCCGAAGGACGTCGGGCGCTCCTACGAGGCCGTCATTCGGGTCAACAGCCAGTCCGGCAAGGGTGGCGTGGCCTACATCATGAAGTCCGAGCACAAGCTGGACCTGCCGCGCCGGCTGCAGATCGAGTTCAGCCAGGTCATCCAGCGGCACACCGAGCAGGACGGTGGCGAGGTCGACGCCGAGCAGATGTGGTCGATTTTCGAAGGCGAATACCTGTTCCGCAACCAGGCTGACTTCATCCTCAAGTCCTTCGCAACCTCGTCGGAGGACGGGGTGGATCGGGTACGCGCGACGGTCACCGCCTACGGCAAGGACTGGGACGTCTCCGGGGTCGGCAACGGCCCGATCGCCGCGTTCTGCACCGCGATCTCCGAGACCGACATGGGCCTGGGCGGGGTCGGCGTCCGGGTGCTGGACTACTCCGAGCACGCACTCACCTCCGGCGGCGACGCCGAGGCTGCCGCCTACCTGGAGATCGAGGTCGGTGACGAGGTGTTGTGGGGCGTCGGGATCAGCGAATCCATCGTCGGTGCGTCGCTGCGTGCGGTGATGAGCGCGGTGAACCGGATCGCCCGCCGCCCCTGACCTGGCTCAGCTGGCAGCCGAGGTCGCAAGTGCCGCGATGTGCTTGCCGATCTCCAGCGAACTGGTTGCAGCGGGGGATGGTGCGTTGAGCACATGCACGTTGCGACCACGGGAGACGATCAGGAAGTCGTCGACCAAGCCGCCGTCCGAGCGCAGGGCCTGCGCTCGGACGCCGGCGTGGCTGGGCACCAGATCGGCGGCGGTGATGTCAGGGACCAGCCGAGCCAGGCTCGCAGCGAACCGCTTCTTGGACAGCGACCGGGCCACCTCCATCATGCCGGCGCCGAGGTTGTTGCGGGCCAGCCGCCAGAAGCCGCCGAAGCGCAGCACCGCGGCGACGTCGCCCGGCCTGACGGTGCGCCAGTCATAACCCTCGCGGGCCAGTGCCAGCACCGCGTTCGGTCCGGCGTGCACGTTGCCGTCCACCATCTTGGTCAGGTGCACCCCGAGGAACGGGAACTCCGGATCGGGCACCGGATAGATCAGGCCCTTGACCAGGTGCCTGGCCTCCGGGCGCAGCTCGTAGTACTCACCCCGGAACGGCACGATCTGCGAGTCCACCGGCTCCGCGTGGGCCGCGTCGTCCTTGGCCGCGACCCGGTCGGCATGCAGGCCGGCGCAGTTGATCACCACGTCCGCGGTGCAGGCCATGCCATCGGTCTCCACGGTCGTGCTGCCGCCGTGCTGCACCAGGCCGGTGACCTTCACGCCGAGTCGCAACTGCGCGCCACGCTCGGTGAGGTCGGCTGCCAACGCCTGGCAGACCGCGGAGTAGTCGGTGATCGCGGTGGCTGGCACCCGCAGGGCGGCTATCGCGCGGACAAACGGCTCGTGTTCGCGGACCTGCTCAGGGCCGAGCTGGTGCACCTCGATGCCGTTGGCCAGCCCCCGCTGGTGCAACTTCTCCAGTCCGGGGAGCTCGACCGGGTCGGTGGCGACGATGAGTTTGCCGGTACGTTGCAGCGCAATCCCGTGCTGCTCGGCAAACGCGGTCATCGACGCGGCGCCGGCCCGACACATCACGGCCTTAGCCGAACCAGGCGGGTAATAGATGCCCGAGTGGATGACCCCGGAGTTGCGTCCGGTCTGGTGCAGCGCCAGCGCCGGCTCCTTCTCGAGCAGCGTGAGCTCGCAGCCGGGGTCGGCATCGAGCAGCGCTCGGGCCGTGGCGAGGCCCACAATGCCACCGCCGATCACTACATATCGGGTCATACCGCCCGCTCCGCTCGGTTGTGTCAAATTTTTGTGTCCGTCAAGGTATTCTTCAACCTGCATTGGGGGGATGCTGTCGCACCACCCTGCCTTACCTTCTCTGATGGGAGTTCGCAGTCGTGGCGGACGTAATCGCGCTTGGGCAGCCTACCGTGGGGCAACCGGAACTCGACGCCATTGCCGAGGTGTTCAGCTCCGGCTGGCTGGCCGGTAACGGGCCTACCTCCCGTCGCTTCGAGACCGCATTCGCCGAGCTTTCCGGCGTGTCGCACACGCTGGCGGTCAGCAACTGCACCGCCGCGCTGCACTTGGCGTTCATGGCGCTCAAGCTCGGTCCAGGTGACGAGGTGGTGGTCGCCGACTACACCTTCCCGGCCACCGGCCACGCGGTAATGATGACCGGTGCCAAGCCGGTCTTCGCCGACGTCCGATCCGACATCTGGACGGTGCAGCCGGCCGCCGTCGAGGCCGCCATCACCGAGCGAACCGTCGGCATCGTGGCCGTCGATGTGTTCGGCCAGGCCGCCGACTACGACGAGTTGCAGGCGATCGCGGACAAGCATGGCCTCTGGCTGGTCGAGGATGCCGCCGCCGCGTCCGGGGCGCTCTACAAGGGCCGGCCGGCCGGTTCGCTGGCCGACGCCGGCTGCTTTTCCTTTCACGGCCGCAAGGGCATCACGTCCGGCGAGGGTGGTGCGCTGACTACCAACAAGGCCGAGATCGATGCGCACGCCCGCAAGCTGCACGCCTTCGGCATCGAGAGCGCGCTGAGCCGGGCGGCCTCCGATGATCTGCCGGTGCCGGAGTTCGACGAACTCGGTTACAACTACAAGCTTTCCGACCTGGCTGCCGCCGTGATGCTGGTGCAGCTGGGCCGGCTGCCTGACCTGATCAAGGCCCGGCAAGGTGTCGCGGACGGCTACGCCGAGCGGCTGGGTTCGGCCGAACTCCTCACCCTGCCGGTGACCGCGCCGGATCGGGTGCACGTCTGGCAGAGCTACGTGCTCACCCTCGACGAGTCGGTCAACCGGGGTGCGGTTGCCCGGGAACTGCGGGCCGCTGGCGTGCAGTGCACCTTCGGCACCTATGCCTCCCACGTCCAGCCGCTCTACGGCGTATCGCCGGCCTGCCCGGTATCGGCATCGCTGTTCACCCGGCACCTGGCGATCCCGATGCACGCCAACCTCACCGAGACCGAGGTCGACCGGGTCGCTGACGCGGTGCTAGCCGCGGTGCCCGCGGCCGGCTGACCAACCCTAACCATCTACGGCAAACCACACGCGGAGAGACGAATTATGGCTGACAAGACCGTTCTGTTCACCGGCGGCGCAGGCTTCATCGGCAGTCACGTGATCCCACTGCTGCTGGAGAAGGACTACAAGATCCGGATCCTGGACAACATGTTCCGCGGCGACCGGGACAAGATGGCCGAGTTGGTGGCGGGCGGCAACGTCGAGCTGATCGACCAGGACGTCCGCTACGGCGGCTCGGTACAGCGCGCCATGAAGGGCTGCGAGTCGGTCATCCACTTCGCGGCGGTGTCCATCAACAAGTCGGTATCCGATCCCGATGAGTCCATGGACATCAACATGATCGGCAACCACAACGTCTTCGCGTCCGCGGCCGACGAGGGCGTCCGGCGGCTGGTCTTCGCATCCAGCGCATCGGTGTACGGCGAGCCGGACAGGCTGCCGATGCACGAGGACGACACGCTGCACCCGCTGACGCCGTACTGCATCAGCAAGCGGGCCGGCGAGGACCTGCTCGGCTTCTACCAGCGCAGCAAGGGCCTGAACTGGATCGCGCTGCGGTTCTTCAACGTCTACGGTCCCGGCCAGAAGACCACGGCGTACTACACCTCGGTGATCAACCACTTCGTGAACCGGCTACGCAACGGCCAGCCGCCGGTGATCGACGGCAAGGGCGAGCAGTCGATGGACTTCATCCACGTGCACGACATCGCCACCTCGGTCATCGCCGCGCTCGAGGCAGAGCGGGGCAACCTGCCGGTCAATGTCGGTACCGGCATCGACACCTCGGTGGCCGACCTCGCCCGGATCCTGATCGAGGCGGTCGGGGTGGATGTCGAACCGCAGTTCAACCCGCGCGACGTCCTGGTGAGCCGCCGGGCGGCCGATATCACCCGTGCCAAGGAGCTGCTGGGCTGGTCGCCGACCATCGAGGTCAAGGACGGCATGATCGACCTGGTACGCAACGGCGGATGAGCCCGGCCGACGGGCTGCCTGCCAACCCGTATAACCCGCATGCCTGGATCATCGGCGAACCGCTGATCGGTGCCGGTACCTGGATCGGCGCGTTCACGGTGATCGACGGGTCGGGTGGGCTGACCATCGGCGAAGGCTGCGACGTCTCGTGCGGGGTTCAGATCTATACACATTCCTCGGCCAAACGCTGTGTCAGTGGGCGGGAGTACCCGGTCGTCGACCGGGCGCCCACCGTGATCGGCAACCGGGTGTTCATCGGCGCGAACGCGATCATCCAGATGGGGGTCACGATCGGCGACGGTGCGCTGGTTGCCGCCGGCGCGGTGGTCACCCGGGATGTTCCGGCCGGAGTGCTCGTTTCCGGGGTGCCGGCCAAACCCACCGCTCGGGTGGTTGCGGTAGGCGATCAGGTGTCCTATGAGCCTTTCATCGAAACGGAATCCATGACGTGAGCGTACGAATCCAAGCCTCGGCCGATGTCGATCCCGCTGCGGTGATCGGCGACGGCTCGTCGGTGTGGCACCTCGCACAGGTGCGCGAGGACGCTGTGCTCGGCGAGAACTGCGTAGTCGGTCGAGGTGCCTACGTCGGGTCGGGCGTGCAGATCGGCGACAACGTCAAGATCCAGAACTTCGCCTTGGTCTACGAACCGGCGGTACTCGAATCAGGTGTGTTTGTCGGGCCATCCGTGGTGCTGACCAACGATCACTATCCCCGCGCGGTCAATCCGGACGGCACGCCCAAGAGCGCCGCCGACTGGCATCCGGTCGGCGTCACGGTACGCGAGGGCGCCTCGCTGGGGGCCCGGTCGGTGTGCGTGGCACCGCTCGTCGTCGGGCGCTGGGCGCTGGTCGCAGCTGGTGCGGTAGTGGTGTCAGACGTTCCTGATTACGCTGTGATGGTAGGGGTACCGGCTCGTCGGATTCGCTGGGCTGGACGCGCCGGCGAGCCGCTGGAAGACCTCGGCAGCGGCAAGTTCCGCTGCCCGATCACCGCGGAGACCTACACCGAGACCGACGGGGTCCTGGCGCTCGACTGACCGGCCGATACCGCGGGCAGCTGCCCGACGCGCGCCTTTGGTGCAGTGTGGTAACGATGCCCGATTTGGACTACCGGATAATACGTCGATCTGCCATTATTCGCGACACTCGGCTACCCCGGGCCGAACCAGTCCCGAAGGAGTGCACATGCGATCAAACCTGCGAGCTCTGACGATCATGTCGGTCGCTGCCTGCGGCGTTGGCCTGCTGCCAGCGATGTCCGCGTCCGCGATGCCGGCTACCGGACCGTCTGACTGCACGTTCACCAAGATCGACGCCTACACCGGCTCGTTGACCTGCACCAACCGGCCAGCCACCCAGCACTGGGACCTCGACCTGATCTGCGGCCCGTTCGCCCTCGACGCCGACGGCAACATTGTCACCGGCAATGGCACCTCGGTCGCGCACTGCACCTACGCCGGCATCAGGAGCTGGGAGTTCCAAATCGACTAGCCACTGACTATCCGGACAGGTCGACCGTCAGGCCGGTTCGCGCCGACTCCAGCACCGCCTCGGCCACCCGAACCGCCGCCAAGCCGTCCCGCAACGTGACGATGTCCGCCGCCAGGCCACGCACAGCATCACGGAACTGCTCGTGCTCGGTACGCAGCGGTTCGGCCTTGGCGAACGCGAACCGGGTCACGTTTCCCTCGGTCATGCCGCGGAAATGTGCGATGTCGGACCACTCGTTGGTGACTGTACCGTTGGCATAGAACGTCAGGTCGGCAGACAGCGTGTCAGCGAGGAAGGTCCCGCGCTCGCCGGTCACCACGGTCAGTCGCTCCTTCATCGGTGACAGCCAGTTGACCAGGTGGTTGGTGACCACTCCATCGGTCAATTGTCCAGCAATCGCAACCAGATCCTCATGTTCCCGGCCGCTCTTGTGCGCGATTCGAGCGCTCACCGAACTGAACTGCTGGCCGCTCACGAACGCGGTGAGATCGATGTCGTGGGTGGCCAGGTCCTTCACGACACCCACATCGGCGATCCGGACCGGGAACGGTCCTTGCCGCCGGGTGGCAAGCTGGTAGATGTCACCGAGTTCGCCATTCTGCAACCGGGCCTTGAGCTGTTGCAATGCCGGGTTGTAACGCTCGATATGCCCCACCGCCCCCACCAGGCCGGCAGCCTCGAACCTCTCAACCAGCCGGGTAGCGGATTCCTGCGACGCCGCAACAGGCTTCTCGATCAGGACATGTACCCCGGCATCGGCCAACTGCATGCCGACCTCTTCGTGCAACGCGGTGGGCACCGCCACCACGCAGTAGTCCATACCCTTGGCGATCAGCGCATCCAACGACGTCAGCACCGGCACCCCGTGTGCGGCGCCATGCGGGTCGCCGGCCGGGTCCGCCACCGCAACCAGGTCGACCCCGTCAATCGATCCGAGCAGCCGGGCATGATGGCGACCCATCGAACCGAGCCCGATCAGGCCCGCCCGCAACCGTCCAGCTGCCTGCGCCATCAGGCACCCGCCGCGGCAACCGCGTTGACCGCTTCGACAATCCGGCCGAGATCGTCCTGGCTAAGCTTGGGATGTACCGGCAACGAGATGACCTCAGCCGCGGCCCGGCTGGTCTCCGGCAGGTCGAAGGTGTGCCCGAACGACGGCAACTGGTGGGTCGGGATCGGGTAGTAGACACCGGTGCCAATCCCGCGGTCGGCCAACTCGGAAACGATCCGATCCCGCTCCGAACCGGGCACCCTGATCGTGTACTGGTGATACACGTGCACGGCGCCTTCGGCCACCGGCGGCACCACCACATTGCGCAGCCCGGCGTCGAGGAAGGCGGCATTGCGCTGCCGCTGCTCCGTCCAGCCGGCGAGTTTGGTCAGCTGGACCCGGCCGATCGCGGCATGAATGTCGGTCATCCGAGTATTGAAACCGATCACCTCGTTCTCGTAACGGCGCTCCATACCCTGATTGCGCAGCAGCCGCACCACCCGGGCGAGTTCGGGATCGGCCGTGCTGACCATGCCGCCCTCACCGGAGGTCATGTTCTTGGTTGGGTAGAAGCTGAACGCCCCGAACGTCCCGAACGAACCCACCAGCCGGCCATCCAGGCTCGCCGCGTGTGCCTGCGCGGCATCCTCATAGATCGCAAGCGAATGCCGCTCGGCGATCTCGGCGAACTCGTTCATTGCCGCGGGGTGCCCGTACAGATGCACCGGCATGATGCCAACGGTCCTCGGCGTGATGGCCGCCTCGACCGCTTTCGGATCCAGGCAGAAGGTCTCGGCTGAGATATCGACGAATACCGGGGTGGCACCTGCCAGCGCCACCGAGTTCCCGGTGGCGGCGAACGTGAACGACGGCACGATGACCTCGTCACCGGCCTTCACGCCGGCCGCGAGCAGGCCCATATGCAGCGCCGAGGTGCCGGAGTTCAGCGCTACGCACTCCACGCCGCCGGCCACCGGGCTGAACTCGGCCTCGAACGCCGCGACCTCCGGACCTTGCGCGATCATGCCGGAGGCAAGCACCCGGTCAACCGCCGCGCGCTCCTCGTCTCCGATGCTGGGTGCAGCGGCAGGAATCTTGGTCTTACTCATCGGTCAAACCTCCGGGCGGCGGCAAAACTGCAGGAAAGGGCATCGGCGATCCCTGATCGCACACTTCTTAACGCAGGCCATATAGTACTGGCCGGGCAACCTTGCGTCTTACATAGACGATCAGCAATAGCGCTGCAAACAGCGCAAATGTCCCAGTGGCAAGCACCACAATATAGAACTCGGCACTGACCGCTCGCGGCGGCTTGCCCACGCTGTACACACCAAGCGCGCTGTTCGCGTCACCGGTCTCCGGCAGCGATTTAGGGTTGGCCGGCACAACGCCACTGCGGACAAGCAGTGGCTGGGCCCCGTCGAACACCACATTCGCCGCGGCCGCCGCGGCAGGTTTGGCGGCAATCGCGGCGGCCGGGTTGATGATCCCGAGCCCGTAGCTGGGGTCCCGACCCACCGCACCCCGGTCGGTCACCGTGTCGAGCAACCGGGTCAGGATTTGCCTGTTCGTCTCGCGCGGGTACTTGGACCAGATCAGCGCCAGTGCCGCGGAAGTCATCGCAGTCGCCTGCGAGGTCCCCTCACCGATGAATGCCGAGGACCGGCTGAGGCTGGGGATGTTATCGCCCGGTGCCGAGACCGTCAGGTACGGATGGCGGGACGAGAACGCCGAGACATTGAGCTGCCGGTCGATCGATCCCACCGACACCACGCCGAGGCAGACCCCCGGCTCCTCGACCGGGCTGCCCTGCTCACCAGAGTTCCCGGAAGCGGCCACCACTAGCGAACCTTTACTGAGAGCGTGCAACACCGCGCTCTGCAACGGCCCCGGGCACGGATCGGAACTCCCGCTCTGCAGGCTGAGCCCACCCAGGCTCATGCTGATGATCTGCGCGCCGTGGTCTGCCGCGTAGTTGATCGCGGCAGCGGTCGCGTTGTCGGTAGGGGTGCCGTTGCGGATCACGCCGCGCAGCGGGACGGCCAGCGGCAAGATCCTGGCGGCCGGAGCCAACCCCGCGACATCGCCCAGCCCGAGACGAGCCACGATGATCGACGCCATCGCGGTGCCATGCGAGAACGCATCGGAGTCATAGTCGGTCCGGCCATCACTGCCATTGCCGATGAAATCGGCGCCGGACAGCACCTTGCCCTGCAACTCCGGCAGGCTGGCCTGGACACCGGTGTCGACCACCGCGACCGTGATGCCCCTGCCGTCGGCGCCGGCGGCCCACAGATTGTCGACCTGCCAGGCATCGAACCACCACTCCGGCGCCTGCGGCGGACCTGGCGTCGCGGCGACCGCCACGCCAGGCAGCCCGACGATCGCAAGCGCCAGCGCGGCGGCGATACCCGACCGGACCATCAGTCGACCCTTCATGGTGCACTCACCCAGTAGATGGCGTTCAGATCGCTGATCGAGGCCGCGGCCTGCACCCGGACCTCGGTCTCGCCGGAACGGCTGACCGCCTGGTTGTTGAAGTCCCAGACCTTCCAGCTGCCGCTGACCGCGACGTTGACCGTCAAGTCGACCCGACCGTCCGCGGTGCTGGACAGTGCGATCGTCGGCACATCGGAATGTCCGACATTCTCGGTACCGCGCAGGCTTCCAGGAATCGGCCGGCTCTGGTCAGGCAACGGGCAATTGAGGTCCTTCGAGGTGCCGCCGAGGCAGCCGTCCAGCGCCTTGTGTAGCGAGGCGGCCAGGGTCTTCTTGGCCTCGGCAGAGACGGACACGCTCAGCGAGGTGTCCCTGTTGTCGTCGATGTAGCGAATCATCGGCTGACCGTCCGGCTGGACCGCCGGGTTTCCGGTGGCCACCGGCAGCGCACCTGGGAACAGCACCAGATGCCCGGACGGCATCGGCCGCCCGGCGAAGCTCAACCGGTTCAGGGTGCCGTCGCCGCCGGACAGGTTGATCGACGTCGCGACCCGGCTGAGCCGCCAGGACGAGCCCTGCTTGACCAGCTCCACGGCGTCGACGACGTGCTTGGTTCCGGAGCTGAACACCAGCTGATAGCTGACCTGGGTGGTTGCCCGGTTGCCGTGCACCGCGGTCGCCCCCACCACCACGTCATGGAACTTGGCGACCGCCAACTGTTGCTTGAGGACCGCGCTGGTCAGATAGTCGCTGCGCGGTGCGGAGGCCGCCAGCGCGAGCGCGGCCGGCGCATCCCCCCGAGCCAGCGCGGCAAAGTACCGCTTCACGGTGGTCCGCGGCGCGTGATCATCGCGATAGCGGGCCGCCGCGCCAAACCCGAGCAGCACCGCCAGCACGGCACACACCGCGGCGGCCAGCAGGTACCGGCGCCGGCGCCGGGCACGGCGGGCCGGCTGCGGTGCGCTCGGCACACCGGCCGGCAGCTCAGCCTGAAACAGCTGCCTGACCGGCGCATGCGGCGGTGGCGGCGCCCAGCCACCGCCCACTCGATCGTTGTTCATACTGGTTGTTTGCCCCGTTACCTTCGGAAGTGACATTCGGCTCGTTCGTACGTCTGGTTACTAATCGACCGTCCGGCGGCCGGAAAAAGCCCGACCGAGGGTGACTTCGTCGGCGTATTCGAGATCGCCACCAACCGGCAGCCCGCTCGCCAGCCTGCTGACGGTGACCCCCATCGGCTTGATCAGCCGAGCAAGATAGGTCGCGGTAGCCTCGCCCTCGAGGTTCGGGTCGGTCGCCAGGATCAGCTCGGTCACCGTGCCGTCGGTAAGACGGTGCAGCAGCTCTCGTACCCGCAGATCGTCTGGACCGATCCCGTCAATCGGGCTGATCGCTCCGCCAAGCACGTGATACCGCCCTCGGAACTCCCGGGTCCGCTCGACCGCGACCACGTCCTTGGGCTCCTCGACAACGCAGATCACCGTGGCATCCCGGCGCGGATCCCGGCAGATCCGGCATTCCTCGGAGTCAGAGACATTGCCACAGATCCGACAGAACTTGACCTCGGCCTTCACCCTGCGCAACACCGCGGCTAGCCGCTCTACATCGGCCGCCTCGGTAGCGAGCAGGTGGAACGCGATGCGCTGAGCACTCTTCGGCCCGATACCCGGCAGCCGGCCCAGCTCGTCGATCAGATCCTGAATCGCGCCCTCGTACATCATCGGTGCATCACAGGCCGGGGATGCCCAATCCGGCCATTCCGCCGGTCAGCGGCCCCATCTTCTCGGCGGCAAGCTCACCGGCCCGGCGGGTCGCGTCCCGGACCGCCGCGACGACCAGATCCTGCAAGGTCTCCACGTCGTCAGGATCGACCACCTGGGCAGCGATGGTGACCGCGAGCAACTCACCGCTGCCGGTCACGGTGGCCGCGACCAAGCCGCCGCCCGCCGAACCGTCAACCCGAGTTTCGGCCAGCTGTGCCTGCGCTAGCGCGAGTTGCTCCTGCATCTTCTGCGCCTGCTTCATGAGCTGCTGCATGTTCGGCTGGCCGCCTGGTCGCACGTCGATCTCCCGCTCGGTGAATGATGGCAATCCGACTCGACAGTGCTATTTGTCGCCGAGCTTGCGTCAGCCTAACCCGCACCTCTGGCAGTCTTGATGTTCATGCGAGTCGTGTTCGGGTTGTTCTCCGCGATTGCCGCCCTGCTGGTGGCCGGCTGTACCGCCGCACCGCAGCCGAGGACAGCCGATCCGACCTCGCCGGGATCGGCATCGGTGACCAGCACCTCGGCGTCGGTTTCACCGCCCTCGGCCCGTCCCAGTTCGAGCCATCCCACGCATTCGGTGACTTCGAGCAAGCCGTCGTCAGTCGCGGTCAGCGCCAAGGCAACGCCGAGCAGCACGCCGACCAGCCCACCTGCGAGCCCGCTGCCAGCGCCGGCCAAGCCGTTGACCGGCACCGTCATCGTCCTAAATCCTGGCCATAACGGCGCCAATGCGGCCAACCCGGCAGCCATCAACCGCCAGGTGCCGGCGGGGTTCGGTGAGTACAAAGCCTGCGATACGACCGGGACCGAGACCAACGCCGGCTACCAGGAGCACGCGTTCAACTGGGACGTCTCGCTGCGGGTACAGGCCCTGCTGCAGGCCCGTGGCGTCAAGGTGATCATGACCCGCGGTTCGGATAGCGGGATCGGCCCGTGCGTGGATGAGCGCGCCCGGATCGGCAACCAGACCGGCGTGGCCGCGGTGGTGTCGATCCACGCCGACGGGGCACCGACCAGCGGCCACGGCTTCCACGTCTGCGAGGACTCCCGACAGCCTGCGGGCGCCGCGGTGGCTGCCGCCTCCCATCGGCTGACCGTGGCCATACACGATGCGCTGCTGCGCGGCTCCGGGATGACCGTGTCCAGCTACCTCGGCTCCAACGGCTACTACCCGCGCGATGACCTAGCCGGCCTCAACCTGGCTACGGTTCCGGCGACCTTCCTGGAAATCGGCAATATGCGCAACTCTGGCGACGCTTCGATCCAGTCCGCGGCGGCTGGCCGGCAACGCATCGCGGTGACCGTCGCGAACGGCATCCTGGCCTGGTTGGGCCGCTAGCGACGAGCCGCCAGGCGTGGCTGGAGCGCGGCGAGCAGGCCAGCGCAGGCCCGTTCGATCTGGTCGAGCACCAGGTCGAACCCCCGCGCATCGTCGTAGTACGGGTCCGGCACGTCGAGATCACCGGCAACCACCGCGGCTGGATCGTAGGAGCGCAGCAGGCTGATCGAAGCCGTCGCCTCGCCCGGGTCCGCGGCAAGCCGGGCGAGGGTGCCGAGCCGGGCGAGATGGCTGGCGTCGATGGCCAGCACCAGATCCCGCTCGGCGAAATCGGCCGGCGAAAATTGCCTCGCCACGTGCCGGACGGGCTGATAGCCATGCGCTTCGAGCGTCCGGCGGGCCCGTGGATCCATGTCGTTGCCGGCATGCCAAGGGCCGGTGCCGGCGCTGTCCACCAGCACCGTTTCCGAGAAGTCGGCGTCGGCCAGCAGCCCGCGAAAGACAACTTCGGCAGTGGGTGAGCGGCAGATGTTGCCGGTGCACACGAAGCACACCCGCAACGGCGACGAGCTCACGAGCCCTCTATCGGACGGGCACCCAGGCTCTCTTGTAGCAGTGCGATGGCGACCGCTTCCGGATCGCCACCGGCCCGGTTAGCACCGCTGACCTCATCGCCATCCTCGTCGACCCCGTCGTCCTCGGTCGCCGGCTTCGGCGGTGGCCGGCCAGCCGTCGGCTGGGGCTGGGTCGGCTGCGGCGCGGCGACCACCGGCGCACTGCCCGGGCCGGCGTCGATGTCGACCTCGATCTTCCAGCCGCCGCCGACGACCGCGGCCAACGATTCGCGCAGCACCGAGAGGTTGCTGTCATCGCTGATCATCTTCGCGATGGCGGCGGAGGTGGCAGCAAGCCGGATCAGGGTGCCCTCGACCTGAGCGATCGAAGCGTTGTCCAGCAGCGCCCGGGTGCGCCTGCTTCGCGAGCGAACCTGATCCAGCACGTCCGGCCAGTGCCGGCGCAGCCCGGCTGAGTCGGTGGAGTTGGCCAGGGCCGCAGTGGCATCGTCGCGAACCGCCGGTGAACTGGCCGCGGGCGCGGCCGGGGCTGCCTGAGCGGTCTCGGATGCCGCGGCCGGCTCAGGCTTCGCTGCTTCCGAAGGGCTTGCTTCCGTTTCGGCTGAATCCGCTTTTGCTGGGTCCGTTTTTGCTGCGTCCGGTCTGGCTGCCGCTGGTTTGGCTGGGTCCGTTTTGGCTGGGTCCGTTTTGGCTGGGTCCGTTTTGGCTGGGTCCGTTTTGGCTGGGTCCGTTTTGGCTGGGTCCGGTCTGGCTGCCGCTGGCTTGGCTTCTTCCGTTTGGGCTGGGTCCGGTCTGACTGGGTCCGGTTTCGCTGCCGCTGGCGGGGTCACCGGCTTGCTGGCTGGTGGTCTCGGTGCGGCTTGCGGACTCGGTGCGGCTTGCGGACTCGGTGCGGCGGCTGGCTGAGCGGGCGCCGCCGGCATCGGGTCTGGGCTGCCAGTTGCCATGCCTTGGCGGCGCTCGAGCCGTTCGATCCGCTGCATCACCGCGGCGCTGTCGGCGGCGGCATCGGGCAGCAGCATCCGGGCGCACAGCAGTTCCAGCATCAGCCGGGGCGAGGTGGTGCCGCGCATGTCGGTCAGCGTGGTGTGCGCTATGTCGGCATAGCGGACCAGGCTCGCCAATCCGATCCGGCGGGACTGATCAGCCATCCGATCGGCCTGATCGCCGGCGTAGTCGATCATGCCCTTCTCGACCGCGTCGGGAACCGCGTCGAGCACCATCAGGTCGCGAAACCGTTCCAGCAGGTCGGCGGCGAACCGGCGCGGATCGTGGCCGGCCTCGACGACCCGGTCGATCGTCGAGTACACCCCGGCCGCATCCCCAACCGCGAGCGAATCGGTCATGTCATCCAGCAACGCCGAGTCGGTGACACCGAGCAGGCCGACCGCCCTGGCGTAGCTGACCCCTTCCGGCCCCGCCCCGGCCAGCAGCTGGTCGAGCACCGACAGCGAATCACGAGCCGAGCCGGCACCGGCCCGAACAACCAGCGGGAACACGCTGGGTTCCACGATGGCGTCTTCGGCCTGGCAGATCCGCTCCAGATGCGCGCGCAACACCGTCGGCGGGATCAGCCGAAACGGGTAGTGGTGCGTCCGCGACCGGATGGTCTGCAGCACCTTGTCCGGCTCGGTGGTCGCGAAGATGAAGATCAGGAAGTCCGGCGGCTCCTCGACGAGCTTGAGCAGGGCGTTGAAGCCCTGCGTGGTGACCATGTGGGCCTCGTCGATGATGTAGACCTTGTACCGATCGCGGACCGGCGCGTAGTACGCGCGCTCCCGCAGATCACGCGCATCATCGACGCCACCATGGGAGGCGGCGTCGATCTCGATGACATCGATCGAGCCTGAACCGTTCGGCGCCAGATCGATGCATGACCCGCAGACCCCGCACGGCGTCGGCGTCGGGCCCTGCTCGCAGTTGAGCGAGCGCGCCAGGATCCGGGCGCTGGAGGTCTTGCCACAGCCGCGCGGCCCGGAGAACAGGTAAGCGTGATTGATCCGGGCCGCCGATAACGCTTGCATCAGGGGAGCCGTCACATGCTCCTGGCCGATCACCTCGGCGAACGTCGCCGACCGGTACTTGCGATAGAGCGCCAATGCCACCGGCTCACCCTATCCCGGAGCGCTGACGGCAAACACGCGCGAGCGGCGGCGCTGTTTCGCCGACCCGGCCCGCGGGTTAGGTTTGCTAGTACGCCGAGCGGAAGGAACCGTGGCGGACGTGCATCCGGCCGAGACCACCCCCATCGCCATCGCTGAATTCGACAGCGCCCCGGCAGCCGACGCCGCGGCCGAGTTGATGCCGTGCTGCGCCAGCCGGCGGTGGATCAGCGCGCTGGTGAGCGGGCGCCCGTACGGCCGGTTGGACCGGCTCAGCGCGCGCTCGGACGCGATCCTGGCCAGGCTGGACGGACCCGAGCTGGCCGCCGCGCTC
>FTJM01000901.1_pt3 | contig 22988 bp, 19 predicted proteins | sample 1658941 | NCBI WGS metagenome assembly FTJM01 (sample SAMEA3914876, study PRJEB12502) | metagenome | biome: forest; material: soil | place: USA | collected 2011-06-22 | depth 0.3 m
GGCCCGCGCGAAGTCCAGCGCCAGCGTCGACTTACCCATGGCGGGACGAGCCGCGATGATGATCATCTGGCCCGGGTGCAGCCCATGCAGCATCTCGTCCAGATGCTCGAAGCCGGTCGGCACGCCCCCGTGCCCGTCGTTCATCTGGATCCGGTCCAGCTCGTCCATGGTGGGCTGCAGCAGATCCTCGATGCGGACGTAGTCCTCGGTCGTGCGTCGCTCGGTCACTTCGTAGATCTCGGCCTGCGCCCGGTCGACCACATCATCGACGGTGCCCGCCATACCCTCGCCACCGGCGGCGCCGTAGCCCATCTGGACGATCCGGGTGCCAGCCTCGACCAGCCGCCGCAGGATCGATCTCTCGGCCACGATCTCGGCGTAGTAACCGGCGTTGGCCGCGGTCGGCACTCCGGAGATCAGCGTGTGCAGGTACGGGTGACCGCCCACCCGGCTGATCGTGCCGGCCCGGGACAGCTCGGCCGCCACCGTGATCGCGTCTGCCGGCTCGCCCCGGCCATACAGATCCAGGATCGCGTCGTAGATCAGCTGGTGTGCCGGGCGGTAGAAGTCGTTGCTGCGCAACACCTCGATGACGTCGGCGATCGCATCCTTGGACAGCAGCATGCCGCCAAGAACCGATTGTTCCGCCTCGATGTCCTGCGGCGGGGTGCGGTCAAATTTCGGGCCACCTGGATCCTCGTCACCAACAGCTCGTAGACCCGCACCCGACGTCACGCCACCACCATTGATTCTCGACTAGTCATGCCTGCGCCCCAGAGCTCATGCACCCTGCTTACCTGGCGGCTACGACAGTTTTCGAGAACCTGTTCGAGGCGGTCTGGTTGCGGAGCGCATTCAAGGCGGTGGGCTGGCGACGACGTTAGAGTCAGCGGGCGGCTGGGACAACCTGGCCTGTGCACACACCTGTGGACAATCCTGTGGGCAACGCCGCGTTGAGCTGTTCACGACCTGGGGACAGTACTGTGAATAACTTGCGGCCCTGGCGCACTGGGTCCCGTAATCGCGACTGTTTGAGGCTCCACAGCCTGTGGACAAAAACTCGTGGAAAGAAACTTTGGGCCCGACTCCACGTTAGGCGTCCGTTTGCCTGAAGGCACGATCAGTGCTAGGCGCGTAACAGCCCATTCACGCAGCGTTGCCGGGTATCCACAGGCTATCGACTCTCAAGTGAAAATTTACTGTCCAAATCGCGCGGATAAATCGTGTGTTATGTCACGCGGGGTAACCAGCAGTAGCTACCTCGAACACGAAAAGGCCCGGCCTCACTATTCGTAGCGAGACCGGGCCTCCCGGTGAGCTGTCTAGCTGGCCGCAGCGACCGTCACCGGCACGGTAGCGACTACGTCCGAATGCAGCTCGATGGTCACGGTGTGCGCGCCGGTGTTCTTGATGTGGCCCGGCAGGTGGACCCGCTTCTTGTCGACCAGCGGACCGCCAGCGGCCTTCACGGCATCGGCAATGTCTGCCTGGGTAACCGACCCGAACAGCTTGCCACCGTCGCCTGCACGCGCGTTCAGCGTCACGGACAGGCTCTCGAGCTGGGCCTTGATCTCCTTCGCGTGGTCCAGCCCACGGATCCCGCGAGCGTCCTGGGCGCGCTTGATCTGGGTGATCTGCTTCTCGGCACCCTTGGTCCAGCTGATCGCGGCACCTCGCGGAACCAGGTAGTTGCGGCCGTAGCCGTCGGCCACCTCGACGATGTCGCCGGGCTGGCCGAGGCCCTGGACCTCACGGGTCAGGATGAGCTTCATGGAGTTCTCGTCCTTTCTAGCGCGCGGTCGAGGTGTACGGCAGCAGCGCCATCTCGCGGGCGTTCTTGACCGCCTTGGCGATCTCGCGCTGCTGCTGGGTGCTGACGCCGGTCACCCGGCGGGCGCGGATCTTGCCCCGGTCCGAAATGAACTTGCGCAGCAAGGCGGTGTCCTTGTAGTCGATCGCTTCGATCCTGGACGTCTTGAGCGGGTTGGACTTCTTCTTTGGTTTGCGCAGTGGTGGCTTAGCCATCGTGGTAACTCCGTATCGAAATCAGAAAGCGGAAGAAGGTTTAGAAAGGCGGTTCGTCGGAGAAGCCGCCGGAGCTGGCCGGACCGGACGAGGCCCACGGGTCGTCGGCCGGAGCCGATCCGCCGCCGGCATTGTCGCCGCCCTGGCCGCCGGAGCCGCCCGACGAGCCACGCTGCGTCCGATTGACCTTCGCGGTGGCGTAGCGCAGCGACGGGCCGACCTCATCGACGTCCAGCTCGACGACGGTGCGCTTCTCACCCTCGCGGGTCTCGAAGGACCGCTGCTTGAGCCGGCCGGTGACCACCACGCGCATACCGCGCTGCAGCGACTCGGCGACGTTCTCGGCCGCCTGCCGCCAGATCGAGCAGCGCAGGAACAGCGCGTCGCCGTCCTTCCACTCGTTGGTCTGGCGATCGAAGTTGCGCGGGGTCGAGGCGACGGTGAAGGACGCCACGGCGGCCCCGGACGGGGTGAACCGAAGCTCCGGGTCGGCGGTCAGATTGCCGACGACAGTGATGACGGTTTCGCCGGCCATCAGGCAGTCTTTCGCGCTTCGGACTTCTTCGCGGCGGCCTTCGCCTGTGCTTTCTTTGACTTGGCTTTCTGCGGGATCGGGCGCAGAACCTTGGTGCGCAGCACCGACTCGTTCAGGTTCAGCTGCCGATCCAGTTCGATCACCGAGGCAGGCTCGGCATTGATGTCGATGACCGCGTAAATGCCTTCGGCCTTCTTGTTGATCTCGAAGGACATCCGCCGGCGGCCCCAGATGTCGACCTTCTCGACCGCGCCACCGTCCTTCTTGATGACAGAGAGAAAGGTCTCCAGGGACGGCGCGATGGTCCGCTCGTCGAGCTCGGGGTCAAGGATGACCATGACTTCGTAATGGCGCATGGGGATAACCCAGCCTCCTGTGGACTGTGCGGCCACGGACTCTCCGTGGCAGGAGGGTGTCGCCATCTCGCGAAGGCAGGGCCCTCGCGACGTGGAGACACCAGGCGTCTCCAGCAGATAGACAACCGGCTCAGGCTACCGCTTGGGCACGGCGAAGACGAAATCGTGCGGTGTAGCGGGCTTGCCGCCAGCCGGACTCCGGACGACCGGGTCAGGCCTTGATGGTGCGCGGCGGCGGGTGCAGCAGGAAAGTACGGGCGTAGAAAGCGGTCGCACCGGACAGCGCGATGATCGCGGCCAGCACAATCACCGTCGACCAGCCGTTGAGCGCGGAGCCGGGCTTGTCGGCAGACAGCTCGACCGTCTTCGGCGATCCGCCGGATTTGATCGCGGCGCTAGAACTGCCCGTACCCGGCTTGCCGGTGCCCAGGAATCCGATCGCGGGCGCGTTGAGCGCGCCGCCGCTGCCGGTAACCGAAGTGCCACCTAGCCCGCTGCCGTTTCCGTAGCCTTGCGGCACGGTCCGCTGAGCCACCGTGGGTCCGGTCGGCTGGTAGTTGGTGCCCGGTCCGGTTGGTGGGACGCCGGCAATCGGCTTCGAGCCGCCAGGCAAGCCACCCACCACCCCACCGACGGTGCCATTGACACCGCCCAGGATCGGCCCGACCAGGCCATTGATCGGACTGAGCACGCCGTTAGCGCCATTGGCGACCGTGCTGAGCACGCCGTTGATCGGGTTGGTCACCGGGCTGAGCACCGGCAACGGCACCGACACGCTGGGCACCGGAACCTGCACAGCCACCACACACTTCTGAGCGCTGGCGTTTGTAATCAGGTGGCCAGTTTCGGTAGTAGCCAGCAATAAACCCAGAACGGGCGCGTTCGTCCACTTCAGCGTGTAGTCAATGGCGCCCGGCAACGCGATATTTACGCCATCGACCTTGCCCTGACCGAGTAAGTTCCCAGCAGCCTTCACTGTGTAGGACTTAGAGGACTTCGGATCTGTCTTGCCGGGCTCGGGCGATATTGTCAGAGTAACGGTCGGACTCAGTAGCAGCGTGGTGCCCGCCTTGAAATTCAACGTCGTAGAGGGTTTCACGTAGACCGCAGAGTTCAACGGAAGTGGACCGCAGGAGGCTGAGCCTAAACCGGTCAAGTCGAGCGTAATCGGGGTGGGCGGGACTGGCGCCGCGGCTCCGACGGTGTTCCCGGTCAGCACCAGGGCAGTGACTGCCACGGCAAGCGCCGCGGCAGCACCGGCTATCCGGCGATACCTCATTCGAACACCACCCCTCCCGCTATCGATGTTAAGTCCGTGCGCACAACTCTACGGTCGAGCGCTCGATTGAGCTTTCGTCCACTTAACGAGCATGCCCGAATTCGGTGACTCCTATTCGCTCGGCGCCGGCCGATCACCGCGCCCGCCGGCCGGCCAGCATCAGCACACCTCCCGCGAGCAGGCCGACCAATCCGGTGAGCAGCGCTAGCCTCGGGGTGCTCCCGGTGACGGCCAATCGTGGGACGGGGACCGCCGCGGGGTGTTTATATGCCGGCTTTGGGGTGAGCCTCGGGCTCGGTGTCGGCTTCGCCTTCGGTGTCGGCTTCGCCTTCGGTGTCGGCAGCGGCTTGGCCGGCGGCGGCTGGTTATGGCCGGCCAGCGCCAGCGGGAACGTCTCAGTCGGCTGCCAGGCCGGGGTGCTCGCCAACACATTCCCGGAGCTGTCGGTGAGCTGCTCGGTGAAAGTGTCCTTCAGCGTGCCGCAGGCGGTCAACGCGGCGGTGGTGGATTCGAGCCAACCGTGCGCGTCGCTGCGCGCCGAGGACACAGTGCTCCCGCACAGCCTGCCGGTCGAGTCGAGCAGGCTGGCCCGCACCCGGTAAACGGCAAGCGGCGGGAGGCCGGCTGCCGTCACCCGGTCCGACACTGGTGAGCCGACCGTCCGTGGCCCGGTGCCAGCGATCACCGCGGTGCTGGCGATCGGCGTGATCGGAAACGTCTCGCTCGGCTGGCCGGGCGGGCTGGCCGCGACCGGACGGCCGGCGGTGTCGATCAGCCGTTCAACGAAGGTGTCTCGGCCGCCGCCGCACACCGCAATACTGGGCGTCACGGTGCTGAACCTTCCGCGGGCGTCGGCTCGAACCACGCTGGCGGCCGAGCCGCAGACGAAACCAGCACCGTCCTGCAGGCGGACCTGAAGCAGGTACTCGGCGCGGGGCAGCAACCCAGTGCCCTGGACGAGGTCGGTGACCTTGCTACCGGCCGGGCGCGCTCCGGTGCCGGGCTGCACCGTCGTGTGGATAGCCGGCGGCGCGATCACCGTGCCACCGTGACCTGGCGGCACCGGAACATAGGGGTGACCGGATGCCAGCGCGACCCGCTGCGAGCCGGTCCGGAAGTTGCCCGGATAGTGCGACGGCGAATACCCAAGCCGGATAGTGGTATTCGGCTCACGCAGACCGCGGGCGATGACCCCCACCGGGCCGCTGGCGAGGGCGAGGTAACGCAGGGTCGCGATCCCAGACGAGCCAGTCCTGCCGATGGCCGGGCTGCGCAGCCGAAGGCCGGCGGTGGCAAGTATCCGGAACTGCGCGCCGGGTACCGGGATACCGGCTCCGCTGCGCACCTCGACGCTGAATTGCCCAGTGCCGTGCAACACCGGTGACGGTCCGAAGCTGACCCGGGTGGTGTACGGACCGGCATAGCGCTCCGAATCGGAGATCATCCGGTCCACCGAGGTCACGATGGCCGGATCGATGGCCCCGAGCTGCGCGCGGAAGTAGCCGAGGTAGCTGTGCCGGAACGGCGTCGAGCCGGACAGCAGGTTGATCGCCATCGACACCGCGGCGTCGACCGAGGCGGCACTCGACTGGCCGAAGCTGTTGACGATCCAGCTGATCCGCTGGGCGGCACGGCCGTGCGCGCCGTTATTCGAGCCGAGCCGGGCCGGCCAACTCGCGACCTCCGGTGCGAGGTAGTGGTAGCTGGGATTGGGGTAGTCGTAGAAGTCGTCGATGCAATAGGACCGCTGACCCGCGATGGTGCGATAGGCACCGGCCCAGTAGGCATGCGAGCCACCTTGCAGCGGATCTGTGAGCAGGTAGCCCGCGCCGGGCAGTTCGGACGAGTGGTTCGGGGTGGTCGGGCGGTGATCCAGTGGCGCGCTCGCCTGCGCCGGCTGCCTGATCAGCAGTGCGCCCAGCAGCGCGGTGCCGAACAGCAGCGCGGTGCAGCCGATCGCGGTGATGCGGCCTATCGCGGTGCTCCAGATTCGACCGTGGTTAGTCCGACGGTGGTGGGCTCGACGGTGGTGGGCTCGACGTGGGACGGCTCGAATAGTCACGAACCGATTTCACCCCGTCTGCGCCAGTAAAAACCGGCTCGACAGGAATCTGTGGACAACGTCATTCGCTGTGGAAAACGCCCGACTCGACGCCGCGATCTGTGCTAACTACAGCACCCTCGCGAACCCCGGCACCGCTCAGGTGCGAACCTGGCCGGCGTCATTGTCAGGCCCCGGACGTAATCTGGCAGCATGCCCGCAACAGCCATCCCCACCATCGGTGCGCACGTCGACTCGACCGATCCGCTGACCGCGGCCAAGGCGGTTGGCGCCGCCGCGGTCCAGTTCTTCCTCGCCGACCCGCAGGGCTGGAAGGCTCCGAAGGAGCACCCCGAATTCGAGGCGATCAAGGCCACCGACCTGACCGTGTACATCCACTCGCCCTACGTGCTCAACGTTGCGACCACCAACAACCGGATCCGGATCCCGAGCCGCAAGCTGCTCGGCCAGCACGCCGCCGCCGCGGCCGCGATCGGGGCGAAGGGACTGATCGTGCACGGTGGTCACGTCACCGGCGACGACGATCCGGCGATCGGGATCGACAACTGGCGCAAGGCGTTCGCCCAGGCAGCCGAAACCGGCGGTTTCCCGCTGCCGATCCTGATCGAGAACACTGCCGGCGGCACCAAGGCTATTGCCCGGCACCTCGACCGGATCGCCCAGCTATGGGATGCGATCGGCGAGTACGAACCTGGCTTCTGCCTCGACACCTGTCATGCCCACGCCGGTGGCGAGGACCTGGCCGGCATCGTCGATCGGGTCAAGGCGATCACCGGCCGGGTCGACCTGGTGCACGCCAACGACAGCCGGGACACCTTCGATTCGGGCGCCGACCGGCACACCAACTTCGGCACCGGTTTCATCGAGCCGGACGCCATCGCCGAGATCGTCCGGGCGGCCGGCAGCGACGTGATCGTCGAGACCCCGGCAGACGGTCAGGCCGCCGACATCGAGTACCTGCGCGCGCACGCCGGCTAGTCCCAGCCACACCAAGCCACAGCCACAGCCAAGCCACAGTCACACCAACCAGCGGCGGCGGCCGACCCCGAGCGGCGGCGAACAGTTACTCGACCGGAGCCGGTTCGGCGACCACCGCAAGCACGGTAGCCACCGCGTCGGCCACCGGCACGTCCTGCCGCTCACCGGACCTGCGATCACGCAGCTCGACCACCCCGTCGTCCAGCCCGCGGCCGACGATCAGGATGGTCGGCACCCCGAGCAGCTCGGCGTCCTTGAACTTGACCCCGGGTGAGGCCTTGCGGTCATCGAGCAGCACCCGGACCCCCGCCGCGGCGAGCTCGCCGGCCAACCGCTCGGCCTCGGCGAACGCGATCGGGTCCTTGCCGGTCGCCACCACCTGGACATCGGCCGGTGCCACCGCCCGTGGCCAGCACAGCCCGGACTCGTCATAGGTCTGCTCAGCCAGCGCGGCCACCGCGCGGGTGATGCCGACCCCGTAGGAGCCCATGGTGATCGTCACCGGCTTGCCGTCCGGTCCGAGCGCGGTCAGTCCGAAGGCCTCGGCGAACTTCCTGCCGAGCTGGAAGACGTGGCCCAGTTCGATCCCGCGCGCGATCCGCAGCGGCGAAGCACACCGCGAGCAGTGGTCACCATCGCGGATCTCGACGGCGCCGATCTCGCCATCGGGCGTGAAGTCCCGGCCCCGCACCACGAACGCGGTGTGCCGGTCGTTCTCGTTGGCCCCGGTCACCCAGCTGCTGCCCTCGACCACCAGCGGATCGACCAGGTACCGGACCTTGAGCCCGGCCAGCACCTGCGGGCCGATGTAGCCGCGCACCAGAGCGGGCTCAGTGGCCAGCTCCTCGGGGCCGGCAACCTCGACCTCGACCGGTTCGAGCTGGCCGGCCAGCCGCTTGAGGTCCACCTCCCGGTCACCGGGCACGCCAACCACCAGCAGCTCCCAGTCCAGTGTGCCCGGCTGGCGGGTCTTGAACACCACGTTCTTCAGGGTGTCCGCCGCGCTGAACGAACGCGTCGGGACGCCGGCCGCAGCCCAGTCATAGCCGTTCAAGGCCGCTACCAGGGTCGCGATCGTCTCGGTATCGGGGGTGTCCAGCACAATGCTCGCCGGCACCGTCGAGCCGTCCTGGGCGAGTGGCACCGCGATCTCGACCGCCTCGGTGTTGGCGGCGTAGTCGCAGTTCGTGCACTGCACGAAGGTGTCCTCACCGGACGGCGTCGGTGCCAGGAATTCCTCGGACGCCGAGCCACCCATCGCGCCGGACACCGCGAACACGATCCGGTAGTCGAAGCCGAGCCTGCTAAAGATCCGTTCGTAGGCGTCGCGGTGGGCACGGTAGGAGCGGTCGAGCCCTTCGTCGGTCAGGTCGAAGGAGTACGAGTCCTTCATGATGAACTCGCGACCGCGCAACACCCCGGCGCGCGGCCGGGCCTCGTCCCGGAACTTCGTCTGGATCTGGTATAGCGACAGCGGATAGTCCTTGTAGGAGGAGTATTCGCCTTTCACCAGAAGGGTGAACAGTTCCTCGTGGGTCGGGCCGAGCAGATAGTCCGCCTGCTTGCGGTCGGTCAGCCGGAACAACCCGTCGCCATAGTCGGCCCACCGGCCACTGGCCTCAAAGATCTCCCGCGGGATCAGCGCCGGAAACAGCACCTCCTGGGACCCGATCGCGGCCATCTCTTCGCGAACGATCCGCTCCACGTTGCGCAACACGAGGATTCCCAGCGGCAACCAGGTGTAGATGCCCGGCGCGACCCGGCGGATGTAGCCGGCCCGGACCAGCAGCCGGTGGCTCGGCACCTCGGCGTCGGCGGGATCGTCGCGCAAGGTACGCAGGAACAGCGTGGACATCCGCAACAGCACGGGATCTCTCCTCATTTCGTGGGCAAAACGCGATTACTGCTGGTGACTGGCCCGCCGGATGAAGTCGGCGAGATCGGCCGACTGCTGTACCCGGGACGGTTCATGCACGTACATCATGTGCCCGGCCGGGTAGTACGCAGACTCGATATTGGTCCGCAACTCGGTCGGGATCGGCAGGTGGGCCAGCACGTGTTCGGCGGCGAAGTAGGGCGTCGCACCGTCGTGATAGCCCAATGCCACGTAGACCCTCAAGTGCTGATTGGCTCGCATCGCCCGGGCAAGCCGGCGGGTCACGTTCACCGACCGGTTCTCGAACTCGCTGTAGGACCAGGGCAACACCTTCGCCGAGATCATCTCGTATGGCAGGTCGCTTGCGTAGCCGAGCTCGGACCGGACGTAGTGGTTGAAGCCGGCCGCGTACGGGCCGAGGATCGCGTCGTAGCTGGCGTCGAAGTCATAGCGCTCGGCCACCCCGTCATGCAGCCAGCCGGCGAAACGGCCATCCAGCCGGCCGACGATCTTGCCCTCCGAGCGCAGCAGTTCGGTGTAGAACCGAGCTGGCTCCAGCCGCAGGTCCGAGCGCGCGATGTAGTCGACCGACAGGCCGGTGAGGTCGGCGAGCCTGCTGGCCGCATCGGCCCGTTCGGCCTCGGACAGCCGGTGGCCACGCGCGAGCACCCACGGGTACTCCCGGGAGGCATAGTCCTCGGCTTCGCGCAGCACCGTCCGTAGCGACCTGCGGCCATGCCGGCCGTGGTGGTGCGCGATCGCCGCATAGGTGGGCAGGAACAGCGTGGTCGGCAGGTCGTTGTCCTCGTGCGGTCGCAGCGTGGCCATATTCAGAACACTCGAGATCAGCATGATCCCGTTGCAATACAAGCCGAACTTCGTCTGCAGCTGCTCGACCAGCGCCGCCGCGCGTAGCGTGCCGTAGGACTCGCCGGCCAGGAACTTCGGCGACATCCAGCGACCGTTGCGCGAGGTCCACAGCCGGATCAGCTCACTGATCGAATCCAGATCGCGGGTGTAGCCGTGGTACTCGTCGGCCTTGCTGCCCTGCACCGCCCGCGAATAGCCGGTGGACACCGGGTCGATGAAGACCAGGTCGGTGTGCGCGAGCAGGGTTTCGGCATTGTCGGCAAGCTGATACGGCGGTGGCAACAACTCACCGGCGTCACCCATCACGATCCGGCGCGGGCCGAACAGGCCCAGGTGCAGCCAGACCGAGGACGAGCCGGGACCGCCGTTGAACGCGAACGTCACCGGTCGCCGCGCCAGGTCGGCACCGTCCAGGGTGTAGCTGGTCAGGAACATCTCGGCCTTCGCCGGCTGCCCCTTGAACACGCCTGCTTCCAGCAGTTCCTCACGCAACACGACGCGGCCCGCGGTAGCGGTGTAGGCCACGCTCTTGCGACCGATCCGGATGCTGTGCCGGCTGGTTACCAGCTGGTCGGCTGGCTCGACGGCTACCCGATCGGCGTTGGCGGCCGCCGGATCGGCACCGGCCGAGGCCGGCATGGGCCCAGCGGGTTCGGCCGGCGCGGCCTCAGACGTCGTTGCCTCGGTCACCGGTGCACCCTACGGTCTACCAGCGATTCAGCAAACAAGCCGGCCCCGGGGTCTGGTTCGCCGGCCGAGCGCACCAGATCCAGCTCCGGCCGGCGCATCTCGACCACGATCAGCCCGACGATCACCAGCAGGACGGCATCCCGGACGAGCAGTAGCCAGGTCAGGCCCTCGTAGCTGAACGCCTTGTTCGGATCGGCGCCGGCAAGCAACCACAGCAGGGTGCCGATCCACACCGCGATCTCGCAGGCCTGCCAGACCAGCGCGATCCGCCAGCGCGGCCGGGCCAGCGCCAGCAGCGGCACCAACCACAGCGAATACTGCGGGCTCCACACCTTGGTGGTCAGCAGGAATGCGGCCACCACCAGGAAGGCCAGCTGAGCCACCCTGGGCCGGGTGGGCACGGTGAGCGCCAGCCACCCCACGGCGGCCAGCGCGATCAGCAGCACGATCGCCACCGCGGCCCCCGGCGGCGTCCAGCCGGAATCGGCGGCCGAGCCGAAGGTGGCCGGGTAGTAGTGCTTGAGCATCGCCCAGAACGTACTCGCCTCGGCTGGCCGGGATTCGGAGAAGGTGTAGAACTCCTTCCAGCCACGGGTCCAGGCCAGCGCGACCGGCAGGTTCACCGCGAGCCAGACGCCGGCCGCGGCGATCGTGGCTGCCACCACCGGCCGCCACATCCGGCTGCGATATGCCAGCAACAGCAACGGGATCAGCAGCAGCGCCGGGTACAGCTTCGCCGCGGTCCCGAGCCCGATCAGGACACCGGCGAGCACCGGTCGCTTGCGCGCCCAGGCCCATAGCGCACCAGAGGCAAAGGCCATCGCGAACAGGTCCCAGTTGGAGAAGGCGTGAAAGATCAACAGTGGGCTCGCCGCGAAGATCGCCACATCCCACCTGCGCCGCCGGCCGGCCGCGCCCGCGGTGGCCAGCACCGTGAGCAGGCCGCAGATCCCGAGCAGCGCGCAGGTGAGGACGCCGAACATGATGCCGTCGTCCTTGCCGGGCAGCCAGCCGTCCTCAGCGCCGGCATGCCAGCCGCGGGTCAGCTCCGCGGTCACCCACATGAAGCCACCGGTGAGCACCGGGTACTCGACCGCGTGATCGCGGTAGGGCACCGCGCCACTGGACAGGCCCTCCGCTGTCCAGAGCGGGATCACGTCCGAGTAGCAGGCATGGGTGTACTGCTTGGACGCCACCCACTGCCCGTTCGCGCACGGCAGCTTCTCGCTGTAACCGAGCGCGAGGGTGAACGCGGCGATGGCCAGCAGCACCCGCAGCGGTGACCACCACCGGTGACCCAACCGGGCATACCGGCCGAGCGGTCCGCCGACCACGGCGCTGGCTCGACGAACCGTCGGGTCGTCCCGGGACGGGACCGGAGCCTGATCCTCGGGACGGACGGGCGCGTAACTCACGTCAACGATCCTCGCACGCCTGCCGAATTCGGCTAGCCGCCCGGCGTCGGCGAGGCCGGTGGCTTGGTGGACGGGACGGGCGAGGTGGCCGGCGGCTGGGTGATGCAGACGCCCCCGACCAGCACGCCCGGCGCCGTGCACGATGGCCGCGGCTTGCTGCGCGTTGGCGATGGGCTCGACTTCGTCGGGGTCGGGGTGGTCTTCGGGGTCGGCTTCGGCGAGGTCTTCGAGACCGTGGGGGTTGGCGTGGGGGTCGGCGTCGCGGTCACCGACGGCTGGGCGTTGCTGCCGTTGCCAACCTGTTGGGTGGTTGGCAACGGCAGGGCCGGCTTGCCCGCCAGGTAGTTGTTCATGAAGTCCTGCCAGATGTGGCCCGGCAGGTCGCTGCCGTACTCCGGCCTACGGTCGGCGTTGTAGATCGGCTGGGTCTTGCCGGTGCCGACCCAGACCGCCGCTGACACCTGCGGGGTGTAGCCGACCATCCAGGCATCGCTGTTGTCGCCCTTGTCGTCGTTGGGGTTTGCTGCCTGGATACCCGCGGTGCCGGTCTTGGAGCCCGATTCCCGGCCGTCCAGCGGCACCCGTGACCAGTCGGCAACCGGCTTGACGGCCAGCCCGACATCGTTGGCGACCTTCGGGTCCAGCGATCGGACGCCGGCGTCCTTGTGCCGGTACAGCACGTTGCCGGTGGCGTCGGTCACCTTGCTGATGAAGTACGGCTGGTAGGTGATGCCACCATTGGCGATGGTCGCGAAGCCAGCAGCCTGATCCAGCGGACGCACCGAGTAGTCGGAGTCGCCGATCCCGATCCCGAAGGTGGTGGTGCCAGCGGCGTTCACCAGGGTCGGCTTTCCGGTGTCGACATGCGTCTTGGAGATCCCCATCGCGTGCGCGGTGGCGGCGACGTTCGCCGGCCCGATCGTGTTGGCCAGCCCGTCATAGGTGGTGTTCAGCGACACCTTCATGGCGTAGCTGAGCGTGGTGTAGCCACTGACCCCCTCATCACCGGGGTCGTTGCAGATCCGGGTGGCCTGGATGGTCACGCAGTAGCTGCCGTCGAAGCGGGAGTCGAGGGCGTAGGCCGGCTTCTTGCCCTGCAGGTTCTGGGTCAGCGCGGTGGCCAGCGTGTACGGCTTGAACGACGAGCCGGGTGGCCGGTAGCCGTTGGCGTAGTCATAGCCGATGCCGTTCGAACCGCCGTAGTAGGCCAGCACCGCACCGCTGGCCGGGTTGACCGCGGTGAGCGCCGGCAACAGGTTCTTCTGGTATGGCTGCAGGTTCGCAAAGTTCTTGGTGATGGCCGATTGTGCGGCGCCCTGCGCGCTCTTGTCGATGGTGGTCTGGATCCGCAGGCCCTTGGTGTTGATGGTCGCCGGATCGACGCCGTCGGCGGACAGTTCGGCCTTCACCTGCCGCCACACCAGTCCGAGCGGACCGTCCAGCGCCGAGTTCACCGACCTGGTCCTGACAGTCACCGGGAATTTCAGCCGATCCGCCTCGGCCTGGGCCAGCTTGCCGGTCTTGACCATCCCGCTCACCACGTAGTTCCAGCGGTCCTTCGCCGCTGAGGGGGTGACCGCCGGGTCGTAGTACTCCGGTGATTTGATCACCGCCGCGAGCAGCGCCCCCTGGGCCTTGCTGACCTTGGAGATGTCCAGTCCGAAGTAGGCCTTGGCGGCCGATTCGATGCCGTAGGCCTGCCGCCCGAAGTAGATGGTGTTCAGGTAGTTCTCCAGGATGTCGTCCTTGGAGTAGTCCCTGCTCAGCTTGAGCGAGATCGCCAGCTCCTTGAGCTTGCGACTCAGGCTCTGGTCCGAGCTCAGGTAGGCGTTCTTGACATACTGCTGGGTGATGGTCGAACCACCCTGGGTGGAACCACCGGTGATGTCGTTGATGGCCGCCCGCACGGTGCCCCTGATAGACACCCCGGATTCGGAGTAGAAACCACGGTCCTCGGCGGCGATCACCGCATCCCGGACGTAGACCGGTACCTGGGACAGCGGCACGTTCGTGCGGTTCTCGCCGTTGTCGATGCTGGCCATGGTGCTGCCGTCGGCGTACTGCAGGACCGCGGTCTGGTTGGTCCGCAGCTGGTCCGGGCTCGGGACGTGCACCACCGAGTAGACGCCCACCGCCAGCACGCTGACCAGCAACGCGAACAGCCCGAGCAGCCAGGTCAGGCCGAGTCCGATCCGGCGCAGGATCCGCTTGCGCCGGCTCATCCTGGCCAGCCGGCGCTTCTTCAAGGCCCGTCGCCGCCGCCACCGGCCTGGCCGCTTGGCTGGCCCGTGCGCTGGTGCAAAGGGCTCGCCCTGACCGGCTCGGGACTGCTCAGGCACGCGGAAGGCTCCTTCGATCGGCTGCTGCCGGCCCGGATCCGGGTGGCACAAGTCCTGCACCTTACGGGCCAAAACTGAGGATCCCGAATGCCGTCACGGCCGCCCCACAGCTAGCGGCCCGCAGCAAACTAGTGTCGTGCGATGCATCGCAGTGATGTATCGTGCTGATATATCGAGTTGTACGGGTACCGGAAGGAGGACGGCGGCGGATGCTCGAAATCGCGATCCTCGGGCTGCTCAACGAGTCACCCATGCATGGCTACGAGCTTCGCAAGCGGCTATCGACGCTGCTGGGTGCATTCCGGGCGTTTTCCTACGGCTCCCTCTACCCGTCCCTGCGCAGGCTGCAGGAAGCGGGTTGGATCGACGAAGAGGCTCCGCTGGAGCTGCCCCCGGGCGGCGCCGGCTTCGGCGCACGCTCCCGCCGCGGCAAGAAGGTCTACAAGCTGACCGCCGATGGCAAGGAGCACTTCGCCGAGCTGCTGGCTCAGGTCGGGCCGGAGGCCTACGACGACGAAGGCTTCGGTACCCGGTTGGCGTTCTTCGCCCAGACCCGTTCGGACATCCGGTTGCAGATCCTCGAGGGGCGCAAGCAACGGATGACCGAGCAGGCCGACGGGATGCGGTCCTCACTGGCTCGCACTCGCGAGCGGATGGACCAGTACACCCTGCAGTTGCAAGAACACGGCCTGGAATCTGCGGACCGGGAAGTCCGCTGGCTGTCAGAACTGATCGAAACAGAGCGCACGACCTCGCACCCGAGCGACTGACGCCTACAAACAGAAGGAGGAACCCGATGGGTTCGGTTTACAAGAACGGCCAGGGTGGCGGACCAATCCGGGTCGCCATCGTCGGTGTCGGAAACTGCGCGGCCTCGCTCGTCCAGGGCGTCCAGTACTACCAGGATGCGGACCCGTCCAGCACGGTTCCCGGGCTGATGCACGTCAAGTTCGGCCCGTACCACATCAGTGACATCGAGTTCGTCGCCGCTTTCGACGTGGACGCCAAGAAGGTCGGGCGTGACCTGTCGGAGGCCATCGTCGCTTCGGAAAACAACACCATCAAGATCGCGGACGTGCCGCCGATGGACATTCCGGTGCAGCGCGGCCACACCCTGGACGGCCTGGGTAAGTACTACCGGCTGACCATCGAGGAGTCCGACGAAGAGCCAGTCGACGTGGTCAAGGTGCTGCGTGACCAGGCCGTCGACGTGCTGATCTGCTACCTGCCGGTCGGCTCCGAAGACGCTGCCCGGTTCTACGCCCAGTGCGCCATCGACGCCAAGGTTGCCTTCGTCAACGCGCTGCCGGTCTTCATCGCCGGTACTCCCGAGTGGGCCAAGAAGTTCGAAGACGCCGGCGTGCCGATCGTCGGTGACGACATCAAGTCTCAGGTCGGCGCGACCATCACCCACCGGGTGCTGGCCAAGCTGTTCGAGGACCGCGGCGTGATCCTGGACCGGACGTACCAGCTCAACGTCGGTGGAAACATGGACTTCAAGAACATGCTGGAGCGCGACCGGCTGGAGTCGAAGAAGATCTCCAAGACCCAGGCCGTCACCTCGAACATGCAGCACGACCTCGGCGCCCGCAACGTGCACATCGGCCCATCGGACTACATCCAGTGGCTCGATGACCGCAAGTGGGCCTATGTCCGGCTCGAGGGCCGCGCGTTCGGCGAGGTTCCGCTGAACCTGGAGTACAAGCTCGAGGTCTGGGACTCCCCCAACTCGGCCGGCATCATCATCGACGCCCTGCGCGCGGCGAAGATCGCCAAGGACCGGGGCATCGGTGGCCCGCTGCTGTCGGCGTCCTCGTACTTCATGAAGTCCCCGCCGGAGCAGTTCGACGACACCACCGCCCGGGAGAAGCTCGAAGCCTTCATCCGCGGCGACGTCGAGCGCTAGTCCTCTACTGCTGGTCCTCTACTGCTGGTCCTCTACTGCATTGTGCGGCCCGACTGGGCGGATTCCTGCCGGATTCCCGCTCGGTCGGGCCGCACAATGCGGTTTTGGGGGAGGTTTACCGGGCCGGCATCAGGACCACCGGGCACGGGGACTTGAACACCACATGGGGTGCGATCAGGCTCTTGGGCAGCACACTGAAATTGCCAGACCGGGGTGAGTCGAGCACCAGCAACTGAGCTCCAACGGCTGCCGCCAGCAGAACCGTCGCGGCCGGGCCCCGGCGAAGCTCGTAGCGCACCCCCAGCGCGGCCAGGTCACCGCCAAGTTGCTCGGTCAGCCGGTCGATCTGGCGCTGCTGCTCCAAGGCGAACGCCTCGTCGATCGGTGCCGCCGATATTGCCGGCGGCCGGCCACCTGAGATTGCTGGCGGCCGCGGCCCACGCCAGCCGGTGACCGCCAGCACCTGGGTATGGCGCAGCTGCGCCTCGGCAGTGGCCCACCGCACCGCGTCCGGCGAGCCGGTCCGGCGGCTGACCCCGACCACGATCGGGCTGCTGAGATCCATGGCTGTTCCTGCTTTCGCGAAGCTCGGGGTCAGCGTCCTCGGGGGCTGTCAGGACGCTGACGTGCTGGGCGCCTTCGACATCGGATCGGCTATATCTTCCAGAGATTTTCGTTCGGCGTCGATCGCCAGGAATGCGGCCACGATGCCGCCCACCACCATCACGCCGGCACCCAGGTAGTAGCCGGCTGTCAGCGGCCCCCGATCCGGATTGCTGTTGTTCGCGCCGCCGATCAGGTGGCCATAGAGCGAGGTCGCGATAGCGCCGAACACCTGCGCGATGGAGAAGAAGAACGAGATCGCTTGCCCGCGCAGTTCGAGCGGGAAGATCTCACTCACCGTCAGGTACGCCGAGGACGCCCCGGCGGAGGCGAAGAAGAAGATCACGCACCAGAAGACCGTCTGGGTGGTGGCATCCAGATGCCCGCCGCCGAACAGCCACGCCGACACCGCCAGCAGGACGCCGGACAGCAGGTAGGTTCCGGAGATCATCTTGCGCCTGCCCACCGTGTCGAACAACGGCCCGAGCAGCAGCGGGCCAGCCAGGTTGCCGAGCGCGAACGGCAGGAAGTAGTAGCTGGTGTGCGCCTCGGAGATGTTGAAGAAATGCTGTAACACCAGGGCGTAGGAGAAGAAAATGGCGTTGTACAGGAATGCCTGGGTCGCCATCAGGGTGAAGCCGAGCACGGTCCGGCGCGGGTACTTGCGCAGGAACGTCCGGGCAAGCTCGGGGTAGGGGATCCACTTCTGCGCGACGATATCGATGGCCTTCTTCTCGTCCACCTCGGGCAGCCGGTGGCCCTCGGCCGCCACCCGCTGCTCGATCTCATCCACCGTCCGGTTGGCCTCGTCCTGGTAGCCATGGGTCATCTGCCAGCGCGGACTTTCCGGGATATGCCGGCGCAGCCCGATGATCAGCAGCCCGATCACCGGGCCGAGGAAGAAGCCGAGCCGCCAGCCGAGACCCTTGGGCACCGCGTCGGAGAGCAGGTACAGGTTCGCCGAGGCACCCAGCGCGGCGCCGGCCCAATACGTCCCGTTGATAGCGATATCGACTCGGCCGCGGAAGTGGGACGGGATCAGCTCGTCGATCGCGGAGTTGATGGCCGAATACTCACCGCCGATACCTACCCCGGCGATGAACCGGAATGCCGCCAGCACCGCGAAGTTCCACGAAAGCCCGGCCAGGCCGGAGCCCACCAGGTAGATCGCCAGGGTGAGGATGAAGACCTTGCGCCGGCCGACCCGGTCGGTGATCCGGCCGAAGAACAGCGCGCCAACCACCTCACCGATCAGGTACACCGAGCCGAGCGCGCCGACGTCAGCGTTGGTCAGGCCCAGGTCGGCCTTGAATCCGGCTTGCGAGACGATCTGAATCTCCAGGCCGTCCAGGATCCAGGAGACCCCGAGCCCCACCACTATCAGCCAGTGGAATCGGGCCCACGGCAACCGGTCCAGCCGAGCTGGCACCAGGCTTCGGACGGGCTTGACGTCATCATCGACATTCGCGGCGGCGGTCACGGCACACCCTCAGCGCTCGCGCCGACTCGCTGCTTAGCCGACGGTCCTTCCTACCACCAGAACCCCGCGGTTCGCCATTGTGCGGCCCGACTGGGCGGCATTCCTCTCGGATCCCGCCCACTCGGGCCGCACAATGCGGTTTCTGGTCGGCTAGTTCAGCCCGACGTCCACCGGGAAGGTGGACAGCAGCGACAGCGGCACTGGCTGCCGGCGCAGCACCGACCGCCACAGGGTGCCGGGCTGTTCGGAGAACACGTCATCCAGGCCGCCGGCCACCACGAACCAGCCACCGGAGCCGATCTCGTCCTCGACTTGGCCGACCTCCCAGCCTGCGTGGCCAGCGAACACCCGCAGGCTCTGCGCGCTGACCGAGACCTCGGCCGCGTCGGCGTCCAGGTCGACCAGGGCCAGGCCGCCGCTGACCGCGCGCAGGCCCGTGCCGGCGTCGGTGGCGCCGGCCAGCCGTCCCAGCCCGAGCGCGCCATCGCGCTGCACCGGGCCGCCGTTGAACACCACAGCCGGCTCGCTCATCACGTCCTGCCAATCCGGCAGGATATGTCCGACTGGAGTGTGCGACGGCCGGTTGATGATGACCCCGACCGTCCCGGTGTCGTCGTGCTCGATCAGGAACACCACCGTCCGGAAGAACTCCGGGTCGGCCAGGGTCGGCGCAGCGATGAGCAGCCGGTGCGCCGCCGGCGCCAGCTGCCAGCTCTTGTCAGCGGCCACGGTGCCTCCCCTCGCTCGTACCTCGCTCAGTGCTGGTCACTTCGCTGCGCGCCTCGCTCGTCCCTCGCTCGATGCTCGCTCAGTACATCCTTGCACCAACTGCGCGGCGCACGGGCTAACGTCGATGGCTAACGACCCGAATTAGTTGGCATGACCGCTGTCCAGCTTGTCCAGCCTCAGCCCGCCGTGGTGACCGGAGAGACCTTGCAATCAGCCAGGAACGACCACGGTGTCACCGGGCGGCTAATGGGGCTCCCGGGATTCCGCCGGCTGCTGTCGGTCCGGATGTTCGGTCAGTTCGCCGATGGGATCTTTCAGGCATCACTAGCCGGCACCATCCTGTTCAACCCCGAGCGGCAAGCGCACGCCAGCGATATCGCGACCGGCTTCGCGGTGCTGCTGCTGCCGTACTCGCTGCTCGGGCCGTTTGCCGGGGTGCTGCTCGACCGCTGGTCTCGCCAGCGGGTGCTGCTCGGCGCCAACCTGCTGCGGGCCCTGCTGGTCTGCGGGGTAGCCGCCGAGATCGGCGCCGGGGTGCACGGCCAGCCGTTCTACCTGAGCGCGCTGGTGGTGATCTCGGTGAACCGGTTCATCCTGTCCGCACTGTCGGCCTCGCTTCCGCACGTCGTTCCGTCCTGGCAGCTGATCTCGGCGAACGCGATCTCGGTGACTGCCGGCGCGGTGGTGGCCGCGGTCGGTGGCGGGGCCGCGATCGGGGTCCGGGTGCTGCTCGGCAACGGCAACAGCGCCTACGCCATCGTTGCCCTGGGCGCGGCGCTGTTCTACACGCTGGCCAGCGGCCGGGCGATGCCGTTCGACAAGAATGCGCTCGGCCCGGACGACGAAACCCGGACACAGCGGGACTCGGTGCGCAACGTGTTGACCGGGATGGCTGCCGGGTTCGGCCACATCCGCTCGCACCCGTCCGTGCTGCGGGCGTTCACGGTGATCGGTATCCACCGGTTTGCCTATGGAATCACCGCAATCTGCACGCTGCTGCTCTACCGCAACTACTTCACCGATAGCGGGGCGTTCCGGGCCGGCCTGCCCGGGCTCGGCCAGATAGTCGCGGCCATCGCGCTCGGTGGCGGGGTGGCCGCCGTGGTCACTCCGATGGCCGCCCGCCGGCTGGGCTACACCCGGTGGCCGGCGATCCTGCTGATCGGTGCGGCGGTGGTGGAGCTGTTGCTAGGCCTGCCGTTTCAGATGCAGACCTTCCTACCGGCCGCGGCCCTGCTGGGGCTTACCGCGCAGGGCGTCAAGATCTGCGTCGATACCTTGACCGCGCAGCGGGTCGCCGACGACTTCCGGGGCCGAGTGTTCTCGATCTACGACACCTTGTTCAACCTGGTCTTCGTCGCGGCAGGGGTGCTGACCGCGCTGGTCCTGCCGGAGAACGGCAAGTCCGCGATGGCGGTGGTGGTGATCGCGCTTGCCTACGGGCTCACCGGCGCGCTGTACTACTTCACCGGCGATGCCGAGCCCGAAGTAACCGTCGAGGATGCCGTGGTGGTGCACGCCCCGTAGTACCCGGCTGCGTGATCATGCCGAGCGGTCGACAGGCTCGCGCCAGCTACCCGCTGCCGGGCAGGTCGCGGTGCCAGGCTTGCAGTTCGGCGACCGCCTGCTCGTGCGACAGCGGGCCTTGCTCCATCCGGAGCTCGAGCAGGTGCTGGTATGCGCGACCCACCAGCGGGCCCGGCGGGATGCCCAGGATCGCCATGATCTCGGTGCCGTCCAGGTCCGGACGGATCGCGTCCAGCTGCTCCTGCTCACGCAGCCGGGCGATCCGCGCCTCCAGGGTGTCGTAGGTGCTGGCCAGCGCCGCGGCCTTGCGCTTGTTCCGGGTAGTGGTGTCGGACCGGACGAGCTTGTGCAGCCGGGACAGCAACGGTCCAGCGTCGGTGACATAGCGCCGGACGGCGGAATCGGTCCACTCGCCCCGGCCGTAGCCGTAGAAGCGCAGGTGCAAGAACACCAGCCGGGCGATGTCCTCGGTCATCTCCTTGGGAAACTTGAGCGCCTTGAGCCGGGCCTTGGTCAGCCGGGCCCCGACCACCTCGTGGTGGTGAAAGGTGACCTGGCGCGCGCCGGCCGGGGACTCGACGAACCGACGGGTCTCCGGCTTGCCGACGTCGTGCAGCAGCGCCGCCCACCGCAGCACCAGATCGGGACCGGCTTCCGGACCCGTGCTGTCCTCCAGCCCGATGGCCTGGTCCAGCACCTGCAGGGTGTGCGCGTAGACGTCCTTGTGCTGGCCGTGCTCATCGGCCGCCATTCGCAGGGCTGGCAATTCCGGCAGGACGACGTCGGCCAGGCCGGTGTCCACCAGCAGCTCCAGGCCGCGCCGCGGAAACGCCCCGGCGAGCAGCTTGTTCAGCTCGGCCTGGATCCGCTCGGCGGTGATCCGACCAAGCTCCGGGGCCAGCTCTGCCATCGCGGCGAACACCTCGGGGGCTACCGTCACCCCGAGCTGGGAAACGAACCGGGCCGCGCGCAGCATCCGCAGCGGATCGTCGCCGAACGACTCGGCCGGCGTGGCTGGGGTACGCAGCACGCCACGGGCCAGATCGGCCAGTCCACCGTACGGGTCGACAAAGCTCCGGTCGAGCACCGATACCGCCATCGCGTTCATCGAGAAGTCTCGCCGGCGCAGGTCGTCGGAGATCGAATCGCCGAAGGCCACAATCGGGTTCCGGCTGAGCCGGTCGTAACGGTCGGCTCGGTAGGTGGTGATCTCGCAGGCTTCACCGGCCAGCTGCGCTCCGACCGTGCCGTAGGAGATGCCGGTCGTCCAGACCGTGGAGGTCAGCTCGGCCAGGATCGCCAGCACCTCATCCGGCCGGGCGTCGGTGGTGAAATCAAGGTCACTGACCGGGCGGCCCATCAACGCGTCGCGCACCGGGCCGCCGACCAGATAGAGCTGGTGGCCGGCCGCCTGGAAGGCCGCACCGAGCCTGGCAGCCACCGCCGGGATCGCTATCAGTTCGCCGGGGTTTCCCGTCATGGCTGGTGGGTTCGCTCCTTCATTTGCCGTGATTGGGCGGCGGTTCAGCAGGCTCTGCTGACGCGCCATGCTCCAGCAGACCCTACTGAACCGCCAGCACGCGAGTGAGGAGCGTGCGCAATGCCAGATAGCATCGGGGCATGTCCCGCGCGTCGTCCTCCCGGCGCCCGCGGCTTCCCAGAGTCGACGAGACCAGCGCTGGCGGCCTGGTGCTCGACCTGGCTGCGACGGTGCCGCTCGGAGCCCTGATCGGCCGGACGAATCGGCGCGGCCGACTGCTCTGGTCGCTGCCGAAGGGCCACCTGGAGGCGGGCGAGAGCCTCGAGCAGGCCGCAGTCCGCGAGGTCGCCGAGGAGACCGGGATCCGGGGCGACATCATCGGCAGCCTGGGCACTATCGATTTCTGGTTCGTGGTCGAGGGCCGGCGGGTGCACAAGACCGTCCATCATTACCTGATGCGTGCTATCGGTGGTGAGCTCTCCGACGAGGACGTCGAGGTGACCGAGGTCGCCTGGTTCCCGCTCCCGCAGATTGCCGATCAGCTGGCCTACTCCGACGAGCGAGGCCTGCTAGCCCGAGCTTCCCGGTTGCTGCGGGAGACCGCATGAGTGGTGCCGCCGCTCGGCTAGGCGGCACCACTCATGCGGTCTCCCGCAGCAACCGGGAAGCTCGGGCTAGCAGGCCTCGCTCGTCGGAGTAGGCCAGCTGATCGGCAATCTGCGGGAGCGGGAACCAGGCGACCTCGGTCACCTCGACGTCCTCGTCGGAGAGCTCACCACCGATAGCACGCATCAGGTAATGATGGACGGTCTTGTGCACCCGCCGGCCCTCGACCACG
>FTJM01000212.1_pt2 | contig 22626 bp, 20 predicted proteins | sample 1658941 | NCBI WGS metagenome assembly FTJM01 (sample SAMEA3914876, study PRJEB12502) | metagenome | biome: forest; material: soil | place: USA | collected 2011-06-22 | depth 0.3 m
GTGTTGACGTTGGCGATGTTGTTCGCGATCATTCTCGGTGTGCTGCTCGCGGTAATGCGGCTGTCGCCCAACCCGGTACTCAAATGGGTGAGCTGGGGTTTCGTCTGGTTCTTTCGGGGCACTCCGGTCTACGTGCAGCTGACGTTCTGGGGCCTGATGGTGGTGATCTACAAGCAGATCGACCTGGGCATCCCGTTCGTGGTGCAGTTCGCGCATATCAGCACGGCCAACTTCTTCAGCGTGTACTGGCTGGCGGTGATCGGCCTGTCGCTCAACGAGGCCGCCTACATGGCCGAGATCGTCAGGGCCGGCCTGACCAGCGTCGATGAGGGTCAGGAGGAGGCGGCCTGCGCACTCGGCATGTCCTGGGGGCAGACCACCCGGCGGATCGTGCTGCCGCAGGCGATGCGGGTGATCATCCCGCCGACCGGCAACGAGCTGATCTCGATGCTGAAAACCACTTCGCTGGTGATCGCGGTGCCCTATACCGCCGAGCTGTACAGCCGGACCAGGGACCTCGCGGTGGAGACCTTCAACCCGATCCCGATGTTGCTGGTGGCCTCGGCCTGGTACCTGTTCTTCACGTCGGTGCTGATGGTCGGGCAGTTCTACCTGGAGCGGTACTTCTCCCGCGGCGCGTCCCGCAAGATGTCGGCGCGGCAGTTGCAGGCGCTGGCCTCCGCACAGTCGCTGACCGGGAACCTGCGATGACCGATCAGATGGTGCGCAGCGAGGCGGTATGCAAATACTTCGGTGCGCTGGAGGTGCTCAAAGGAATCACGCTGACCGTCAACCGGGGCGAGGTGATGTGCCTGGTCGGCCCGTCCGGCTCTGGCAAATCGACGTTCCTGCGTTGTATCAACCATCTCGAGCAGATCAATGCTGGCCGGCTTTACGTCGACGGCAACCTGGTGGGCTACCGCGAGCAGAAGGGCCGGCTGCACGAGATGCACCCGAAAGCGGCTGCTCTGCAGCGCCGGGATATCGGGATGGTCTTTCAGAAGTTCAATCTGTTCCCGCATCTGACCGCGCTGGAGAACGTCACCGAGGCGCCGATCCGGGTCAAGCGGCTCAAGAAGTCCGCGGCGATCGCCCGTGCCGAGCAGCTGCTGGAGCAGGTAGGCCTATCGGAGAAGGCGAAAGCTTATCCGGCGCAACTGTCCGGCGGCCAGCAGCAACGGGTCGCCATCGCCCGGGCACTGGCGATGGACCCAAAGCTGATGCTCTTCGACGAGCCGACCTCCGCGCTGGATCCGGAGTTGGTCGGTGAGGTGCTCGACGTGATGAAGGAACTCGCCCGCGGTGGCATGACCATGGTGGTGGTGACCCACGAGATGGGCTTCGCCCGCGAGGTGGCCGACTCCCTGGTGTTCATGGACGCTGGGGTGGTTGTCGAATCCGGGGAGCCGCGCGCGGTGCTGTCCGATCCGAAACACGAGCGGACGAAGGCGTTCCTGTCCAAGGTGCTCTAATAGGCCCGGTGAGCAGCGCTGTTGGGTGGGACGCCGATCCGGAAGTTGCCGGCTGGTCCGGGCTAGCGCCGCTGAGCGAGGCCGTGCGAGCAGACGTTTGCGTGATCGGGCTGGGCGGTAGCGGGCTGGCCGCGATCGGCGAGGTGCTACGTCGCGGCCTGTCCGTGGTCGGCCTCGATGCCGGCCGGGTAGCGGCCGGCGCGGCCGGCCGCAATGGCGGTTTCCTGCTGGGCGGTCCGGCGACCGCGATTCACCACGCCGCTGCCAACTGGGGACTCGAGGCGGCGCTTGCGCTGTACCGGGAAACCCTCGATGAGATCTCGGCGCTGTCCGCGCTGCTCGGACCGGAGGTCATCCGCCCGACCGGCTCGCTTCGATTGGCCGGCCTGCCCGGCGAACCGGTGGACGAGGCCGAGGCGGCCGACCGGCGCCGGGAACTCGCTGACTGCACCGCGCAGCTCGGGGTGCTTCGTGAGCACTCGATTGCCGTTGACTGGTATTCCGGCGAACTGGGCGAGGGACTGTTCCTGCCCGATGACGCGGCAATGAACCCGGCTCGGCGCGCTCTCGGGCTGGCCGTGCGCTACCGCGGCCGGGCCAGCTTGTTCGAGAACAGCCCGGTGACCTCGATCGAACCTGGGCTGGTGCGGACCGCCGCCGGCTCGGTGTCGGCCGCCCTGATCGTGGTCGCGGTGGACGGCAAGCTGGAAGTGCTGCTACCGGAACTGGCCGGCCGGGTGCGCAGCAGCCGGTTACAGATGCTGGCCACCGCCCCGGTTGCGGCCGGGCGGCTCCGCTGCCCGGTCTATGGCCGGTGGGGTTATGACTATGCCCAGCAGGATGCCTCCGGGCGGCTCTACGTAGGCGGCGGCCGGGATACCGACCTGGCGGCCGAGTGGACCACCGACACCAACCCGACCAGCGCGGTGCAGGGCTGGTTGGACCGGATCGCGGCCCGGTTCGCCGGTGGTCCGATCAATGTGACGCACCGCTGGGCGGCCTCGGTCGGCTACACCCAGGACGGGCGCCCGGTGGTGGCCGAGGTCCGACCCGGGGTGGTGGCCTGCGGCGGTTACAACGGCACCGGCAACCTGGTTGGTCCGATCGCGGCCCGGGCAGCGGTGGCGTTGGGGCTCGATGGCGTCCGGCCCGGATCGTACTTCGGCGGCTGATCACGGCTGATCGCAGCTGATACCGGCGCTCGGGGGAACAGTCGAGATGCGGTGAAGGTGAACTCCGCTTGCTTTGACATGCGGTGACCGGTTCGGGGTGGCACGATTCCGATGGGCACAAACCGATGCGGTTCCGGTTGGCGCCAGCCGGTGCGAGTGGTGCCGCCAGACCGAGAGCGTGACGAAGGGAGCCGGGTGTGACGGGGTTGGAGTTGGTGGTCCGGTACCTGGTTGCCTGGAGCGTCCGGAGGACTCGCGAAGTCGATCCGTTCGGCGATGCCGAGGTGGATCAGGCCCTGGACGCCAAGCTGGACCGGCTGCACCGAGCGGTGGCGCGCAAGCTTGCCAGGGACGCGGGCCTGGCCGCGCTGGTCAAGCAAGGCGTCGCCGGCACGGTGAGCGAGCGAACCCAGCAGCGAGTGGTGCAGTCGCTCACCACCGCGGCCGACGCGGATCCCGCGTTCAGCGCCAGCCTGGTTGACTACCTCGAGCAGGTGCGGCGGGCCGAGCGCCAGGCCGGGGTTCGGCTGTCCGGGGTATCGATCGTGGCAGCAGGCTAACCCGCCAGCTGGCCGCCGCGGGTATCCCCAGGCAACTGCGCCAGCGTGCGGTAGCCCCCGAAGATCGGTCCGGCGGGCCGGACCGGCAAGATTGGGTCCGTGAATCCGCAGACGCTGGCCGCCGAGCTGCGGCAGGCCGGCGTCGGTGAAGTCGACGCGTCCACCCGGCGCCGCGCCGAGTACTCCACCGACGCATCGAACTATCGGGTAGTGCCCGACGTGGTGGTCTTCCCGCGGCATCCGGACGAGGTCGCGGCGGTCCTGCAGGTGGCCCGGGACACCGGCACCCCGCTGACGCCACGCGGTGGCGGTACCTCGTGCGCCGGCAACGCGGTCGGGCCAGGCATCGTGCTGGACTTCTCCCGGCACCTGAACCGGTTGCTGGCGCTGGATCCGGAGGCCCGCACCGCGACCGTGCAGCCGGGCCTGGTGCTGTCCGACCTGCAGCGAGCTGCCGCGCCGCACGGCCTGCGGTTCGGTCCCGACCCGTCCAGCCAGGCCCGCTGCACCCTCGGCGGCATGATTGGCAACAACGCGTGCGGCTCGCACGCGCTGGCCTATGGCAAGACCGCTGACAACGTGGCCGGGCTGTCGCTGCTGCTGGCCGACGGCCGGTCACTGCGGGCAAGCACGCTGGCCGAGCTCGTCGATCCGATTGGCGCCGAGCTGGCCGGGCTGGTGTCGGCGAACCTCGGCGTGATTCGGCCGGAGTTCGGCAGGTTCGGCCGGCAGGTGTCGGGCTATTCGATGGAGCAGCTGCTGCCGGAGAACGGCGGCCGGCTGGCCCGATTCCTGGCCGGCACCGAGGGCAGCCTGGCGGTGATCACCGAGGCCGAGCTCAGCCTGGTCGCCGCCGCACCGTTCACCGCGCTCGCGGTGCTGGGCTATCCCGATATGCCCAGTGCCGCCGATGCGGTGCCGGCTCTGCTGCCACTGCGGCCGCTGGCGCTGGAAGGTATGGACGCCCGGCTGGTCCAGGTGCTGCGCAGCCGGCGTGGGCCGTCCGCGGTGCCGGCGCTGCCTGCCGGCGGCGGTTGGCTGTTCGTGGAGACCGGCGGCCAATCGCTGGCCGAGGCGATCGCCGCCGCGGAACTGATCGTGCAAGCCGCCGACCCGCAGGCCTCGGTGGTGGTCACCGGCCGGGACGCCCAGCGGCTGTGGCGGATCCGCGAGGACGGTGCCGGGCTCGGAGGCCGGACGCCGACGAACGCGCCGGCCTGGCCCGGTTGGGAAGATGCCGCGGTGCCGCCCGAGCAGCTGGGCAACTACTTGCGCCAGTTCTTCGAGTTGCTGGCGCAGCACCAGATAGATGGCCTGGCCTACGGCCATTTCGGTGACGGCTGCGTACACGTCCGGCTCGACTTCCCGCTGGCCGAGCGGCCGGCAGCCTTGCGCGGCTTCCTGCTGGACGCGGCGGCGCTGGTCGCGGCGCACGGCGGTTCGATGTCTGGTGAGCACGGTGACGGCCGGGCTCGCGGCGAGCTGCTGCCGCTGATGTACAGCCCGGAAGCGATCGGGCTGTTCGGCGCGGTCAAGGCGATCTTCGATCCAGCCAACCTGCTCAATCCCGGCGTCATCGTCGACCCGGCGCCGCTGGATGCGAACCTGCGACTGCCGCAGGCCCGAGCGCTCACCGGGGCGCGTGGTTTCAGCTTTCCGCACGACAACGGCTCGCTGAACACCGCGGTGCACCGCTGCGTCGGGGTCGGCAAGTGCCGCGCCGACAGCACCGCCAGCGGCGGCGTGATGTGCCCGTCCTACCTTGCTACCAAGGATGAAACCCACTCGACCCGGGGCCGGGCGAGGGTGCTGCAGGAGCTGGCCAACGGCACCCTGATCACCGGCGGCTGGGCGGCACCGGAGGTCAGCGAGGCACTGGAGCTTTGCCTGTCCTGCAAGGGCTGCGGATCGGACTGCCCCGCGGGGGTGGACATGGCCACCTACAAGGCGGAGGCGCTCTACCAGCGCTACCGGCGAAAGCTACGGCCGGCCTCGCACTACGCGCTGGGCTGGCTGCCACGCTGGACCAAGCTGGCCGGCCGGACACCGCGGTTGGCGAACGCGCTGCTGGCACCGAAGCCGCTCGCGGCACTGGCAAAGCGGCTCGCCGGCATCGATCAGCGCCGGCCGCTGCCGCGCTTCGCCGGCCAGAGCTTCCGGCAGTGGTTTGCCGGGCACCCGCCGGCTACCGGCGACCCGGTGCTGCTGTGGGTCGACACCTTCACCGACGGGTTCTCGCCCGAGGTCGGCATCGCCGCCGTCGCGGTGCTGGAATCGGCTGGCTTTTCCGTACAAATCCCGGACCAACCGCTTTGCTGTGGCCTCACCTGGATCTCGACCGGTCAGCTCGACGGTGCCCGCAAGCAGCTCCGGCGCACCTTGGACACGCTGCAGCCGGCCGTTTCGCAGGGCATTGCGGTGGTGGGCCTGGAACCGTCCTGCACCGCGGTGCTGCGCTCGGACGCGGCCGAGTTGTTGCCCGACGATCCGCGGGCCGCCGCGCTGGCCGCGCAGACCCGCACCCTCGCCGAGGTGCTCACCGAGCGCGGCTGGAAACCACCGTCGCTGGCCGGTGTCCAGGCGCTGGCCCAACCGCACTGCCACCAGCACGCGGTGCTCGGCTTCGGCCCGGATGAGGCGCTGCTCGACGCGGCCGGTGCCGAGCTGAGCACGGTTGGCGGCTGCTGCGGGCTGGCCGGCAACTTCGGTGTCGAGCGCGGCCACTACGAGGTTTCGGTTGCGGTCGCCGAGCAGTCGCTGCTGCCGGCGGTCCGGGCCGCCGGGTCGGAAACGGTGCTGCTGGCCGATGGTTTCTCCTGCCGGACCCAGCTGGAGCAACTGTCTGACCGCACCGGCCAGCACCTCGCGCAGCTGCTCGCACAGCGCCTGGTAACACAAGACCACCATATCCGGACAGGGGATAGTCGTGACTGAAGGCTTCCAACCACCGCCCTACCCGTACGAGCGGCTCGGCCAGATCGTGGAACTTGCCGCCGGCTGGGACGGCGGCGCGGTCGATCTGTCGGTCGGCACCCCGGGTGATCCACCGTCCGGCGCGGTCATCGCGGCGCTGGCCGATGCCGGCACCGCGCGCGGCTACCCACCCTCGATCGGCACCCCGGCGCTGCGCCAGGCCGCCGCCGGCTGGATCGGCCGGCGACTCGGTGCCACTGTCGATCCGGACACCGAGCTGGCGGCTTGCGTCGGCACCAAGGAATTTGTCGCCTCGACGCCGCAGTACCTCAAGCTACGCACGCCCAGCCGGGATACCGTGCTGTACCCCGCGATCAGCTATCCGACCTACGAGATGGGTGCGACCCTGGCAGGCCTGCGCGCGGTGCCGTATCGCAACCTCGCCGAGATCACCGACCAGGATGCCGATCGGGCCCTGTGCGTGTGGGTGAACTCGCCCAGTAACCCGACCGGCGAGCTGCTCGATCTGGCTGCGGCTGCCAGCTGGGGACGGGCCCGCCAGGTGCCGGTGCTCTCGGACGAGTGCTACGCCGAGTTCAGCTACGCCGAAGGCCCGACAACCATCCTGCGGGAAGGCACGTCCGGGCTGATTGCCTTGCATTCGCTGTCCAAACGCAACAACTTCGCCGGCGCCCGGATCGGTTTCTACGCCGGTGACCGGGAACTGGTGCACTACCTACGCGAGGTCCGCAAGCACGCCGGCCTGATGCCGCCCGGGCCGGTGCAGCAGGCCGCCATCGTCGCGCTCAACGACGACGTCCAGATCGAGGCGCAGCGCGAGGTATACCGGCGCCGGATGCTGCGGCTGATCGAGATCCTGGCCGCGGTCGGGTTGCCTGCCAGCCTGCCGGCCGGCGGGTTCTACCTGTGGTTCGCCGCCCCCGGTGGCGACGCCTGGGCGGGCGCCCGGCTGCTTGCCGAGCGGGCCGGCATCGTCGCCTCACCGGGCGAGTTCTACGGCCCGTTCGGCACCGGCTACCTGCGGCTGGCCGCGGTGGCACCCGATGACCAGATCGAGCTTGCCGCACGCCGGGTCGGCCTCAGCTGAGCCCGACCGCAACCCCCATTGTGCGGCCCGACAAGGCGGTTTGAGCTGGATCAACCGCCCCGTCGGGCCGCACAATGCGTCGGAGTCAGTTAGATGAACGCGACGCCTTGGGCCAGCGGTAGCTCGGTCGAGTAGTTGATGGTGTTGGTGCTGCGCCGCATGTAGGCCTTCCAGGAATCCGAGCCCGATTCCCGGCCACCGCCGGTCTCTTTCTCGCCACCGAACGCGCCACCGATCTCCGCGCCCGACGGACCGATGTTCACATTGGCGATGCCGCAGTCCGAGCCGGCGGCCGAGACGAACCGTTCCGCCTCGCGCACGTCCAGGGTGAACACCGAGGACGACAAGCCCTGAGCCACCGCATTCTGCAGGGCAATCGCCTCGTCGAAGGTGTCGTAGGTCAGCACGTACAGGATCGGCGCGAACGTCTCGGCCTTGACGATGTCAGTCTGAGCCGGCATCCGGACGATGGCCGGCTGCACGTAGAACGCCTCCGGCGCCTGGTCGGCCAGCACCCGCTCGCCGCCGACCACCAGCGTCGCACCGTCGGCTTCGGCCGCAGCCAGCGCCTTTCCAAATCCCTCGTAAGATCGGCCATCGATCAGCGGCCCGACCAGCGTCTCGGCCGCCAGCGGCGAACCGATCGGCAGGCTGCGGTAGGCCTTGGCCAGTGCCTGCACCAACTCGTCGGCGATCGAGCTGTGCGCGATTACCCTTCGCAGGGTGGTGCATCGCTGGCCGGCGGTGCCGGCCGCCGAGAACACGATGCCGCGGACCGCCAGATCCAGGTCCGCGCTCGGTGCGACGATGGCGGCGTTGTTGCCACCGAGTTCCAGCAGTAGTTTGCCGAACCGGCCGGCCACCCGAGGTGCGATTGCCTTACCCATCCGGGTGGAACCGGTGGCCGAGACCAGCGCGACCCGGCTGTCGTCGATCAGCAACTCGCCGACCTCGGCGCCACCGAGCAGCAGCTGGCTCAGATCGGCCGGTGCGCCCACCCGGCGAGCCGCCTCGGTGATCAGCGCCTGGCAAGCGAGCGCGGTGAGCAGGGTCTTCTCAGACGGCTTCCACACCACCGCGTCGCCGCACACCAGCGCCAGCGCGGTGTTCCAGGACCACACCGCGACCGGGAAGTTGAACGCCGAGATCACTCCGACGACGCCGAGCGGGTGCCACTGCTCCATCATCCGGTGGCCGGGCCGCTCGGTGGCGATCGTCTGGCCGTACAGCTGCCGGGACAGCCCGATGCCGAGATCGCAGATGTCGATCATTTCCTGCACCTCGCCGAGGCCCTCGGAGGTGATCTTGCCGGCCTCGATCGACACCAGCTCGCCGAGGTCGGCTTTGTGCTCGCGCAGCAGCTCGCCGAGTTCGCGAACCAGCTTGCCCCGTACCGGCGCGGGTACGTCGCGCCATTGCAGGTAGGCCGCCTGTGCGGCCTCGATCGACTGGTTCACCTGATCGGGGGAGTGCGACCTGATCCGACCGAGCTCGGCGCCGGTGATCGGGGAGCGGCAGCTCAGGTCGCCGTCCTGGCTGAACGGGTCGGTGACGCCGAGTCGTTCGAGAATCGCCTCGGTTCGACTGGTGAGCTCATCGTGGGAAAGCAGTGATGTCATGTCAGACTCCTAGTTCACACTTGGCCGAGGCCGCCGAATAGGGTGGGGCTGTTCCGATCTCGCCCGCCGCCGGTTCTGGCAGCGTGCAGTTGTCCTTACGATAGTCTAGAGGGCGACCTAAGAGAAAATAACGATCGACGTAGGGTTGAGGGTTGATGGACGCCTCGTTGGATGTGGGCCGGTTGCGGCTGTTGCGCGAGGTTTCGGCGCGCGGCTCGATCGCCGCCGCGGCACGCGAAGTCGGGCTGACCTCGTCGGCGGTCTCCCAGCAGTTGTCGATCCTGGAACGTGAGGCCGGCACCCCGCTGCTGGATCGCTCGCCGCGCGGGGTACTGCTCACCGGTGCCGGTGAGGCGCTGGTCGGCCGGGCCCGCGCCATCCTCGAGCTGCTGGAGCAGGCCCGGGCCGATCTGGACCGGCTGACCGGTGAGCTGTCCGGCCAGGTCCGGATCGGCACCGTGGCCTCGGCCGCGGCGGCGCTGGTCAGCGAGGCCATGCTGCGGTTGTCGGCCGAGCACGCCGAGCTGGATCTGAACGTCACGGTATGCGAGCCCGAGCGCAGCATCGAGCAGCTGTTACACGGTGACCTGGACGTCGCGGTGGTTGACGTCTACCAGCGGGTGCCGGTTCCGGTGCCGGACTACCTGGTCGCGATCGAGCTGTGTACCGAGCCGCTGGTGCTGGTCAGCGCGATCGGCGCATTCCCGACTCGGGCGAAACTGCGGCTGTCCGCGCTGACCGAGCAGGACTGGGTGATGCCGCCGACGGAAGCCGCTTGCGGCCAGGCGGTTAGATTCGCCTGCCGGGCGGAGGGGTTCGAGCCCCGGGTGCGCTGGGAGACCGACGACATGCTGCTGTTGGTACGGGCGGTCGCGGCCGGCCACGGGATCGCGATCCTGCCCAGGCTGGCGGTCGCCGACGGGGTGGCCGAGGTCGAGATCCGGCCGCTGGCCGACCCCGGCCTGTCGCGCCGGTTGCTCGCGTTGACCCGCCGTTCCAGTCAGGCCCGGCCGATCATCGGAGCGGTGCTCGAGGAGCTGCAGAAAGCGGCCGTTAGCGCTTGACCGCCACCAGCAGGCCGTCGCCGACCGGCAGCAGGCTCGGCACCAGCCTGGCGTCGTCGCGGACCGCCTTGCCCAGCTCGCGCAGCGCGACGGTGTCGCTGTCCCGGGCGCCCGGATCGGCCACCCGGTTGTGCCAGAGCACGTTGTCGAACGCCACCACGCCACCCGGCCGGAGCAACCGGACCGCCTGCTCGTGGTACTCGCCATAGCCGGTCTTGTCCGCGTCCACAAAGACCATGTCGTAGGCGCCGTCGGTGAGCCGCGGCAGTACCTCGCCGGCCGCACCGTTGATCAACCGGTACCGGGTGGTGGCGATGCCGGCCTCGCCGAAGGCCTGCCGGCTGGCTCGCTGATGCTCGGGTTCGGTGTCCACGGTGGTCAGCACGCCGTCCTGGCGCATCCCGCCGAGCAACCAGAGTCCGGATACTCCGGCCCCGGTGCCGACCTCGACCACCGCTCGGGCGCCCAGTACCGCAGCCAGCACCCGCAAGGTGGCGCCACCGGCCGGTCCGATCGGCATGCAGCCCAGTTCCTTGCCGCGGCCCCGGGCCGCGGCGATCACCTCGTCCTCGACGATGAAGTTCTCGGCGTACGCGATGCTGGGTGCGGAAAGGTACTCGTCGGCCATGGCCCAGGACTCTACCTACCCAGCCGCCGCGGTCGTCGTCTCAACGGAAGATCCGCCACCCCGACGGTGGCAGATCTTCCGCTGAACACGGCTGTGGACAGCGCGGGCCGACCGGGTCGGATCTGCGGCACGGTAGCTGGGTGCAGTTCGAAACCTGGATGAGCATCGCTCGCCGGCAATTCGGGGTCATCGGCCGGGACCAGTGCCGGGCGGCGGGCCTGTCCGATCGGCAGATCGACTCGCTGATCAGCCGGGGCTGCTTGCGCAGCGCCGGCCGTGGCGTCCTGCGGGTGGCCGGCGCGCCGGTTCAGCCGGAAACGGCGATGTGGTCGGCCGTGCTGGCCACCAGGGGAGTGCTGGTCGCGACGTCGGCCGCGTTCGTGTGGCAGCTGGTGCCGGTGCCACCCCGGTACCTGCAGCTGGCCATTCCGGCTGACCGGCGGGCGGTCGCCCCGGCGGGCACCGTCGTCCGGCGATGCGACATCCCGGCCGCTGAGCTGACCACCCGCTTCGGGCTGCCGGTCACCAGCCGCCGCCGCAGCGCTCTGGATCATCTGGCTTCGAGCACGATCGTCGAAGCCACCACGTTTGCCGACCGCGCGATCAGCCAGGGCTGGCTGGCGATTGCGGACCTGGAAGGCCGGTTGGCAACCCGCACCTTGGGAAACCCGATTGTGCGGCGAGTACTCGGTACCCTCAGCTACGGTGCCGAGGCGGAATCTGAACGGCGGCTGCACAGGTTGCTGAGCGCCGCTGGGATCGCCGGCTGGGTACCGAATCATCCGGTCCGGCTCGGCGGCCGGCTGGTGGCGCGAATCGACATTGCCTTTGTCGAGCTGCGGATTGCGATCGAGGTCGATGGAATTGCCTACCATGGCGACCGCAACCGGTTTCAGCGCGATCGTGCCCGGCAGAACACCCTGGTCACGGCCGGCTGGACGGTCCTGCGCTTCACCTGGGAGGACCTCACCTGCCGGCCGGAGCGGGTGGTCGCGATCATCGCCGCGGCGATCCGGAGAGCCGCTTGATCATCGGAAGATTGGCCACCGTAACGGTGGCCAATCTTCCACCGATCGGCTGGGTCAGCGCATCGAGTCGATGATCATCGCCAGGTCGTCGGCGGTGGTCAGCGGGTTGACGATCGCGAACCGGGTACACACCTGGCCGGCGTGCTTGCTGGGCGTGACGAACGCGAAGCCATCGGCCAGCACCTGGGCGCTCCAGGCGTTGTAGGCGGCCTCGTCCCAGCCGATTCGTTCGAAGATCAGCACCGACAGGTCCGGCTCGACCAGCAACCGCACGTGCTCGGCGGCCTCGATCAACTCCCGGCCTGCCCGCGCGGTCCGCAGGGTCTCCTCGACGGCCTCCGCGTAAGCCGCGGTGCCGTGCACGGCAAGGGAGAACCAGAACGGCAGGCCGCGGGCTCGCCGGGTCAGCTGGATCGCGAAGTCGCTCGGGTTCCACTCACCCTCGACGTTCACCGGGTCCAGGTAGCCGGCCTTCTGGGTATGCGCGGCCCGGGCCAACACCGGATCCCGGTAGATCAGCGCGCAGCAGTCATAGGGCGCGAACAGCCACTTGTGCGGGTCGACGATGAACGAGTCGGCGTGCTCGATACCGGCGTACAGCTCCCGTACCGATGGCGCGGCCAGCCCGGCGCCGCCGTAGGCGCCGTCCACGTGCAGCCACCAGCCCTGCTCGGCGGTGACCTCGGCGATCCCGGCCAGGTCGTCGATGATGCCGGAGTTCGTGGTGCCGGCGGTGGCCACCACCGCGAAGATGCCGTCGGCGACCGATTCGGGCAGCTCCGCCAACCGAGCCCGGATGGCCTTGCCGGTCAGCCGGCCGCGCTCGTCGCCGGCCACCTCGATCACGTCGACATCCATGACAACTTCGAGGGCGTGCTTGACCGAGGAATGGGTCTCGCCGGTCAGCACCGCCGCCCAGCGCGCCGGAGGGACCGTGCGCCGGTGCCGGGCGGTCTCCCGGGCGGCGACCAGCGCGGACAGGTTGCCGATGGTGCCGCCCTGGACGAACACCCCGCCGGCTTGCTCGGGCAAGCCGGCCAGCTCGGCGATCCAGTGCAGCGCCTGGTTCTCGGCGAACACCGCTCCGGAGCCTTCCAGCCAAGAACCGGCGTAGACGCTGGAGGCGCCGACCAGCATGTCGAAGGCGGCGGCCGCCTTGGACGGCGCGCCGGGGATGAAGGACAGGTAGCGGGGGTGGTCGACCGACAGGCAAGCCGGTGCCAGCACGTGTTCCCAGAGCCGCAGGGCCTCGGCCGAGCCGATGCCGGTTTCGGTCACGGTGTGGCCGGCCAGTTCGGTCAGCTGGTCCGGCGTCAAGCTGCGGTCGAGCGGGGCCTGCATGGCCAGCCGGCTCAGGCAGAGGTCAGCCAGTGAACGCGCCGTTGCGGCACTCGACTCGGTAAAGGTATGCACGGATGGTGAGCCTAGATTGCCACCGAAATCGGGAACGTGAGAGGCCTCTGAGGCGTTCACTCAATACACAGCTGAAACTGCGATGGTAGGAGCAGTCCGGCCACGGTGGTTGGACCCAGCTGCGGGAATGGGTGATTTAGTCGATGTCCACGCTGAATCTTGGTGTGGCGAGCTCTATGGGGCAGGCCGTGATCGATCCGTCGGTCGACAGGCAAGCGGCAACTGCCGCAGACCCGGCCGCCTGGGTAGCGCCGTCCTGGGACGAGATCGTCCGCCTGCATGCCGATCGGGTCTACCGGTTGGCGTATCGGCTATCCGGCAACCGTGCTGACGCCGAGGATCTGACCCAGGAAACCTTCGTCAGAGTGTTCCGTTCGCTTGCCGACTACACGCCCGGCACCTTCGAGGGCTGGCTGCACCGGATTACCACGAACCTGTTCCTGGACATGGTGCGTCGCCGGCAGAAGATCCGGTTCGACGCGCTCGCCGACGACGCCTCCGAGCGGCTCGCCTCCGACGAGCCAGGTCCGGAGCGCGCGTTCGAGCAGAACAACCTTGACCCGGAGATCCAGCAGGCACTGGATACCCTGCCGGCCGACTTCCGGGCGGCGGTGGTGCTGTGCGACCTCGAGGGGTTGACCTACGAGGAGATCGCATTGACGCTTGACGTCAAGGTCGGCACCGTCCGCTCGCGGATCCACCGCGGCCGGGTGCTGTTGCGCCAGGCCCTGGCCCACCGTGCACCGGGGGTGCGGCCGGCTAACGAGAGTATGGCCAGCGCTCGCGACGAGACTGGAGTGGTGAACGGCTAGATGACTGTCCCGAGCGTTTTCGGCTTGCCACATCTGACGGAGGATTCGGTGGCGGCTTTCGCCGACGGCGTCCTGTCCGCGTCAGCGGCAAGCCGGGCACGCCGGCACTGCACCGAATGCACCGAATGCGCCGAGGCGGTCCGCGGTCAGCGTGAGGCGGCCATGCTGCTCCGTGCGGCTGGCGCGCCCTCGATGCCCGCGGGACTGCTCGACCGGCTGGCGGGGTTGCCGATGTCGGCGCCGCTGCCCCCGCCGCGCAGCGGGCTGCCTACCGCCCTCGGCGCCGACGGGGCGCCGGTGTTCGTCGCGTACTCGCCACTGCCCAAGCCGGCCGGTACCGACAGCGGCGAGCAAGATCGCACCGAGTCGTCCACCGAGCGCCCGGCACACCGGCGGGCACTGTTACCGGTATCGATCCTGGCTTCGGCTGCGGCAATGGTGGCCGCCGGCACCCTGGGAGGCAGCGTCGCTGGTCTCCAGTCATCCGTTCAGCCGCCGGCCAACCCGAACTTTGCCTCCAACCTGGTCAGCGACAACCCCGCGAACGACCCCGGTCGGCCGGCCTCCAAGAGCCCGACGAGCGGCGTGGCGCGCTTCGATGCCTCGCGGGCGCTGGTGTTTCAGCAGGCCTACCTGCGCGGTGGCGTCGACCGGCATCACCCGGCCCCCTGACCCAGCACCGGCACCCGCTGCTGGTGGCCGGCGACCCGCTCGGGCAGACTCGTGGATGATCGTGCACGATCGGGGACTCGGTCAGACGGAGGGCATGTGAGCGAGGATTCGGCTAGCTCCGGGTTCGCCCGTCCGCAGCACCTGGATGGCCCGTTCGAACCGCGGTCTGAGGCCGAGCGCGAGCTGCCAGCCAGCCCCCGGCCACCGGTGACCGCTACCGAGCAGGACTCGTTCGGCCGGCCGGCCGGCGTCGGCGATGCTTTCGACCCGGCGCCCGGCCACCGGCTCCCGCCACGCCATGATCGGATGGCGCGGCCGGTGCCGGCTCAGCTCAGTGACGCCTTCGGTGGCACCGGCGAGCCGTTCGATCCGGCGGCCGGCGATCGGCTGCCACCAACCAAGCCCGGTCCAGGTTCGCCCTGGTGGAAAGAGGGCGCGGCGACCGATCCGTGGCGCGATGCGCTCTCGCCGTACTGGGTAGCCGGCCCACCGGTGTTCGCCGACGACGAGCTGATCGGGATCGGCGAACCTGCCGAGGAGGCCGACGAGCCAGAGCCGGCCGGCAAGAAGTCCAAGGAGCGCGGCCGGGCCCGGTTCGGCCTGTCCGCGCTGGCGCTAGTGCTGGGGGCGGCGCTGCTGGCAGGGGTGCTCGGTGGTGGGGTCGGCTACTGGCTGTCCCAACGCGCCCACCGGGTGCTGACCAATCCCAACGTGAAGCTGGCGACGGTAGGCACTCCGGCGAACCGGCCACCCGGCTCGGTGGCCGACATCGCCAAGCGAGTGAGCCCGGCAGTGGTTTCCATCGACGTCCGGTCCGCCGATGCCGCGGGTTCCGGTTCCGGTGTGATCATCGACAAGAACGGCTACATCCTCACTAACAATCACGTGGTGAATGCCGGCAGCAAGGTCACCATTCGGGTGGTCTTCGCCGACCAGTCCAGCGCACCGGGCCGGGTCGTCGGCACCGACCCGCAGGACGACCTCGCGGTGGTCAAGGTCGACAAGACCGGCCTGACGGTGGCCGGTCTCGGCGATTCGGGCAGCCTGGCGGTGGGCGATCCGGTGGTCGCGATCGGTGATCCGCTGGGGCTGCGCGGCACCGTCACGTCCGGGATCGTCTCCAGCCTCAAGCGCCCCCTCCGGCTACCCGGCGAGAACGGCGAGCCGGATGCGGTGATCGATGCGATCCAGACCAGCGCGGCCATCAACCCGGGCAACTCCGGTGGCGCGCTGGTTGCCGCGGACGGCAGCGTGGTGGGTATCAACACCGCGATCGCCTCGCTCGGCCAGTCCACCGGCGGGGGGCAGTCCGGCAGCATTGGCATCGGTTTCGCGATCCCGATGAACACCGCTCGCGGCGTGGCCGAATCGCTGATCAGGACCGGCAAGGTGGTGCACGCCAGCCTCGGTGCGAGCAGCCGAAGCGTGTCCGACGGCACCCAGGACGGGGCCTACCTGGTCCAGGTGGCACCCGGCGGTCCAGCTGACCGGGCCGGCCTGAAAGAGGGTGACGTGATAACCCTGTACGACAAGAATCTGATCAGCTCAGGTGACGCGCTGACGGTCGCGGTGTCTGAGAGCAAGCCGGGCCAGCAGGTGACGGTGCGCTACGTCCGCAATGGAGTAGCCGGCACCGCCAAGATCACGCTGGGAACCGCGTCGTGACAGGCATAGGCTGAGTCCGTGTTCAACATCGGTCCGCTGGAATTCCTGGTGCTCCTCGCTGTCGCGCTGCTGGTATTCGGCCCCGAAAAGTTGCCGCAGCTGACCAAGGACGCGGCCCGGATGTTGCGTACGCTCCGGGACCTGGCACAGGGCGCGCGGTCGCAGCTCAATTCCGAACTGGGCCCGGAGTTCGCCGACTTTGACCTGGCCTCGCTCAATCCCCGGACGGCGATCAAGAACGCGCTGCTCGGCGATGGCGAGAGCAGTATCCGATCCGATCTGGCCGGCATGAACCCCAGGGATGCGCTCAACCGTGTCTGGCGCGGCGAGGACGAGCCGAGGACTCCCGCGAACCCGCCGGCCGGCGCTGCGAATCAGGCTGGCGCGGTAAATCAGGCTGGCGCTGTGAATCAGGCTGGCGCTGTGAATCAGGCTGGCGCTGTGAATCAGGCCGCGCCACCGGTACAGACCGGCGGGCCGACCCCGTACGACGCCGACGCCACCTGACCGACCACGCCAGCTGAGCCAGCTGACCGACCGCGCGACCTGAGCCGCGCCAGCTGACCCACGCGACCTGAGCCGCGCCAGCTGCCAAGAGGCCGGCTCAGCGAGCGCTGGCCGACAATCCGAGCGAGCGTCCCACCAGGCTGTGTTGCCTGCCCGCCAGGCCGTCCGCAATCGCGCCGAAGGCCCTGGCCGAGACCGATTCCGGCTGCGAGAGCACGATCGGGGTGCCGTCGTCGCCGCCCTCCCGGATCGCCATCTCGATGGGTATCTGGCCGAGCAGGCCGACCTTGCTGCCGGTCAGCTCGGTGAGCGAGTCGGCGACCGCCTGGCCGCCACCGGCCCCGAACAACTCCAGCCGGCCGCCGTCGGGCAGGTCGAGCCAGCTCATGTTCTCGACCACCCCCACTATCTGCTGGTGGGTCTGCAGCGCGATCGAGCCCGCGCGCTCGGCTACCTCGCGGGCAGCCAGCTGCGGTGTGGTGACCACCAGCAGTTCCGCGGACGGGACCAGCTGGGCCAGCGAGATCGCGATGTCGCCGGTGCCGGGCGGCAGGTCCATCAGCAGCACGTCCAGCTCGCCCCAGTAGACGTCGGCCAGAAACTGCTGCAAGGCCCGGTGCAGCATCGGGCCGCGCCAGACCACCGCGGTGTTGCCGGGGGTGAACATGCCGATCGAGATCACCTTCACGTCATGCGCCTGCGGCGGCATGATCATCTTCTCGACCTGGGTCGGCTTGCCGACGACGCCGAGCATCCGGGGCACCGAGAAGCCGTAGATGTCGGCGTCCAGCACGCCGACCTGTAGCCCCCGCTGGGCGAGCGCGACCGCCAGGTTCACCGTCACCGAGCTCTTGCCAACGCCGCCCTTGCCGGAGGCCACCGCATAGACCCGGGTCCGCGAGCCCGGCTGGGCGAACGGGATCTCGTTGACCGGGTTGTCGCCGCGCAGCTTGGTGCGTAACTCGGTTCGCTGGGCATCGCTCATCACGCCGAGTTCCACCCGCACCGAACTGACCCCGGCAACCGCCGATGCCGCGGCGGTGACGTCGGTGGTGAGTTTCTCGCGCATCGGGCAGCCGGTCACGGTGAGCAGGATCTTGACAGTCGCGGCCCCGTTCGGGCCGACGCTGACCCACTCCACCATCCCGAGCTCGGTGATCGGCCGGCGGATTTCAGGATCGTGCACCTCGGCGAGTGCCGCCGATACGGCTGCCTGAAGTTTGCTGGTGTCGGTGCTCGCTTGATCGATAGCCACGAACCGATCGTACGGCGGTGCTCGCCGTCACTACGATGTGGCGATGCCGACGCTCCCCGAACCCATGCCGGGCGCCGACCCGCCGACCGGCGCTGCAACGGTGCCGCTCAGCCCGGCGGACTGGCGGCTCGGGGCGTGGCGCAACTTTCTGCGAACGCACGCGCACCTGCTGCGGATGCTGGAGCAGGACCTGCAGACCCACCACAAGATCTCGATCGGCAGCTACGACGTGCTCGTGCAGTTGGCCGAGGCGCCGGCCGGCCGGCTGCGGATGTCGGAACTGGCCGAGGCGGTGCTGCTGTCGCGCAGTGGGCTGACCAGGCTGGTGGACCGGTTGCAGAAGGACGGCCTGGTCGAGCGCCAGCCGGATCGCTTCGATGCGCGTGGGCTGTTCACGGTGCTGACCGAGAAGGGTCGCGACGCGCTGCGAGACGCTTCCACCGTGCACCTGGCCGGAGTGTCGCGGCTGGTGCTCGACCGGCTGTCGGAGCCGGAGTTGGTGCAGCTGAGCGAGCTGATGCGCAGGCTCGATCCGCTGCCCGAAATACCGGAGAGCTGACACCTGCGCATTGAGCCCGGTGCCGATAGGCGCCGCGCCATTGAATTCGGCTCAATTGGCCGCTCCTATCTACGGCGGGCCTGACTGCGCACTTGACGCGGATAGTACTAATCACGCTGAGTAGTAATTTGGCACAACATTTTAGGTAAAGATATGCTCCGCACCTAGACGTGACAGCTTATGTCGGACATAGTGTGCGCGTACCGAGTTGGTGTCGTACGGGGAGTACAAGCTGTTTTGCGTGAGCCAGAAATCAATACGCCAGCAACGGCATACCGACCGATGCCTGATCAGGCACCGGCTAGCCCACGCCCTCGGCCTGCAAGGACCCGTCAACCGAACGGGGCCACGGATCGTCATCGCTAGGAGCTACTAAATGCGTACGTTTGACAGCGCCACCTCGGCCTTCGGCCGGGCGGGCCCGATCGAGGTGGCGCGCTGGGAGCAGTATCAGCTCGGCGACCGGCTGCCTTTCGACGCCATGTGGTACACAGTCCCGCCCGGCGCCTCCAGCGAACGGGATTGCCATCCCGAGCCGGAGTTCTCGATCGTGGTGGCCGGCAGCGGCTTCGTCGAGACCGCTGGCAGGTTGACCGAGGTTGCCACCGGTACCGCCTTCCTGCTCGGCAGCGAAGAGGCGCACGTCATCCATAACCGGGCGACCGAGGTGCCGCTGACTATTTTTAGCGCCTACTGGATGCCGCCCGAGACCGGCCAGCAGGACGCAGCCGAGACCGGCCGGGAGCCGGTGGCCAGCGCCGGCCAGTCCGGTTAGGTAGCGCGGCGAGCATGCGGGTCTGTGTCGTCGGCAGCGGCGTCGCCGGTGCGATGCTCAGCTGGCGGTTGGCGCAGCAGCCAGCCGTCAGTCAGCTCACGCTCGCCCCCGGCCTAACCGGCGAGGCTGGCGTGCCGGATGCCACCGGGGTATCCGGCGGCGCGATCCGCTGCTTCGAGATCGCACCGGAGCAGCGGCGGCTGGCAATCGACAGCATGGCCGAGCTCGCGGTCGATCCGCTGCTGCGCGAATGGTCCGGCTACACCCGGTGCGGATCGGTGTACCTGCCGGCCGACGCCAGCGAGCTGGCGGCGGCGGCCACCGAGATCGAGGCGGTGCTACCCGGCTCAGCGGTGGTGCTGGATGCGGCCGGGCTGGCTCGGCGCGGCTGGGCCGGCCTCGATCCGGCGGTACGCGGGCTGTTCGAGGCCGAGGCCGGTTACCTCAGCCCGCACCGGCTCCGCCAGTCGGTGCTGGCCGATCTGGCGCGGCGGCGGCGGATCCGGCTGCTGCCCGCGGGCCCGATCGACGATCTCGGTCCGGGCCGGTTCACGCTGGCTGGGCGCTCCCACAGCTATGACCTGCTGGTGCTCGCGGCCGGCGGCTGGACGCCGGGCCTGCTTCGCAGACATGGCTTCGAGGCCACGGGGTTGCGAACCAAGGTCATCCAGTACACCGTGCACCCGGCCAGCGGCGTGCCGTCAACGGTGTTTGTCGACGACCTCAGCGATCTGTTCGGCAAGCCGGTTCCCGGCGGCGTGCTGCTGGGTTTGCCGACCCAGGCCTGGGATGTCGAGCCAGCCGTCCGACAGCCGGACCTGGCGCTGAGCCGGGCCGCCGCCGAGCGGGCGGTGCTCCGGTTCCCCGGATTGCGGATGCGGTCGGCGGCCACCCCGGTCACCGCGCTCGACTGCTACGCCGAGGACGGGATGCTCGCACTGCGCCCGGTCGCGGGCAGCGATGGCCGGTTGTTCACCTTCACCGGCGGGACCGGCAGCGCCGCCAAGACCGTGCTCGCCGCCAGCCTGCGAGCCGCCACCCAGCTTGCGACCAGCGCTGAGAACCCGGCGCTGGCCAGCCCACCCCTGATCGGACGGAGCCTTCAATCATCATGAGCGAGACGACCGAGTTGCCATATTTCCAGGCCGTGGGCATCGGGGCGGGGCCGGCGAACCTGAGCCTGGCGGCGCTGTTGCAGGCCACCACCGATAGCCAGATCGCCCTGTTCGACAAGGCATCGGGCTCGGCCTGGCACTCGGCACTGCTGCACCCGGGGGTCCGGATGCAGACGTCCTGGATGAAGGACCTGGTCTCGCTGGTGGACCCGACCCACAAGCTGAGCTTCCTCAACTACCTGGTCACCCAGGGTCGGCTGTTCGCGATGATGAATTCCCAGTTCGAGGTGATCCCGCGCCGGGAGTACATGCGCTATCTCGCCTGGGCCGCCGACCAGATCGAAAACATCCACTACGACACACCGATCGATGAGGTCAACTTCGTCGAAGGTGAGGGGTTCTACGCGGTCTCAGCCGGTCGGCCGGTGGCTCGCTCGGAGCATTTGGTGATCGGCGTCGGGACCCGGCCGAGCATCCCGGCCGGGCTGGCCGGGCTGCCCGCCGATCGTGCGTTCATCGCCGACGACCTGACCAGCCAGCTGCCGGCCATGAGCGCCGATCGCAGCGTTGCGGTCGCGGTCATCGGCGGCGGCCAGACCGGTGTCGAGGCGGTGCTGCGGCTGCTTGGCGCCGGCTTCACCAGGATCAGCTGGCTCGGCCGCCGCCAATGGTTTCAGACCATCGACGACTCACCTGGCGCCAACGACATGTATCGGCCGGCGCACCAGCAGTTCCTGCAAGGGCTGACCCGGACCACCCGCAAGCGCCTGATCGAGGACGCCAATCCAACCGGGGACGCGCTGACCCCCGGCGCGCTGCGGACGCTGTACCAGGCCAACTACGACGGCATGCTGGAGACCGACCGGTTCCCGGTGCTGATGCTGCCCGGACGGGATGTCACCGAGGCCCAGCTGGACGGCGACGAGCTGGTGCTGCAGTGCGCCACTGCCGAGAAGCTGGAGGAACACCGGGTGCGTTACGCGATCATCGCGGTCGGTCGGCAGAGTGCTCCGGTGCCGTTCTCTGCCGAGCTGCGCGAGCGGATCGATGTCGACGAGGACGGCGACATAGTGGTGGACGAGGACTACTCGGTGCGCTGGAAAGGCATGAACGGGCACCGGATCTACGCGCTCAACCGGGCCCGGTTCAGCCACGGCATCGCCGATGCCAACCTGACTCTGCTGCCGATCCGGGCAGCCCTGGTGCTCAACTCGATGCTCGGTCGCGAGGTCTTCGCGGTGCGCGACGAGCTCTGCCCGGTCCAGTGGGGCTGAGGTGAACACCGCTCCGAACTATGACGGAAGGCGCTTCGGTCCCGACCGGGTATCAGCCGGTTCGGTGCTCGGCCGGTACCGCCAATCCGGACAGCTGGTCACCGCCGAGTTCAGCGGGGCCGCCATCCGGACCGGCCGGCTGGTCGGGTTGGCTGACCCGGCCGGGGTCATCGAGGCCGCCTACTGCCAGGTGATGGCCGACGGCCAGGTGATTGCCGGCCGCTGCACCAGCACCCCGAGCGTGCTCGAGGACGGCCGGATCGCGCTCACCGAGCAATGGCAGCGAAACGATGGCTCATCCGGGGTATCCCGGATTGTCGAGCTCGCACCCGCGCTGTCCGATCCGGCCGAGGGTCCGACAGCCGATCGTCCGGCTATCGAAGGAGCAGCACTGTGAGCACCCCAGCCGTTACCGGCAAGCCCGCCAGCGTCGACCGCCCGCATCTGTTGCTGATCTCCACCGGCGACCGGCTGTTTCGCGAGTACCTGCTGGCGGCGATCTCTCAGCATTACCGGATTCACCTGTTCCTGGCGGCGCAACCACAATGGGAGAGCAGCTACGTCGACGCGGTGACGGTGCTCGCGGACACCATGGATGCCCAGGAAATGATCGTCGCCGCCCGCGAGCTGGCCGGCCGGGACCGAATCGATGGTGTGCTGTGCTGGGACGAGGCGCGGGTGATCGCCGCCGCCAAGGTCGCCGAGGCGCTCGGGCTGCCAGGTGGCGAGCCGGAGGTGGTGTTGCGCTGCCGGGACAAACGCCAGACCCGGGAGCGGCTCGCGGCAGCCGGCGTGCCGCAACCGCGCTCGATCCCGGTCGAGACCGTCGAGCAGGCCGGCCAGGCGGCAGCCGAGATCGGCTATCCGGTGGTGCTCAAACCCCGCGGGCTGGCCGCCAGCCTCGGCGTGGTGCTGGTGCAGGATCGGGCCGAACTGCTCGCCCAGTTCGCCTTCGCCCGTGACACGACCGTGCCCGGTGCGCTGATCTACGACGTCGGGGTGCTGGTCGAGGAGT
>FTJM01379563.1_pt1 | contig 22287 bp, 21 predicted proteins | sample 1658941 | NCBI WGS metagenome assembly FTJM01 (sample SAMEA3914876, study PRJEB12502) | metagenome | biome: forest; material: soil | place: USA | collected 2011-06-22 | depth 0.3 m
GCCTGATCGCCGAACGGCTGGCTGCCGACGGCTTGCCGGCGGTGCCGGTCACTAGCGGCAGCAAGGGGCTGCAGCTCTATGCGGCGCTGGACGGCTCCCAATCCGCCGACGTGGTGCACGGCTACGCACGCCGCCTCGCCGAGTCACTCGCCAAAGATCATCCGAAGCTGATGGTGGCGAAGATGGCCAAGGCATTGCGTGGCGGCAAGGTCCTGCTGGATTGGAGCCAGAACAACCCCGCCAAGACCACCATCTGCCCCTACTCGCTCCGGGGTCGGGATCGGCCCTGGGTGGCCGCCCCGCGCAGCTGGGATGAGATCCGTAGCGGTGACCTCGGCCAGCTCGAGCTGGCCGAGGTACTGGATCGGGTGAGCGCCGACGGTGATTTGGCCGAGTCGCTGTTCACCGCCGGTGGCCGGATCCCCAACTGATCGACCGTCCGTTTGACCGGCAGGAGGGCCGTTAGTTCGAAAGACTAAATAACGCATCTAGGATGGGGTGCGTGCCAGCAGCCGGATCCGAACCTCGCTCGTGGCTTCGCAGGCTCGCCGGATACTGTCTGCGCCACCGGCTCGACCTGTTCGGTGCGTTCGGCGCGGCCCTCGCCGGGGCGCTGGTCTCGGTAGCGGTGCCGCTGGTGGTCAAGCATGTGATCGACATCGTCACCGCGGGCTCGGCGGCGCCACGCGCCTCGATCGCACCCTGGGTGGCACTGCTCATCGCCGCCGCGCTGCTGCAGTACGGCCTTACCTTCCTGCGCAGGTTCGCCGCCGGCCGGCTGTCCCTCGATGTCCAGTACGACCTGCGCGGCGATATCTTCAAGGCCTTGCAGCGACTGGACGGGGCCGCTCAGGACGCGTTGCAAACCGGCCAGGTGGTCAGCCGATCGATCAGCGATGTGGGCCTGGTGCAGGGCTTGCTAGCGTTCCTGCCGGCATTGACCGGAAACGTGCTGTTCTTCTTCATCTCGCTGGCCGCCATGGTGTGGCTGTCCCCGTTGCTCACCCTGGTCGCGTTCGCACTGGCGCCGGCCCTGTGGTTGGTGGCCTCGGCATCCAGGCGCGACCTGTTCCCGGCGAACTGGGCCGCTCAGCAGCAGGCCGGCGAACTTGTCGGCCAGGTCGAGGCGGCGGTCACCGGGGTCCGGGTAGTGAAGGGCTTCGGTCAGGAGGCCCGTGAGGTCGATGAGCTGAGCGGCCAGGCGCAGTTCCTGTTCGGCTTGCGGATGCGGGTCGTCCGGTTCCAGGCCAAGTACGCCTCGGCGCTGACCGCGATCCCGGCGCTGGGTCAGATCGGGGTGCTGATGTTGGGCGGCTGGCTCGCGCTGCACGGCGAGATCACCATCGGCACGTTCCTGGCGTTCTCCACCTACCTCGGTCAGCTGGTCGGTCCGGTACGCCAGGTCACCGCCTTGCTGACCATCGGCCAGCAGGCCCGAGCGGGTGTCGAACGGGTCCTCGAAGTCATCGATTCCTCGCCCGAGGTGGTGGATTCGGCCACCGCGCAGCCGTTACCGGCCGGGCCGCTCAGCCTTGAATTCAGCGATGTCCAGTTCGGCTATACCCGCACCGAGCCGGTGTTGCGCGGCCTGAGCCTGCATATCGCGGCCGGTGAAACGGTCGCCATCGTCGGCGGCGCAGGATCCGGCAAGTCGACCCTGGCGATGCTGGTGCCACGGTTCTATGACGTGCATGATGGATCGCTGTCGGTGGGCGGCGTCGATCTTCGGCAATTGCGGCTGGCAGAAGTGCGCGCCACCATCGGGATGGTCTTCGAGGACAGCTTCCTGTTCTCCGACACCATCGCGGCCAATATCGCCTATGGTTGCCCGGCCGCCGAACCCGCCCAAATCATCGCCGCGGCCGAAGCCGCCGAGGCAGCCGGCTTCATCGCGGAACTGCCTTTGGGCTACGACACCATCGTCGGCGAACGAGGCCTGACGCTGTCCGGCGGCCAGCGCCAGCGGATCGCCTTGGCCCGGGCCCTCCTCACCGATCCGCGGATCGTGCTGCTCGATGACGCGACCAGCGCGGTCGATCCTCGGGTGGAAGCGGACATCCTGGAAACCCTGCGGCAGCTGATCCGGGATCGGACCACGCTGCTCATCGCGCACCGTCGCTCGACGCTGGCCTTGGCGGATCGGATCGCCGTGCTGGAACACGGCCAAGTCGCCGACATCGGTACCTTCGAAGAGCTGCTCGAGCGCAGCGCGCTGTTCCGGTTGTTGCTTGGCGGCCCGGGCGAGGACGCCGAGGGCATCGACGCCGGCGAGCTTGCCGTCCAACGAACCGCGGCAGCGGCGGACGGCGACAGTTCCGGCCTATGGTCGGTGGCCGAGCCGGCGGCAGGTGCCGGCGGCGGCCCGTCAGCCGGTTCACAAGCGGCCACCGGCAGCCTCGGGCGAGCCGGCGGCGCCCGGCACGGGCCGCCGGGCGATTCGAGCGCGCTGGCAGGGATGCCCGCGACGCCGGAGCTGCTGGCCAAGGTGGCCGCGTTAGCGCCGGCAACCGACCTGCCAGACGTTGCCGAGCGCGAGGTCCGCGCGCCCGATCCGGAATTCGGGCTGCGCCGGCTGCTCGCGCCGCTCCGGCTGGCTTTCATCTTGGGTATCGGTCTGATCGGGCTCGATACGGTGTTGCAACTGATCATCCCGGCGCTGGTCCGCACCGGAATCGACCGAGGCGTCGTCGAAGGCCATTCCGGCGTGCTGGTGGCGGTGTCGTTGCTGGCGCTGGGCGTGCTGCTGCTCGATTGGCTGATCAGCGCGGTAGGTCAGCGGGTGACCGGGCGGACCGGTGAGCGACTGCTCTACACGCTGCGGGTCAAGAGCTTCGCGCACCTGCAACGACTCGGTCTGGATTACTACGAGCGCGAGCTGGCCGGCCGGATCATGACCCGGATGACCACCGATGTCGATGCCCTCTCGAACTTCCTGCAGACCGGGCTGGCGACGGCGCTGATCAGCGTGCTCACGCTGGTAGGCGTGCTGGTCGCGCTGGTGGTGCTGGACGCGCAGCTATCGCTGGTGCTGGTGGCGATGTTGCCAATCCTGTTCCTCGCGACGTTGGCCTTTCGAAGGCTTGCGGTGCCGGCCTACGTCGAAGCCAGGGAGCGGGTCAGCACGGTGAATGCCCAATTCCAGGAGAACGTGGCCGGAGTCCGGGTGGCGCAGGTGTTCAGCCGGGAGAAGCACAATGCCAGGACGTTCCTCGGTGCCGCCAGCGAGTACCGGGATTCCCGGCTGCGGGCCCAGCTCTACATCTCGGCGTACTTCCCGTTCGTCCAGTTCCTCGCTGATCTTGCCGGGGCCCTGGTACTGGCTTTCGGCGCGCAGCGGCTGGCCCACGGCAGCCTGAGTGCCGGCGCGCTGATCGCGTTCTTCCTGTACCTGGATGCCTTCTTCGGTCCGGTGCAGCAACTGTCGCAGGTCTTCGACGGCTACCAGCAAGCCTCGGTAGGGCTGAGCCGGCTGCGCGAGCTGCTCCGTACCCCGACCAGCACGCCAGCCGCCGCGGCTGCGCTGCCGGTCCCGCGGCTACGCGGCGAGGTGCGCTTATCTGGTGTGCGATTTGCTTACAACGAAACGGCAAAGCCGGCAGTCCGGGACATCGACCTGACGATCCCGGCCGGCCAGTCGGTGGCGCTGGTCGGCCAGACCGGGGCAGGCAAGTCGACGTTGGTGAAGCTGATCGCCCGGTTCTACGATCCGACTGCCGGCTCGGTGCAGGTCGACGGCCAGGATCTACGCGAGCTGGACCTGACCAGCTACCGGCAACGACTCGGCCTCGTCCCGCAGGAGGCGTACCTTTCCCCCGGCAGCGTGCGGGACGCGATCGCCTACGGCCGGCCGGCCGCCAGTAACGAGCAGGTGGAACGCGCGGCGCGGGCAGTCGGTGCGCACGCGATGATCGCCACGCTGAGCGATGGGTACCTGCATCAGGTGGGTGAACGCGGCCGGAACCTGTCAGCGGGGCAACGCCAGCTGATCGCGCTTGCCAGGGCGGAGCTGGTCGAGCCGGATCTGCTGCTGCTCGACGAGGCGACCGCGGCGCTGGATCTGGCCAGCGAGGCGGTGGTCACCGAGGCCACCCACCGGCTCAGCAGGCACCGCACCACCGTGACCGTCGCGCACCGGTTGACGACCGCCTCGCGCGCGGATCGGATCCTGGTGCTCGATGACGGCCGGATCGTCGAGGACGGCAGCCATCCGGAACTGCTCGCTCGTGGTGGCAGCTATGCCAGCCTTTGGCGGTCCTACCTGGACGGCGCGACCGAGCCCGGCTCAGCGGCCGGGGCTGCTGCCGAGGTCGCTGACGTAACCGGGGCCGTGGCTGACCGCACAGTCGTCGGCGACTAGCGCGTCAGCACCGTGCCGATGGTCGGCCTGTAGCGTCGCGTGCCCGATCCGATGCCGTTGCGCGAGCACCAGCCGCACCCCGTCCGCGACCTCATGACAGTCGAAGCTGGGCCCGACCACGACGTGTGCCGATAGCGCCGCGTCGCCCGCACCCAGATCCCATACATGAAGGTCGTGCACTTCCCGGACGCCGGCAACCTCGGCCATCGCCTGGCCGACCTCGGCCGGGTCGATGCCGATCGGCGAGGCCTCCAGGAACACCCGACCGGCGGCACGTACCAAACCCACGCCGGCATGCACCATCAAGGCGGCAACGATCAGCGAGGCGACCGCGTCGGCCCGGGTCCAGCCGGTGAACATGATGACCAGGCCAGCTACCGCGGTGGCCACGAACGCCCAGACGTCGTTGACCAGATGCGCGATCGCGCCCCGGACGTTCAGGCTGTCTCTGTTGGCGCGGGTAGCGAGCAGCACGGCTATGGCGTTGATCGCGATCCCGATCAGGGCGACGACCAGCACCGGTCCGCCCTCGACGGATGGCGGATGCCACAGCCGCCGGACCGCCTCGACCGCGAACCAGGCGGCCAGTAGCAGCAAGGTGATCCCGTTTGCCTGCGCCGACAGCGCGTCGATCCGGGTAAAGCCGTAGGTGTAGGCACCCTTGGCCGGACGCTGGGCGAGTTTGGAGGCAGTGATCGCCAACGCCAATGCTGCCGCGTCGGTGAGCATGTGCCCGGCGTCGCTGATCAACGCCAGCGAGCCGACCGCGAGGCCGACGGTCACTTCCGCGAGCATGAACGCGACAATGATGGCGAGGGCTGCCAACAACCAACGTCGATCGGTGGCGGGCGTCACCGCCGGGTGGCTATGGCCGCGGTGCGCGTCGTGCCCCGTCATCGTGGCGGTGCCAGTCGTTCGGGATCCAAGCCTTCGGGATCCAGTCGTTCGGGATCCAAGCGTTCGGGATCCAAGCGTCGTGAGTCACGGTGCTCGGGATGTTCGAGCTCGCTGTGCTCGATATGCGCGAGTGCCGTGTCCAACAGGTCGCGGACGTGGGAGTCAGCCAGCTCGTAGAACGCCATTCGGCCTTGCCTGCGAACCTGAACCACCTGATGAGCGCGCAACAACCGTAATGCGTGCGACGTCGCGGACTCGCTCATCCCGGCATTCGCCGACAGTTGTCCCACATTGGCCTCGCCGCCGCGAAGTATCGCCAGTATCCGCAGCCGTCCAGGGTCAGCGAGCAGGCCGAACACGTCGGCGGTGTCGATCAGGTCGGCCTCCGACGGTATTGCCCGGTTCTCGACCATGACATCTGAACGAATGATCATATGTTCAGGATGCAGCACGACCGGACGCCCGTCAACTAGCGCAGGTCAGTCACTGCGCGAGCCTGGGGTCAACTACCAGCCGAGCTGAAGCGGCCTGCCCTCCGCGTAGCCGGCCGCGCTCTGGATGCCGACGATCGCCCGCTCGGTGAACTCGGCGAGGTTGCGGGCTCCGGCATAGGTGAACGACGAGCGCAGCCCGGCGACAATCGAGTCGACCAGATCCTCGACCCCCGGCCGAGCCGGATCCAGGAACTGCTGGCCGGCCGAGATCCCTTCCTCGAACAGCGCCTTGCGCGCCCGATCGTAGGCCGATTCGGTCGACGTGCGGTTGGCAACCGCCCGCGCCGAAGCCATCCCGAAGCTGTCCTTGTACGACCTGCCGTCGGCGGCGATCTTGAGGTCCCCCGGTGACTCGTAGGTGCCGGCAAACCACGAGCCGATCATCACCGCCGACGCGCCGCCAGCCAGCGCCAGCGCAACGTCTCTCGGGTGCCGCACCCCACCATCGGCCCAGACATGCTTGCCACGATCGGCTGCCGCCGCCGCGCACTCCAGCACCGCCGAGAACTGCGGTCGACCGACCCCGGTCATCATCCGCGTGGTGCACATCGCGCCGGGTCCGACGCCCACCTTGACGATGTCGGCACCCGCATCGATCAGTGCGACGGTGCCTGCTGCGGATACCACGTTGCCGGCGACCAGCGGGACCTGCGGATCCAGCGAACGGACCGCCGCCAGCGCCTCGACCATCCGGTGCTGGTGCCCGTGCGCGGTGTCCAGCACCAGCAGGTCCACGCCCGCCTCGAGCAGCCGCTCGGCCCGACTCCGCACATCACCGTTCACGCCGAGTGCGGCGCCGATCCGCAGCCGGCCGCCGGCATCGACCGCCGGCTCGTAGAGGGTGGCTCGCAATGCCGCCGTCCTGGTCAACACGCCAACCAGCAAGCCTTGTTCATCAACCACCGGCGCCAGCCGGCGATGCTCGGCGCCCAGCAGGTCGAACGCTTCGCGCGCGCCGATCTTGGCCGGCAGGGTCAGCAACCGGCCAGACATCACCTCGGAAAGCGGCGCGAACCGATCCGCTCCGGCGCAGTCGCGTTCAGTGGCCACCCCGACCGGCCGGCCGTCCTCGACCACGATGACCGCGCCGTGTGCCCGCTTGGGTAGCAGCGACAATGCATCCGAGACCGTGTTGGCAGGCCCCAGGGTCAGGGCGGTGTCATGGACCAGATCTCGCTGCTTGACCCAGCTCACCACCTCGGACACCACCGCGGTCGGGATGTCCTGCGGCAAGATCGTCAGACCGCCACGGCGGGCCAGCGTTTCGGCCATCCGGCGACCGGCGACCGCGGTCATGTTCGACACGATCAGCGGGATGGTCGCGCCGCTGCCATCCGTGGTCGACAGGTCGACGTCATATCGCGAAGCCACATCCGAAGGCCGCGGCACCATGAACACGTCGTCATAGGTCAGGTCATAGCTCGGCAGCTGGCCGTTGAGGAACTCCACGTTTTCGACAGTCTACCGGTGTCGATGCCCAGCACCGGTCGGCGTGGACTGCCGGTGATCCGACCGTCCGTATCGTGGCTGGGGTGAGCATCGCGGTCTTCGACATCGACGGAGTCGTCGCCGATGTCCGGCACCGGGTGCATCATGTCGAGCGGCAGCCGAAGAATTGGGGCAAGTTCTTCGGGAGCGCCGCCGATGACCCCGGATCGGCGACCGGTATCGAATGGGTCCAGCGAGCCGCCCAGGATTACGACATCGTCTGGCTGACCGGGCGCCCGGAGTGGTTGCGAGCGGTCACCGCCCGCTGGTTGCAACGGCACGGCTTGCCTGCCGGCCAACTGATCATGCGAGCAGAGCACGACTACCGACCGGCCCGGTTGCTCAAGGTCGCCGAACTCAGGCTGCTCGCCGATCGCGACATCGTGGTGTTCGTCGACGACGATCCGGACGTGGTACAGGCCGCTGCCGCGGCTGGGTTTACAGCCTCGCTGGCGACCTGGTTACCGCGCAGCAAGGCGCTGGCCGAAGCCCAAGAGAAGGCCGGACGCACCTGAAATATGGCATCAGTCCAAAAGATCTTCTACATTACGTCACAGTTCGATTACGTGCAGTGGTGACTTGTCGGACACGTGACGAAGTGTTTACTGAGTGTAAAGATTGTGATCTGGTGACGATCTCGCCGACACGATGAAATAAGGCTGAAATCGCTCTCGGTTTGCGCAAGTATGGTGTGGGCAAGACCACAAGCACCAAGACCACAAGCACCGTCTAGAACTAGGAATGAGAATGAGCAGTCAGTCCGACAGGTCGGCAAGTTACCTGGATGTAAGCATGTCAACCCATCCAGCGCTTGGCGGGCTGTGCATTCACGAGCCGCGCTGTCCCTCGGCCGAGGGTTCGGACCGCGACGCGGCACACGTGATCGCCAACCACCCCGAACAAGGCTGGAGCCTGCTCTGCAACGGAGTGGTGCTGTTCGAGGACACTGGCGAGATCCTGCCGGACGGTCACTGCATCAACGCCCGCCGCGCGGATCTGACCGCCGCGGCGCTGCACCGGGTCGCCTGCTAGCCCCAGCTACCTGCTACTGGTAGTCGCTCACCGGTGGACACGAGCACATCAGATTGCGATCACCGAACGCTCCGTCGATCCGACGTACCGGCGCCCAGTACTTCGAGGCGGGATCGACCCCAGCTGGATAGACGGCTTCGGCTCGGCTATACGGGTGCGTCCAGTCCTCGACCAGCGAACGCGCGGTGTGCGGGGCATTGCGTAACGGGTTGTCCTCGGCGGGCCACCGGCCGGCCGCGACCTCATCGATCTCCGCCCGGATCGCGATCATCGCCTCGATGAACCGGTCGATCTCGGCCAGATCCTCGCTTTCGGTCGGCTCCACCATCAGCGTGCCGGCCACCGGAAACGACATCGTCGGCGCGTGAAAGCCATAGTCGATCAGGCGTTTGGCCACATCGTCGACGGTGACTCCGGTCTGCTTGGTGATCTGACGCAGATCGAGAATGCACTCGTGCGCCACCAGCCCCCGCTCGCCGGTGTAGAGCACCGGGAAGTAGTCGTTGAGCCGAGCCGCGACGTAGTTGGCGGATAGGATCGCGGCCCCAGTGGCGGCGGTCAGCCCGTCCGGACCCATCAGCCGGAGGTAGGCCCAAGTGATCGGCAGGATCGACGCCGACCCCCAGGGCGCACCGGCAACCGCTCCCGAGCCGGTGGCCGGACCGGCCGATGGCTGCAACCGGTGGTTGGGCAGGAACGGCGCCAGGTGCGCGCGCACCGCGACCGGTCCGACGCCGGGGCCGCCGCCACCATGCGGGATGCAGAACGTCTTGTGCAGGTTCAGATGGGAGACATCCGCCCCGAACTTCCCCGGCCGCGCCAGGCCGACCATCGCATTCAGGTTGGCGCCGTCCACGTACACCTGGCCACCGGCCTCATGTACCAGCTCGCACACCTCGGTGATGTGGTCCTCGAAGACCCCGTGCGTGGACGGGTAGGTGACCATGATCGCTGCCAGCTCGCTGGCATGCCGGGCGATCTTGGCTTTCAGATCGGCGAGATCGACCTCGCCCTCGGTCCCGCTGGTTGCGACCACGACTACCGTCATCCCGGCCAGCACTGCCGACGCGGCATTCGTGCCGTGTGCGCTTGCCGGGATCAGGCATACGGTGCGCCCCAGATCGCCCCGGCTACGGTGGTAGGCCCGGATCGCCAACAGGCCGGCAAACTCACCCTGAGCCCCGGCATTGGGCTGCAAGGACACCGCGTCATAGCCGGTGATCTCGGTCAGCCAGTCCTGCAGGTCAGCGATCAGCCGCGCGTAGCCATCGAACTGGCCGGCTGGTGCGAACGGATGGAGGTTGGCGAAACCGGGATTGGTCACCGGCTCCATCTCGGTGGTGGCATTCAGCTTCATGGTGCAGGAACCGAGCGGGATCATGCCCCGGTCGAGTGCGTAATCGCGATCGGCGAGCCGGCGCAAGTAACGCAGCATGGACGTCTCGGAATGGTGAGTGTTGAACACCGGATGGCTCAGGTAGCCCGAGGTCCGGCGCAGCTCGGCGGGCAACGCCGATTCCACCGAGTCAGGTAGTCCGGCAACCCCGAACACCGCGGCCAGCTCGGCCAGTATCCGGTCGGTGGTGGCCTCGTCGCAGGCGATGCTCAGCTGGTCGGCGTCGACCAACCGCAGGTTGATCCCGCGCGCGTCGGCAGCGGCCAGCAGCTCAGCGGCGCGGCCCGGTACCCGGACGGTGATGGTGTCGAAGTACGCCTCGGTCAACACCTGGAGCTCGCTGCCGCCGGCCCGCAGCGCGGCGGCCAGCCGGCCGGCCCGGGAGTGTATCGAGGACGCGATCGCCCGCAGCCCGGTCGGACCGTGATACACCGCGTACATCGAGGCGATCACCGCCAGCAGTACCTGCGCGGTGCAGATGTTCGAGGTCGCCTTCTCGCGGCGGATGTGCTGCTCACGAGTCTGCAGCGCCAGCCGGTAGGCAGGCCTGCCGTCGGCGTCCACCGAGACTCCGACCAGCCGGCCGGGCAGCTGGCGCTCGAGACCGGCCCGGATCGCCAGGTAGCCGGCGTGCGGGCCGCCGAAGCCGAGCGGCACGCCGAAGCGCTGGGAGGTGCCGACCGCGATATCGGCTCCCAGCTCACCCGGCGGCCTCAGCAGCGTCAGCGCCAGCAGGTCCGCGGCCACCGCCACCACCGCACCGTGCTCGTGCGCCTGAGCGATCACCGGACGCAGGTCACGCACCGCGCCGGACGCTCCCGGGTACTGCAGCAACACCCCGAAGATCTCCGCGGGCGGCAGGTCGGTAGGCAAGCCGGCACTGAGTTCGGCGCTACGCACCTCAAGCCCGAGCGCTTCGGCCCGGGTGCTCACCACATCGACGGTCTGCGGAAACACCTCGGAATCGATCAGGAAGACCCGGGCACCCTTCTTTGCGGCCGGCGCCGTCCGGTGCGCCAACGCCATAGCCTCGGCCGCCGCGGTGGACTCGTCCAGCAGCGAGGCTCCGGCCGTCGGCAAGCCGGTCAGCTCGCCGACCATGGTCTGGAAGTTGATCAGCGCCTCCAGCCGGCCCTGGCTGATCTCTGGTTGGTAGGGCGTGTAAGCGGTGTACCAGGCCGGGTTTTCCAGCACGCTTCGCCGGATCACTGGCGGGGTAAGCGTGTCGTAGTAGCCCAGGCCGATCATCGTGGCCCGCACCGAATTCTGGTTGGCCAGCGCTCGCAGTTCGGCGGCCACCTCGGCCTCGCTGCTGGCGGCCGGCAACGCCAGCTCCAGCCGGGTCCGGATCGATTCCGGTACGGCAGCGCCGATCAGCTCGTCCATGCTGGCGAAGCCGACCGCCTTGAGCATGATGTCCTGGTCGGCCGGATCGAAGATGCCGATGTGCCGTGCCGAGAACGGGGTGAGCGCGGGTACTGAACCCTCAAGTGCTGGGCTCTCAGGTACTGAACTCTCAGGTGCTGGGCTCGCGGGAGCTTGACTCACTACGGGAACTCCAACCGGGATCAGGCATGAAGTGGCGACGGCCGGCCGGCCGGAACCACTCCCCCTCTGTCGGGCCGGTGCCCTCCAGAGTTACCTGCGTGCACAGTCCTTGCGCCTGAGAGGTTGACGGGGAATTGCCCCTTCGGCGCCACCCAGAACTTGCCGGTGGACTCTCCCGTGCACACGTCGCGGTAGCGCCCAGATTACCAGTCGGCCTCGGCCCGCGCGGCCAGCCGGGCCGGCCCGGCGGCGACCCGAGCCGGATCCGTCAGGCGGTGGCGCTACGGCGCTGGCGTCGCTGTGACAGTTCGTCGGAGCTGGCCGAATCCACCGCGGGCGCGGCGCCATCGGTTCGCTCCGAGGGCAGCGTGGCCAGCGATCCGGCCAGCTCGCGCAGCGCACCGCTGACCGCGATCCCGAACACGCCCTGGCCGCCACGAAGCAGATCCACGACCTCCTCGGACGAGGTGCACTCATAGACCGTGGTGCCATCGGACAGCAGCGTGATCCGGGCCAGGTCGGCTACCCCGCGCTCGCGCAAGCTATCGACCGCGAGCCGGATGTTCTGCAGCGAGACCCCGGTATCGAGCAACCGCTTGACGACCTTGAGAACCAGGATGTCCTTGAAGGAGTACAGCCGCTGGCTGCCGGAACCGGCGGCCGAGCGGACCGTGGGAACCACCAGGTCGGTACGTGCCCAGTAGTCGAGCTGGCGGTAGGTGATGCCGGCGGCAGCGCATGCCGTAGGCCCCCGGTAGCCGATGGAGTCATCTGATCCCAGACCGGGCTGACTGAACAGGGCACCCTGTTCCGGCGATTCGTCGAACACGTCGATCTCCTACCTGCCGCGCGAGTCATTCCGGTCCGTCCAGGCTTGCCCCGACGACATGCGCATCATCGACAAATCCGAGCACGGCCCACCGTTGTAATTGCACGATGGTTATTCATGGAAGGTAAGCCGCGCCACCCGTGCCGGTCAATGCGGCTCGCCGCAGGTGACGAAAAAAAGTAACCGTCGACCTAAGGTCTAGAGTTCCGGACGGCCGCGGAGCGGCCCGTTACCGACGGTCAGGTCGGCTCGGGGTGAGACTCGCCACCCTCGGAGCCGGCGAAGTCGTCGGCCGAGATGGTGTCGAGGAACTCTCGGAACTTCTCGACCTCGTCATCCTCTTCCTCCGGGATCGAGATGCCCACCGCGGCCAGCACCGACTCGTCCCCCATGATCGGGGTCTCGGTACGCAGCGCCAGCGCGATCGCGTCCGATGGCCGGGCACTCACCGTCTTGCCGTTGGTGAATTGCAACTCGGCGTAGAAGACGTCGTCACGCAGCTCGGTGATCGACACCTGCTTGAGTTCGGCACCGAGCGCCGCGATCACGTCCCGGAGCAGGTCGTGGGTCATCGGCCGCGGAGTCTGCACGCCCTGTTGCTCGAAGGCGATCGCCGAGGCCTCGACCGCACCGATCCAGATCGGCAGGTACCGGGCCCCGCTGGATTCCTTGAGGAGTACCACAGGTTGGTTGGCTGGCAGCTCGACCCGGACGCCGACCACCTGCAATGGATGCAGAGTCATCTTCAACCTCCTCTGCCGCTGTCGATTCGGTGAGCGATTTCCAGACTAGCCGGTCACGCGCTCAGCCGACGATTTCGCGCAGGCCAATCTGGACCAGCGCGGCGTGCAGCCTGACCGACAGCGCCGCCAGTTCCCGGACCGTCTCCTCCGCCCGAGCGCGCCCGTCGCCGCTGCGCTGCTTGGTCAACGGGCCGGCGACCTGACCGAACAGGCCAACTTCGCGATCAGCTGCTGACTTGAAAGCCCGCAGGTGCCGGCCCTCGATCCCGAACCTGGCCATTTCGGTGACCACCTTCGCGATCGCCAGCGCATCGTCGTCGTAGTAACCACCCGAACGCTGCGAGATCAGCCCGTACTGCTCCAGTTCGGACAGCTGTGCCGGACGCAGGCCGGCGGTGTTCAGCAACTCGTCCTTGCTCAGCCGCATCGCGGCCGGCGCGGATCGAAAGTGCTCCGGGGTCGGCGCATTGTCGGTGATCGCCAGGTGCGCCGCGCGCGGCACGCTGCCGCCGGGATTCTGACCGCGATCGATCGCCTCGAGTTGATCCTTGATGACCCGTAAGGGCAGGTAATGATCACGCTGCTGGCTGAGCACGTAACGCAGCCGGGCCACATCCGAGCCGGAGAACTTCCGGTAGCCAGACGGAGTACGGTCCGGTTGCACCAACCCCTGGTCCTCCAGGAACCGGATCTTGGAGATGGTCACGTCCGGGAAGTCGGCACGCAACTGCGAGAGCACCTCACCGATCGAAAGCGTGCCACGGTTCGGCAGGCTGGCCGTGCTCATGAACCTGCCTCGTCGCGGCTCACCGCGGTCAGGTAGACGAGCCGGAATTTGCCGATCTGCACCTCGTCGCCGGCCGCCAGGGCAGCCGAGTCGATGCGCTCGCGATTGACGTAGGTCCCGTTGAGGCTGCCGACGTCAAAGACACCGAACCCGGTGCCGTCCCGGCGGAACTCGACATGCCGCCGGGACACCGTGACATCGTCGAGGAAGATGTCGCTGTCAGGATGCCGACCGGCGGTGGTGACGTCCTGATCGAGCAGGAACCGGCTGCCGGCGTTCGGGCCACGCTTGACGACCAGCAACGCAGAACCCGGGGTGAGCGCCTCGATCGCGCGCTGGTGGGCTTCGGTCGAGAACTCGCTGTCGTTGTCCGGTCCGAGCCCAAGCCCGGTGGACAGGATCGAGGTGGCGTCAGCTGAGCTTGGCCGAGCGCCAGAGCCGGCGCTCGCCAACGGCGCTCCACAGTGGGCGCAGAAACGGCTGTCGGCAGAGTTCTCGGTGCCACATGCGGTGCAGAACAAGCCCTCAGCGCCCCTCTCGTCGTCGTGCTGGCCGGCCGGCGCGCCCAACATTCACTCCAAGCACCCGATCATCGAGTGCACCCACCGCAAAACTGGATCAGGTCGGTCCGGGCGAGCCTAGTTCGATATGCCCTGAAGGGTCAACGCGAGGTGGAGGTTTACTCGGCTGTGGCTGACCGGTACGCCTCAGCGTCGAGCAGCGTATCGAGTACCGCGATGTCTGCGACGGTGATTTCGGCGATCCAACCGGCACCATACGGATCGGAGTTCAACAACTCCGGGTTGTCATCGAGCGCCTCGTTGCGGGTGACGACGTCACCGGCAACCGGCGCGAACAGGTCGGAAACGCTCTTGGTCGATTCGACCTCACCGAACGTGTCACCGGCTGCCACCGAGGTATCCAGCCCGTGCACCGACACGAAGACAATGTCACCCAGCGAGCTCTGGGCATAGTCGGTGATGCCGATCCGCACCGTAGTTCCGGACGTCAGCTTGGCCCACTCGTGCTCAGCGGTGTAACGAAGATCGGATGGAATTTCGGCCATGTTCTCTCACCTCGTGAAGTCTTCAATGTCTGCGGGCGGGACCTTACCGGGTCAGCTAGCGGCACCGACGAGCTACTTGCCAGTCGGGGTCGCGTACTTGGGTGGGCTGATGCTGCGGGTCGCGGTGACCGCGATGCTGTCGCGCTCCGAAATGGTTACCTCGCCGCCGACCGCATGGATCGAGTTCACTACGCCGCCGGTGATGTTCAGCGCGGTGTCCAGCGTCTTCGGGTCCCCGATAGCCAGTACCCGGTAGGGCGAACTGATGGTGGTGCCATCCAGTCTGACGCCGTCGGAGTTGTCGGTGAACGCGCTCGGTGCCGCGACCCGGATCGGTCCGAACTGGATCACCTCGGCGCCGGCGCCACGCAGTTCCTCGACCACGTCCAGCAGGTCCTCGGCTTTGAGTGCGCGGCTCGGATCGGCGATGGTGACTTCCACTCCAGGACCGTGCGCGGGTGCGGTGCCGGTCAGCACCGCCAGCGCGTCAGCCTGACGTTGCGCCTCCTGGCGGGCGGCCGAGTTGTTGCTGCCGCTGTCCGACAGCCGCTGCTTGGCCGACTGCAGATCGGAGATCTGGCTCTGCAGGCGATCGATCCGGCTGTTCTGGTCGTCCAGGATCCGCACCAGATCGTCCTCCCGGGCACCGGCGAGCGAATCGGTCTGGGCGTTCGACCGGAACTGGACGGCGAGACCGAAGCCGAGGATGGCCAGCAGCGCGCCGATCAAGCCGGTGGCAGCCCAGTTCGGTCGGCGCCTGGACGATCTCGGCACAGGCTTGGACGTCGGCTCAGTAGGCGGCGCAGTGGGCAACTCGGCGGAAGGCTCAGTGGGCGGGGTGGCTTCGGTCATCTCAGGCCCGGAAGACGTGTCGCCGGATAGCGGCCGCATTGCCGAAGATCCGGATACCGAGCACCACCACGACGGCGGTCGACAACTGACCGCCGACGCCCAACTTGTCGCCCATGAACACGATCAACGCCGCCACCGTCACGTTCGAGACGAAGGACACCACGAAGACCTTGGCATCGAAGATGCCATCCAACCGGGCCCGGATACCGCCGAACACCGCGTCCAGCGCGGCGACCACCGCGATCGGCAGGTAGGGCTCCATCCAGATCGGCACCGTGGGCCGGAACACCACGCCCAGCACCACGCCGATGACTAGGGCGATCGCGGCAATCATCGAGACTCCGTACTTGTCGGGGGCGGGCTGCTGTGCCCGGGCCTGCCGGGCGCGGGCGTGCCGGTAGCTGACCCACTGGGGTTGGCGGCTGACCTGCTGGTGGCCGGGATCGGCCCGCGGCTGGCATAGCGCGGCTGATTCACGGTAACCGACGGCAGCTCGAGCTTGGCCTTGCCACCGAACTTGAAGCCGATCCCATCCACTGCCACCAGTGTCTTGAGCTGCCGGGCGATCGCCGACTGGGCGAATGCCACCTGCAGGCCGTTGCGGTCACCGATCGCCGAGATCAGGTAGGGCGGGTTGATCGGCTGGAAGTCGATCTGGATGGCCTCGCCGGCGACCCGGATGAACGAGGTCGGGGTCATCCGCATCCCGTTGATCGAGATCGCCTCGCTGCCGTCGGACCACAGCTCGTTCACGACGGCGCGAATCTCGGTGTCATGCAGCACCGACACCTCACTTTGCGGGGTCGTGCCCGGCCTGCCGCCGGTGGCGGTGGGCGGCGTCGCGGGCTCGCCTAGTTCGATCTGCATGCCGGGGCCGCTTACCGTCACCGAACCCGCCGCAATCTCGGCGTTCTTGAGCTGCTCGTCGCTGCCGGCCAGCTGCGCGTCCCGCAGAGCGGCCACCTGGCCGGCCAGCTGCTTGGATTCGGCATCCAGCCGGCCGCCGTTGGCCTGCGCCTGCTTGATCCGGGTGATCAGTTCCTTTCGTGCGGCATCTCGCGCCGGCGCGGACCGGTGGCTTTGCTGGTAGGCCACCACGAGCAGCAGCCCGACCGCTAGGCAGCCAATCCAGACCAGGGGCGCGTCCCACCAACGTGGCCTCCGGTTGCCGGCGGCGGCCGCCCGGTAACCGGGATCGAGGGTGTCGTTGAGCAGCTGGTTCAGCATCGCGCTGGACAGGTCGACCCGGGGTTTTTGGATGTGCGGCGGTGGCGTGCTCATTTCAGCGTCATTTCAGGTTCTCGTACCGGCGACTATTCGGCGTACCTGGATCAGGTACAGCCCGCCGGCCCACAGGTAGAGCCCGGTGCCCCAGATCGTGAACGCCCAGGCGATCGGCTTGGCGATCTCGCCGAGATGGCCTGGATGCGAGCCGATCAGCAGCAGCGGGAACGCGTAGAGCAGGTTGAAGGTGGCGGCCTTGCCGAGGTAGTGCACCGGCAGCGCGGTCAGCCCGCGGCGCTTGAGCGCGGGCAAGGTAGCGAGCAGGACCAGATCCCGGCCGATGATCAGGACCGCCAGCCAGAGCGGGATGATCTGCCGCAGCACCAGCCCGACCAGGGTGGCCAGGATGTAGAGCCGATCCACCAGCGGGTCGAGCAACGCCCCGAGCCGCGACAGCTGGTTCAGTTTCCGGGCGAGTACCCCGTCGGCCCAGTCGGTGAAACCGCTGATCATGAGCACGACCAGCGCCCAGCCGTCGGCATGCGGGCCGAGCAACAGCCAGAGGAACAGCGGAACCCCGAACAATCGCGAGCTGCTCAGCAGGTTCGGCAGTGTCCAGATCCGACCGGATTCCAGCAACCGCACCGGCGAGTCCGGCTCCACCTACTCGCCTCCCCTGCTCCCGCCGCGACCGGCGGCGAGTGACTTCTGTCGGGCTGACAGGATTTGAACCTGCGACCCCCTGACCCCCAGTCAGGTGCGCTACCAAGCTGCGCTACAGCCCGGTTCCGCTCGACGGTGACCCGCGAGCGAACCGCCGTGAACTTTAGCGCACCCGGCGCCGGCCGAGCGCCGGGACCGCCGGATCACGGCTTCTTCTCGCGCTCCCTGACCCGGACCGAGATCTGGATCGGAGTTCCCTGGAAATCGAAGTCCTCGCGCAGCTTGCGCTCGATGAACCGGCGGTAGCCGGCCTCGAGGAAACCGGTGGTGAACAGCACGAACCGTGGTGGCCGGGTATCGGCCTGGGTCGCGAACAGCACCCGGGGGTGCTTGCCGCCGCGTCCCGGCGGCGGGGTAGCGGCCACCACCTCGGTCAGCCAGCTGTTCAGCCGGCCGGTAGAGATCCGCCGATCCCAGGACTCCAACGAGGTCCGCAGCGAGATCGCGAGCTTGTCCACTGCCCGTCCGGTCTTGGCCGACACGTTGATCTTGGGTGCCCACTGCACCCGTTGCAGCTCCCAGTCGGCTTCGCGTTCCAGTTGCAGGCGGCGGTCCTCGTCCACCAGGTCCCACTTGTTAAAGGCGATCACCAGGGCCCGGCCGGAGTCCACCACCATCGAGATCACCCGCTGGTCCTGTTCGGAAAGCACTTCGGAGGCATCCAGCAGGACCACCGCGACCTCCGCGGCCTCGATCGCGCTGGCCGTCCGCAGGCTGGCGTAGTACTCCATGCCGGAGGCATTGTTCACCCGCCTGCGCAGGCCCGCGGTATCCACGAACCGCCAGGTCTCACCGCCCAGTTCGAGCAGCGAGTCGACCGGGTCCACGGTGGTGCCGGCAACCGCGTCGACCACCGATCGTTCCTCGCCGGTCAGCCGGTTCAGCAGGCTGGACTTGCCCACATTGGGACGCCCGACCAGCGCCACCCGGCGCGGGCCGCCGACCGCGTCGCGCTCCGGCGGGGCATCCGGCAGCTTCGCCAGGATCGCATCCAGCAGGTCACCGGAGCCGCGGCCGTGCAGGCCGCTGACCGGGTACGGCTCACCCAACCCTAGCGACCAGGCCTCGGCCGCATCGGACTCGCCCCGCTCGTCGTCGACCTTGGTCACCGCAAGCACCACCGGCCGCTTGGCCCGGCGCAGGGTGCGCGAGACCACCAGATCGGTCTCGGTCGCCCCGGTCCGGGAGTCGATCACGAACAGCACCAGGTCGGCGGTCAGCACGGCCTGCTCCGCCTGGCGCGACACCATCGCCTGGAGCCCGGTGGCATCCGGCTCCCAGCCACCGGTATCCACCAGGGTGAACTGCCGGCCGCCCCAATAGGCGTCGTAGGCAATCCGGTCCCGGGTCACGCCCGGCACATCCTGCACGACCGCCTCCCGGCGTCCCAGGATCCGGTTGACCAGCGTCGACTTGCCGACGTTGGGCCGACCGACAACGGCCACCACCGGTAGCGTGGGCAGCAAATCTGCCGCCTGGTCACCCTCGTCGTCGTGGTCGCCGACGGCGTCGAGGCCGGTTGGATCGAGCTCAGTCATCAGTCAACTCTCTTGTCCTGCTGTGGCCACGGCCGAGTTCGGCTCCGTGGTGCGTACCAGCTCGGCCAGCCGGGCCCGAATCTGCTCGGTCGCGCTCAGCCACTGGCTGCGGTTGAGCGCCCCCGGCTCGGCCCGTGGGAACCGCAACGCGTCCCCGACGGTGACCCGCACCGCTGGCCGGTGCCAGGACCTGCGGTGCGCCATCGCCGTCGAGCCGTGCACAGCAACGGGCAGCACCGTCGCGCCGGTCCTTAGCGCTAGATAGCCCACACCCGGCCGGGCCTGCCGGACGCGCCCGTCGCCCCGAGAACCTTCTGGAAAGATCCCGAGCAGCGCACCCTGTTCTAGCAGCTCCAGGCACAACCTTACCGGCGCCGGATCGACCTGGCCCGTCGGACCGGCAGCTGGGCGCCCTGGATGAGCAGCCGGCCGACCAGGCCGGCGACCGGCTCGAAGGCCTCCGCCTTGACCAGGAAGCTGACCGGCCGATCGAGATGGCCGAACAGCACGACACCATCGAAGGCAGACGTGTGGTTGACCGCCAGGATGACCGCACCGGTCTCCGGCACCCGCGCCAGGCCGTTGAGCTCGAGCTGCCCGAGCGCGCTGCTCAGCTGCCGGCATAGCACCTGCCAGCCGCGCAGCCGCCGGGAGCCGGTCACCCGCTGCGGCACGGTGGGCCCTCGTCGCCGGACCTGCTCGAAATCCCAATGCCGCAATTCGCGCGATGTCCAGCGATCAGCCACGATCGGCCGCGGGCACCGCCGGACCCGACGGCCGGCTAACGGCGGAGTGCTGGCCAATGGCAGGGTTCTGGCCAACGGCAAGGTCGGCGAGCAGGTCCACGACCTCATCGATGCTCAACTCGCTGGTATCGACCTCCCGTGCCCCATCGGGCCGGTGCAACGGGCTGATGGCCCGGGTGGAGTCGAACTTGTCGCGCTTGCGCAGCGCCGCGGCCACCCCACTGACGTTGTGCTCGCCCAGCTCCTTCGCCCGGCGCCGGGCCCGGACTGCCTCGCTGGCCGTCAGGTACACCTTGAGCTCGGCCTGTGGCCAGACCACCGAGCCGATGTCACGGCCCTCGGCGACGATCGGTGCCCGGCCGATGATCGTCCGCTGCTCGGCCACCAGCAGCCGACGCACCTCGGGAACCGCCGAAACCGCCGAAACCGCCGCGGTGGTCGCAGGGCTGCGGATCTCGACGTCGACGCTACGGCCGTCCAGCGTGGTGTGCGGGTGTCCGGGATCGGTGGATACCCCGATCCGGCTGGCGGCCACGATCGAGATCACCGCGGCGACGTCTGCCGGGTCGGCACCAGCTTCGAGCACCGCCACCGTCGCCGCCCGATACATCGCGCCGGTGTCGAGATAGCGGGCGGCCAGCCGGTGCGCCAGGCGACGGGCAACCGTCGACTTGCCGGTGCCGGACGGTCCGTCGAGAGCAACCACTCCGGTGAAGGCAGTCGACTCACGCTGAGCGTCGCTGGGCACGCCTGAGACCCCGTTTCGTCGGTGGATGGCCAACCCACAGGATACGGCCGTGGTTCGCGGTTGCGCGCTGGGCGCGGGCCGCGGCCGACAGTGGCTGCGGTGCTACTGGGGCAGGTCGGTACGCAGTGCGGCAGCGCCACGCAGGTAGACGTGGCGCAGCTGCGCCCGCTCGAGTTTGGTGTCGACATGAGCCAGCAGCCGCAAGGTGCGTGGCAACGCGCCCGGCACCGCGATCTCGGAGGCGCACATCAACGGGACATCGGTCAGACCGAGCTGGCGAGCGGCGTACGCCGGGAACTCGGCGGTCAGGTCCGGGGTCGCGGTGAACAGGATCGAGATCAGGTCATCGGCCTCGATGTGGTTGCGAGCCATCACCTCCTGGACCAGCTCCGACGCGCCGTCCAGCACCTGCTGCCGCTCGTTTGCCTCAACCTGGATGGCGCCGCGAACTGCCCTGACCGTCACCTGAACAACCTCGTCCCTTGCTGCCAATTGCCGTCTGCTTCCAGCACTCTAGAGACCGATCTTTGCGAACAGCTCGCCGAGTTCGGCTCCGCTGAGTTCGCGCAGCGTGCCGGGTCGCTGATCGCCGAGCCGGACCGGTCCGATCGCCACCCGGACCAGCCTGTTGACCGGGTGCCCTACCGCGTCCAGCAGCCGGCGCACGACGTGGTTGCGGCCCTCGTGCAGGGACACCTCGACGAGCGTGCGGTCACCGGAGGAGTCGATCACCCGGAAGTCGTCCACCCGGATCGGACCGTCCTCGAGTTCGATACCGGCGAGTAACCGGACGGCAACGCTACGGTCCACCGGGGCCGAGACTTCGGCGATGTAGCGCTTCACCACGCCATGCGACGGATGGGCCAGCCGGTGGCTGAAGTCGCCGTCGTTGGTGAGGATCAGCAGGCCTTCGGTGTCCGCGTCCAGCCTGCCCACGTGGAACAGCCGCTCGGGAAGCTGCTCGACGAAATCGCCGACGCACGGGCGCCCGTGCGGATCCGACATGGTGGTGAGCACTCCGCGCGGCTTGTTCATCGCCAGGTAGCGCAGGTCAGCCCGCAGGTTGACCCGCTTGCCGTCCACTCGGACCACGCTGCTGTCCGGATCGACCCGCGCCCCGAGCTCGGCGACACCACGGCCATCGATACTGACCCGGCCCTCGGCGATCAACTGCTCGCAGGCGCGCCGCGAGCCGACTCCGGCGCTGGCCAGCAGCTTCTGCAGCCGGATACCGGAAGGCTCAGAGCTCGTCGTCATCAAGGGTGTCCAATTCCGGCAACAACGGTGCCAGCGAGGGCAGTTCGTCGACCGAGCCGATACCCATCTTCTCCAGGAACGTGCCGGTCGTCCGGTACAGCCCGCCGCCGGTGGCCGGATCGGTTCCCACCTCGGTGATCAGTTCGCGGGACAGCAGGGTGCGCACTACCCCGTCGACGTTCACGCCGCGGATCGCCGAGATCCTGGCCCTGGTGACCGGCTGCCGGTAGGCGATCACGGCAAGGGTCTCCAGCGCCGCCTGGCTGAGCTTGCTGCGCTGCCCCTCGAGCAGGTAGGCCTCGACGACCGGGGCGTAGCTGTCTCGGGTGTACAGCCGGAACCCGCTGGCGGCCGGGCGCAGCTGCCAGCCGGCAGATCGCTCGTCGAGGTCGACGGTGATCGCGGCCAGCGCCTGCGCGATCTCGGCCGCCGGTCGCTGCAACGCCAGCGCGAGCTGGCCGAGCTCGACCGGCGCGTCTGCCACGAACAGCAACGCCTCGAGGGCTCCGCGCAGCGCCACCGGGTCGGTGAGATCCATCGGCGATCCGGCCGGCGGCGCCGG
>FTJM01000007.1_pt2 | contig 22234 bp, 35 predicted proteins | sample 1658941 | NCBI WGS metagenome assembly FTJM01 (sample SAMEA3914876, study PRJEB12502) | metagenome | biome: forest; material: soil | place: USA | collected 2011-06-22 | depth 0.3 m
GCGTGACTCGAACACGCGACCTTTGGGTTATGGGCCCAACGAGCTACCAACTGCTCTACTCCACAATTTAAATAAGGGCCACTAAGCCAATAGAGCCCTGATTTGCCATCGCCTTTCCAGCTTCCGATTCTGTCGCGTATGACGTGAACTCAAAAATATGTAATTGATGCGTAAATACATAATGGCTATGCATTATTTTTCACTGTAAAGAATTTATTTTTTATTTAAATATTCTTCAATATCTATATTTTTAAGCTTAACATGCCTACCTATTCGAAAGACTTTTAATTGATTAGATTTAATCAGTTGGTCTAATGTAGGTAGAGAGATTCCCAATATTTTAGCAGCTTCAACTTTGGTCAGAAGCGGTATAACACCATTTCGAGAAATTCCACCAGACATTTGAATTATTTGCAATTCTTCCCTGATAACTTCGCGGATTATCCCCTTTAGCTCTTCCTCTGATAACTGGATTAATCGGTTCATGGGCTTAATAATTTTTTAATTTTTGAACACTATGTTGTAAAAATGCGATTAAATGTTCAATTTCATCCTTTTGATAAATGTCGAACACACAACTAGATTGCTTATTTTCAAGCTCAAATTGAATGTAATTATCCCCATTTGCTTTATTACAAGTATGGATTTTAAATTCATCGTCCGATGCATCAAACATATCTAACTTTAATGTTGCCATATGTTTAAATAGTATTATCGAACGATTTACCTTCTATTTCTCTAAGATCGATTCCAGTTCCGCGAAGTTCATTTAACGTTTTGGCGCGCTCTAGCTCATATTTCATAGCTTTATTGGCCTGAGCCATTAAATTAGCCTGGGCATTCGCGGTCGGAACGTCTATTTGCTTATCATTAAGCTTTTCCATTTGATCAAAAATAAAGTGCAATAGACTTTTGTTGTTTACGGGTGTCATGTTGAAATTTTTTAATTAGTAAATCATTCAGTTTAAATTCGTTTAATTTATTTACCTTATTAATTGGTAAATCAAAAAAGTTCTCAATTATTGTTTTATTGGCATTATATATAGATAAATAACTATCGTCATCAGGAGGGATTGAAGAATATTGAATCATATTATGGATAGAGTCCTTTAAAGGGATTTCTGAATAGTAGGATTTAGTTTCGGAAGACGTATTATATTCTGAAATTTTACCAAGCGGTATCGTGAATCCTTTTTCTAAATAATCAGAAGTTGGAGATAGATTTTCAATTGCCAGATTAATAGCATTTCGTTTCCAGCAAAAATTGGTATTTAGATTCTGGCAGCATGGACAAAATGTTATTTCGTATAAGTCAAATGCAATTGAACATTTTAATTTAAGGAATTGATTTTCGTTAATATAACCTATAACTTTAAACTTTTCGATAAAATCCAGGTTTTCTATTCCATATTCGAGATATTTATGAAAAAATTTCCGATAAGAGCCTCCTTTATGAGCACAATTTTTAGTGTGGTACATGGCAAGGTTTATTTTATTTACCTCCATACTTATTAAATATAAAATCCCGGCATCCATCGTTTGCAAACAACAATAACCGTGAGGCGAGTTGAACGATTTAGACCGGGAATATTTTAAATAATATTTTACTGATTGTAGTCAGCTATTGTGTTTGCACTTCAAAGTTATGTAAAACAAGTGAAAATACATAATTTATTTATTCATTCTGATTTTTTAGCTTTGGATATAACTTAAACTTTAAAACAATATGGGAGCAGCTGAATTAATCATATTAATTATCGTTGTATTATTTTCATGGTGGGGCTACAATGCCGGGTCACGTAGAACCATCGGCGGTACTGCCGGTCTTTTTCTCGGAATGTTCCTGAGCCTGCTCGGAATAATTATTATCAGTTTCTGGCCGAGATTAGAAAGTCAGCAATATTTTGTAAGCAACCAATCACCGGCAGATGAATTAAAAAAATACAAAGAGCTATTCGATAGCGGCGTCATTACGGAAGTAGAATACAATACTCAAAAAGCCAAACTACTGAAGTAATTTCTTATGAAAAACTTCGCATCGCCCGCCAGATGGTACTTTCATCTTTGCGGAACTTAACCTCGGCTTCCAGGACGGCCTGATTCTTGGTGATTCCTCTGGTTTTCATCTGAGCATCTACCCATAGGTAAATCTCGCGGTAAATGAATACTTTGTTCGTGATGAAGCCGGCTTTGAACATTTCTGTGAAGGTACCGTCATCGAATAATGCATTGGCAACTCTAATATCTAAACTCATAGGCGCACTAACTCCACTTTAACAGGTTTACCGGCCACCCAGCTATCAATTTTATTCACGTAGAAATATGCTCCGTCCTGACGCAGGAAGATCGGGATTGTAACATCAAATTCGTAAATGTCTTTTGGCGTCAGATAAAAATACCGCACGACCTTTTTGGTCTGGTTGAGGATATGTTCAAACTCCGAATAGTAGGTTGTTTTTAATCCCGCCATTCCACCTTTATCACACCAGCACAAATGACGCGCTGCTCCGCTGAGCTTAGGAGCGTCCGATTTATAGAAATACGGCACAGAGATAATATCATTCACCGTTTGTGTCACGGTCTCATAGCCGGCATCGTTGTCTGAAAATGTAACCGTCTTTGATGAGCCGTCGCTATTGAATCCAAGCGTTCTTAGGTCTAGCTTCTCATCAATCAAAATGCGTGGCTGGCTGCCTACCGAGAATTCATCGGTGCTAGTCGGATTACTCAGCTGCGCGATGGTCCCGCCAAAGTATGGCGCGTTCAACGTTGGCGCGAAGGGTACCTGGAATAGATCCTGCACCGGCTGCGTAGGATTAAGTGTTTTATCCGCTATGTCGATGTGGTCGTCGGCAAAGAAACGCGGCATCCTGTTCAATGGAATAGCGTCATCCTGCTGGTAGCGTAGCCAATTGATCTGGCTATAATTGCCTAAAGAAAAATCCACCTGTTTACCCAGATCTACGCATTTATCTGACCAATCCAAAGCCATCGGAATGTTGGCCACAATCTGCTTAAAGCTGACGAAGGCGATCATGCCCGTATTCGGATTGGCGATCAAAGTAAGTGCGAACGTTTGCAATACATATTTAATCAGATCCATCTGCGAGAGATCTGGCAAGATGCGCTCGCACTGAATCGATTGATTCCATAATACATTTCTCTCAGATGGCAGGAAGGTGAATGTTGCGCCCGCTTTAATGACGAAGGTGGTGTCAGGCGATCCATGAACGCCATAGGTAACGGTGAGCTTCATGCCCGGTACCAACTCCACATCGCAGGATAGTTTCTGATTCAAGAACGTCTGTTCAGCAATGATCGAACTACCAGATCCACTAAGTCTTGTAGATCCGTTAGAGAGGTCAAAGGATGTCTCTGCTAGTATTGCCGAGTCACCGGTCAATGTTTGTTCAACAATGATCGTTACATAGACTATCGTTGCATTATTGCCACCTGTGGCGCGGCCCTTTATATAAATATCAAACAATACCGACGCTGTGCCGTTGATGTTTTTTGCTACCGGGCCGTATTGAATCTGATTGAAAGGGATGGTGCCCTCATGCGTCGGGCCTGGATTAAAAACATATTGCGTGCCAAGCACACTCGTCATGGCATCTTGCTTGTCCGGAGTATTCTGATGATCGGTGCCGTGCTCAAAATCGGAGTTAGAGAATTGAAGGAGCATACGCTTATATAGCTCAGCGTAAACCGGATTATTATATAGGCAGCTTTTAGACATATTGATCGAATAGCCCGTAAATTCAACTAGCAACTCAATAGCGGTGCGCAGAAAAAAAGCTGGCCGTATGTTTCGAACATTGATGTGCCCGGCGAATGGTGAAGTGGTGCCGATATCGCCATAATTCACTATCGGCCATATCCAACCGTCAGTATTTCCCTGACTGTTCGCGGCTGTTGGCACGTCCCATACGGGGATATCCCATTTCTTCCAGACAAGCTTGGTGCCGTATGCGGACCATGGACTGGTCGAATCGCCCATATCATATATCTGGCCACCGAGAAAATCAAGAAAATCCGCATTTCCTGACATGATATTAATGTCGGCCGTCTCGTTGGTCACTTTAAAGATGTTCAGCTTGCCGTTTGGAATGATCTCAAAGCCGTTGATCACCAGTTTGGCAGGATAAAAATTGTAGGGATTAAACCTGCTGCTGATATATATCTCACCCGGGTACCCCAAAATCGCTTTGTTGCGTTTTGTCAAAGGAATGGTAACCTGTTTGGTATAATTCGCCTGTATGGAAGTCAGGTTGCCGATATCGTTCGCCTGAAACGTTTGCTGAATAGGATTCTGATCGCTATCCGGCAGGTCCAGTAACTGATCATTAACATAAAGCTCTACTCTCTGTATCATGGTTTAAGTTCTGCTAAGGTGGATTAATAGTTTGAGCGGTCAACAACTTGTGATAAACGGTCCTGCTGATAGCCGATATCTTTCACATCCACGACTGGCCGTGGCGCATTCGAAATAGCATTTGAAATCCCATTAACAAGCCCTGTAAGGTCATCCTGGTGCATTCTGGATGAGACTGCCATTGACGGCCTCATTCCGTTGTCAGACGTTGGTAAATAGGTTCCAAATACGCCGCCCGTTGCAAAGGCCGGTTTAGGCGACAATGTACTAAATGGCCTTCCACCACCCATAACGTTGAGCGCGCTGAGCAACGGACCAAATATGCTGGTAGATTTTGCATTGATGACCGATTCACCGTTCGAAAGCCTGGCGTTGATTGAATCACTCGTACCGGTACCTGGGCCTCTGACTGCGCCATCACCTACGTGAACACCACCGGTTGCATAAGCCGGTGGCTTCTGCGCAGCAATAACACCGATTTCCACAGCCGTTTGAGCGGCCACAATAGGGTCAAATGCGAACGCCAATGGGAAACCTGTATTAGCGGTGGTTTTCATCATGGCAAGTGCTCCGTTGATCAAAGCCTGCGCAATCGCCATTTTCTGATTGTCCTTAAACTCCTTAACCTTGGCTTGGCCTTCCTTTTTGCGATATTTCTCGTCTATTAACGCTTTTTGGGTGGTAGTAAGGGCTTGGTTATTCAGCTCATAAGTCTTTTGCTTACTCAGCGCGACTTGCTTTGCCTGAGCATCGTGAGCAATGGCGCTCCTGATAATATCGGTTGCCCCTTGTTGAGCAATCCGGGTATAAGCCATGATTTTATCATATTGCTTTTGATTGTAGGCCTCATTGATCGCCGCTGACGCGTCCAGATATTGCTGCTCGAGTAATAACTTTTCAGCGTCGGTCTTGCCTTTTTGGGAAACATCAGCATTATATTTATCCAATAAAGCCTGTTGCTCAGCATCACGCAGCCCTTTATCATGCTTTTGAGAACCATCTTGGTCCGCTGATTTAGCCTTTAAAACATTTACCTCGTCCAATACTTCCATTTCATGATCAGAGGCTGCTTTGATAATTTGGGCGCGGTCCTGGTAATACCTTTTGAGTAATGCCTTTTGCTTATCATCGTTTATTCCGAGCAGGTTCAATTGCTGATCAAGTGCATGCTGCAGCTCTTCTTTTTCTACACCGTGTGCCTTATTTCGTTCGGCGGTCAACCTGGTAATAGTCTGCTCCAGGTCGGAACGCTCTTTACTGTAGGCATCAAGCTGGGTCTGGTTTTGTTGCCTAAGTGCGGCGAGTTCGCGCTTTTCTACATTTTGGATATTGGCAATTTGCATTTGAGCCAGCTCATCCTGGCCTTTAATGACAAGCTCTTCGGTCTTTTTAAAGTATTCAGTAACTATCTTTTCATTATCCGCCGCATGTTCTTGACCGTAAACACCAATCAGACCATGCGCGTCACTGATATTTTTGGTGTATTGCCTTTTTGCGGCAGGTGATTTGGTCTTGTTGCGAAGCTCTTCCTGCTTTTTAATAAAATCCTGTTGCTTAAAGATAAGTTGCCGGTAGTGCTCATCGTTCATTGACAAGTCGCGCCCGAATGCCTCCATCTGATCCTGCAGCATCTTGGCGATAGCTGCTTTACGTTCGTTCAGGATCTCTTCACCGGCACGCTGGGCCTCAAGCAGATCATTTTTGGCTTTTTCTGCAGCAGCTTCGCCTTTCATGTTTACCGCATCCAAACGGTTCTGAGCGCGCTCCTGAATCATTTCACGCTCACGCGCAGTAGCAATTTGCCTTTGTTGGGCAGCTACAATTGCTTTGATATCATCTTCACCATTAACGAGGCCTTTGGTTTTATCCAAAATAATGGCATATTCAACGCCATCCTGAAGTAAACGCCGCTTTTCTTCGGCGGAGAATCGCTTGCTATTAGTCGCGGTACGGACAGCCAACTGATATTCTTTGTTCGCGAGGTCAATATTACCCTCATATTTATCCTGAGATATCTTCTGAATCTGATCAAAATAGGCCTTTTCTTGTTCTGGCGTATTGCGACGGTTGCGCATTTTAAGTTGTATCTCCGCAATTTTGGCATCAGCTTTAGCATCGTCGACCGCATCCTGCGACAGAGCTCGGGTTAAATCCTGCATTTGCATTTTTAGGTTAGCCGCTTCCTGTGCTACCTCTTTCATATCGCTAGCAAGCTTTTTAAATCCTGTACCTGTACCAAGATCATCCAAAAACGCTCTTACAGAACCTTTTAAATAGGCAAATCGCTGAGCTAGGCTGTCAGCATTTGGTGTCAGATCAGCAAAATATTTGATAATGGCGGCGAGTCCGACGGCAAGTATTGCAAGAGCCGCTACCAAGCCAGCAACACCGACAGCTCCAGCTTCAGCACCTTCTCCGACAGCGGCAGCACCTTCGCCAGCAGCCGCGCCATTGCTCTTCATTGCATTAAAACCCTGTGCTGCTGTTTGAAGCACCTGTGAGAATTGGGCGAATCCGGGTATGATACTGCCGATTCGACTGGACATGTCGCCTAACGCCTTCTCATAGTTGCCGACGTTCCGCTGGTGATTACCAAGCCGAGCATCAAAGGCCTTTAGCTGATTGTTGAGTTTATTGTACTCTGCAACTTGTTTTTGTATAGCTGGATTGGTCGAATTGAAGCCATTTTCCGTGTTTTTGATGGCTTTTCCGAGTGCGGTAAGCCTTTGCTGAGCCTCCGCATAGCTTCCATTAGCTGCCTGAACAGCTTGTTTGGACGCTTTCATGGCTTGATTTGCCTCTAAAATCGCCGTCCGTTTTTTCTGATACTCGGTGCGTGCAGCCTGGGTGTTTACCTTTTCTTTGGCATATTCGGCGTTCGCGTCAGCAGCTGCTGCTTTCGCGCCGTTCATTGCCGTTTTTAGGTTCTTTAGCTCGTCAGCCGCCGCTTTTGCGTCTGCAGCGAGTGTGGCCATAGAAGATTTAGCACTATCGAGGTCTGCGTCGATGTTAACTAATACTTTCTTTTCGATATTGTCGCTCATGATTTACGGAATTTCCTTATCTTAGTTCCGCAATCCTGAAATAACTGATACATAAGCGTCCGGCCTGAGAAACTGACGCTTTTTTCTTTTTTATCTGGGTACGGGTTGCACGCCCTTCATCTGCATGAGGCGCTCTATGATGTCCACATCGTTTTTTATTCCATTGTTAAGCTCAATAGCTTTCAGCTTTTCATTGGCTTGCTCCATTCCAACCATGTCATCTATTTCAAAAGCCGATATAAATTGAATTCTAGCCATTTTGTAAGCGCTTGGACCGTCCTTCGATTTGTGGAAATGAGTAATTTCTTTCGTAAGATCCAAACGCCATTCGGAATGATCATGGTTGCATTTATCGGAAGGTTTGGGCATAGGATCAGGAGCGATCGGCCTGTCGGGCACGCCGCTTCCACTTTGCGGTGGAGCTGAAACCACATTATTTAATGGAACATATCCACTTCCATTGCACCAGTAACACATTCTTGGACCGACTGGACCGGTATGACATCCTGAACCATTGCAATATGCGCAATCGCATGAAGGATCACCCTGGTATTTATGTTCCAATGATTCATTGTATCGAAACAATTGATATAGCTTGCGAACAATCATTCTGATCAGCGTCAAAAAAATAGCTGACAGAACAACTAGATCGATAATACCCCAAAAGATTATTTTTTCCATGATTTACAATTCGTTGTTAAAGGCCAGTTCAGGATTAAAATTTACGTTCAGTTTTACGTTGCCGTTATCGTTAATTAGTTCACGGCTCATCAGGAAATACTCATCGGGCGTATCCTGTTTATAGTAATACTCGACATAATTGGGCCTCATGGGCTTAAAATCGCGGTCCGACACTTTGGAAAAGTCAACCATTTCGCCTTCTTGAGGCAAAAGCGGGTGAAAATACGCGTCAAACAGTCTTGTTCGGCTTTGGTAATCTGCGCCATCATAGCTTCAATCCATTCGGCACCCTTCTCGGCGAGGTCGTCAATCTTCTCGATCTGCTCCATGATCTCTTCCGGCTGGTGTTTACTTAGCTCTTCCATTAAGGTATAGATAGGCCCGGCTCATCACCAGGCTGTTAAATCAATAAGTTGTTTATTCAGCAGACTCGGCCGATATTTCTATGGTATCGCCAACTTTGACGCCTGCTTCAATAAGCTCCGGGATATTGTCAAGATCTTCTTGTGATACCACATGATCCTGTAAGCCTTGCTCCTTTTGACGTTTCTTTTTGGTTGCATGATGTTCACCTGGTAATGGCCGTTGAATCTTAATTCCAGGCGCTTTGTCCGAAGCATTAGTGCCCAGGTGATCAGATAGTTCCTGCAGCTTTTTCAATAGCTTTGGATCGTCGGATTGACTAGTCGAAATGTAATCATATAATGCGGCGTAATATTCTTCCGGACTGTTTTCTTTCGTAAGTCCTAAGAAAGCTAACAGCTCATCTTCCTGGCTCTCGGTAAGCTTTGAACTATCGTCATTATCTTCTGTGCTGTTAACCAGATCGCCATCATTTTCGGCTTTCTTTTTAGCTGCTTCTAAACCCATCATAGCCAATTCAAGCGTTTCCTCAAAGTCATCGTCGTCTCCCATCATCAGGCCATCGTCGTAGATGAATGATTCGCCGCAATTAAAACCATCATCTGCAGTACTATATACAGCCCCAATGCCTTCTAGTTGACGTTTTCTGGCCGCATACCTCTTTTCTAAATAGTCGTCATTTGCCTTTAGGTCTACTTCGGTAATGTCGAGCTCATCCGAGTCGTCCTCACCATCAAATATAACATCGCTATTGCTGCCATGCTGTGCAATACGGCTAATGTGATGATGCAGCTCCTGTGCATCTGTTTTAGATAATACCAGGCCTTGTTCTTTCAGGTCGGATAGTGTTAAGTGCTTTTTGTTCATGATTTTGAATTAATAAAATGTAAAATGGATCGCTTAATTATGCCCGATTTATTCTTTTGGTAACTTTTGAGTTATGGGCCATTCTCAAATAGTTACTTTTGCTTTTGCGTGATGCGCCGTTGCCAAATCGTAAACCATACTCTCGCGGAGTTAAGCCGAACACTCCGGTTTGCATGAGCGGTATGCCACCGACTTCTCTAACAAACTTGGTTTTCTTTTCCCGTTGCTTTGGCGGCGTGGCTTTCATATCCTGAGTGCTCTGAGTTGTACCAGGTGCTTGCGATACCGGCTGAGCTGGAGCGGCACCTAAAGCGCCTGCCATTGCAAGCGCTAGTCCCATCATTCCTATGCTTCTTTTTCTCATGACCATTACGCTTTAGGATGATAGATTGCACTCAGTTTCGCATGACTCTCGATCAGCTTCTGATCATTGGCTAGTATGATTTCCTGCTCTTTGCGAAGCTCACGTAGCTGCGCCGTAGCCTGGCGTGCTGTTGCAAGATCCAATTGTTGAGGTGTTACCGCCTCATATTGTGCCGCATTCCAGGCATTGAGTTCATGCTGGAACTCTTCAGGGGTGATTGAGCCTTTATCGTTCAGGTAAATTTGAATCCGCTTTGCGAACTCGAGGCCGCCATCGCGGTAATCGGGTGATTGTACTTTTGAAGCCATGTTATTTTGTTTTATATACAGTTACAGTTTTGTTTATATTATCGTGGTCGTGACCAATCTCAATAGCTGCAAGGACTTTCTCGTAAATCACTTTTTCAGCTTCGGATTTGTTATCCACTTCATTAAGATGTGACCAAACATCAATGAGGACATTGTCTTTTTTGATGATCATCTCATTTAATTTGTCGATATAATTCCAGAGCTGCTGGCACCTAGCTGCTTCTCCGGTTACATCTTCGTCATCTGCCATTGGTTATTTTGTTTTTATTAGTTTGATTTATATGTAAAGTTTGTGATAATACATAAATTATTGATGTGAAAGGCCTAATCCTTTTGGAGTATCACTTCTAGGACCGCCGGTTGGCTGGGACTTTATTACAATTCCGTTGTCTACAACCTCCAATTGTTGCTGATCAATATAATGCGTATCAGGGATTTTGCCGTTATCCGCTTTACCAGATACCCCATATTGGATGCATCCATTAATAAATTCTACTCTTGAGGTAGCGATTCCTTCTAATCCGCTCACCATGTCGCGGAGTTTGAGGCCTAATTGATAATTGAAATTTGCCATTTTGTGTTATGATTGTTTGATTAGTTGATTAGTTGCTTTATATCCAGCTGATAATAGAGAAGATGTTTATACATAGTGTTGCCGTAAAATAAATTGTGCCGGCCTTTGTTTTTGCTATGGTAAGGCAATAAACCGAGCAGATGATGCCAATTATTGCAAGCGATATTCCGATGATTTCTGCCATGTTTTACTGACTTTGAATATTCTTACCAGGTAAAGCGAATGCAATGCTAAATGAATATGCGTCAAGCATTGTCTCCCGCTCATTGAATTTGCCACCAGCCACAACGATCGTTTGCCATGTCGGCGGTGGGCCTGCATTCACCAGTATCTGCACTTTTGGCGAATACTTAATAGACTGCAAGCCTTTAATGTCATCCACGCTCACGTTCTCTGCAAACACCTGCATCGATTCACCGGCATTCTTACTGATCACGTCCTCAATCGTATCTTCATTCTGCCAATCAACCACGAACCGTTTTATATTTACCGCTTCCGAAACGTCAAGCATCACTGCCTGGTTATAGCAGAAACGATAATACTGCCATGAACCGTTTAGTCCAATCCAGCGCAAATAAACTGGCCGGTCAGTTGTATTCTGGTCAATTCTACAAGTTATAGGTTGTGTAAGGTTATAAGTATTTGGGCCTGCGGTGTACTTGATTTGAACTTTAAAGTACCAGCATAGGTCCGGCACATCAAAGTTAATTAAAAGTCTGTTTAATCCAACATGTTCTACAATTGGTTGATTAACTAATGTTTGTGAAGCAATAATAAATTTAGAAGCGTCTTCATTGAGCTGAAATGTTCCAGACTCATTTAATAGGAATCCGTTGGCTACGGTCTGATCGGTGAGCGGCTTTTTGTTTATATCCAAAAGTACCACGTTATAGAACGGTGCCAGGCCAACCATGTATTCAGAGAATATAAAGCCAAGATCGAAAGGGAAGTGGCCGCTATATACCGGCATTGAGAAGTCTGAAAGCCATTTTGCAGGCTGAAATCCTAATTGAAACGGCACATATTCAGCCAGGTTGCCGCCGTATTTATCGCCCAACTGCTTCGCCGAGAATATTACATAGAAAGGATTCGGCATCGTGGTCCAGGCGACGAGGGCATTAGTCCAAACTTCTGCATATTGAATCGTATACGATGCCGATAGCTGCATGTCCCGATAATTCACCAGCGTATAATTCGATTGGTCTTTTGCCTGAAGCAGCGTTTGAAGCAGGTATGCGAGGTCTGCCTGCACGAATCCTGTAGAGTTCGGGCTGAATGACATTAGATTGGTGACAAACTTGCCCGTAACCGGGTCCACATAGGTCACCTTGATCTGAACCTGGTAATAAGCCTTGATTGAATTGATATTGACGAATCCCAGCGTATCATTGGCTACATATGGACAATCCAGTGTTAGTAGGCTGCCGCTTTTCTCCAACACTTCAAAAGTGCCTTCATAATTCGCCATTTTAAGGTAAACCTTGTCACCTGGAGCTGTTATTGTTGTGAAATTACCGAACGTAGTACTTTGGGTGGTCGTTGTTTGCGGTGTTAACAGGCTCAAATCAGCGTTAACAGCGATCTGAATGTTGCCGTTTGCACCTAAAACAAGGCTGGTCACCTCGAAATCTTTACGCTGAAAATGAAACCATACTGGGTTGAACGCCGCATTCCAGCGCGAAACGTTACCACTACCGAGGTTAACCGCTGGATCGCTCGCGAGAACATTACCGATAAAGCCAACGGTATAGGGTCCTGAAACTAAACCACCATTCGCGTCTTTTGCATATCCCGTGCCGACTCCGCCGGGTTGTCCGCTAAACAATGGTGAGCTTTGCCAAGTAACATTGTTAAGGCTATACTGAATGGCTGGAAATGACGTGGTAGCAATAATCTCTACAGTTCCATCACTTGCTCCTATGGCTGATTCTGGTGTTGTGACAATGGAAGATAAGGCCAAATCATCGGTAGCCGGGTTAACCACCGGACCACCGGGCACAAATGATGTTATTGCAAACGATGTGAAATAAGGATGCGCTGGATCGGTGTCGCTCAATAGGCCGGTCCAGATAGGATACGATATGCCTGGAATGGTGGCCGTCCAACTGGACATAGATCCATTGATATTCTGGTTATAGCTCACCACACAGTTATTACCATTTGCAGGTAGGCCAGTCGCACTGTCAAAAATGCAAATCGACATCTGCCCGTTGGTTTGTGTGCCAACTACACCGCCTGAAGTTCGTAGTATCGCTGCGTAAAGTGCCATTGCTTATATCTGTTCTAAAATGTCAAATAAACTTGCTGCTTCTTGGCCGACCATTGTCGCCATTTGATCACAAGCTGGATCAAGTAGCTGCGAAAGGCTATCATCACTCAATGGGCCCGTCAATATACCGGGTGTTCCCTCAAAGCCGTATTTATGAATGTGCGCGGTTATCGCCCGCCATACATTAACCTCTTCGCCTTTATCGTTAACCTGAAACTCTGCAATGTTCCTTGCTTGTGCCCATTCCTGAATGCATTCGTATACCGATGGTGACCCTGTAGGTGCATTTGGCGCCGTTGGTTTACGGCCATATTCCAAAGCATCGATCGATCGCGGAGCCAGTAATTGAGCATTTTTTTCGGTAACAATGGTTTGGAGCGCCTCAATAGTCTTTCCCGTAGCCACACGATTAGCCTGCTGCATTGAGTGAATAACGCTGTTCTCAATGTCAATAATTAGTTTATCAAGGATAGACTCAATCGTCATATGTAATTGCTGTGAAAAAACATAAATTATGGCACAATTATGTTGTCATTGTTCATCGTACTCAGTGAAATTGTAAGCGTCACTCCGGTACTGTTCACATCGCCTTTGTTATAAACCGGCTGCGATTTGGCCGGATCATTCTCATGAATCTTGAAATACCTGGCGGCGTATGGCGTTTCCCGGTAATAAGAAAGCTTCACAAGGAACTCATTGCACATTGCATTGGCCATGTCTACATAAATCTCATTATCGCGGGTGAACTGATCGAACTGAGTCTGGAATAGAAACGCCATGAGAATCGAGAACTTTTCGCTAATAGCATTACTCAGTGTAAACTCTTTGCTTACCGGCTGCAGGTTATAAAGCATAACAACTGGAAATGCGGACTGATCCAGCATTAGGTTAAGCTCTTTGGCTGTTCCATAAAGGAAGCTTGGCTGGTTGTAACCTGGTTGAGCCTTGAGCTGCTTAACGACATCTTCTATTTGGTTGCGAATCATTCTAATTTGCCGATATGAACGTGTGCTTAAAAATTATTGTATAACCGTCGTACTTTGCGTGCGAGGTCAATGTAAGGACGCCCATCAGTCTGGAACGCCTTCTACTATTTGCCGGTTTATGTAATTCGATGGTGGCCATAATTCAATATGCTGGTTCTACACGCCAGCTTGTTTCTTTATTAGCTCCTGGTACTTCTTACTAAATACCGCTTCCGTTTTGTTCTTCAGCAACTTTAGATATACCGTTTCGTATGGCAAGTTCAATACTGCCTGCCATTTTAAAACATCACCACCGGCTAAAGTATCGACCGTGTTGATGTACGAGAACTTTTCAAACGTCTCAATGCCAGCGCGCTTTTCCATTTCATCCGCCACAGTTGCAAGAGACTCAGTTTCTGTTGCAATAAATCCGGATAACTCAAAAAAAAATGGCGTGCAATGGGTAAAGCAGTTTGTAATGGCAACTTTAATATTTCGTCTTTAAACTCTTCAGCCTTTTGCTCAACATACAGTGAGCCTGTAACCCGGCAATAAAAGTAATGTGCGAGAACCATGGCAACGGTGTCAAGGCTTGGATTAAAGTTCTCTTTCCATCCATCTTCGCCATATTCAGCGATGTGCTTATTGATCTCATCAGCAATCAGGTCCCGGGATGCGAGGAATGCGCCAGCCGGCTCGATCGATAGATTACGAATCACCTTCACTTTCGTTTGTCCGAAATAAACGAACTCGGGAATAGCGGTTTCATTGTAACAATATTTGATCTGATGCGCCAGGCTTAACACGTGCTGCTGCAAATCAACCAGCTCGTTATAGTCAATGACATTATCCAGTACCTCACGTGTTAGACCAGGCATCAATGGAATATTTTCCGCTGTCGCAAGATCCAGCTTATTCATTTCGATCATCTGACCGATGCTGATCTCATCCAAGCCAGTAGGAATTTTGACCTTGATTTTGCCGTTAAGCGTACGCAGGGTTTTGGTGATCATTTAATTAATATTTTATTCAAATCCCAATTATTATTTATAGCTAAATCAATAATCAATTTAAATGGAATTGTATTCCGCTTCCTCCATGCTGAAATGGCATTTGGCCGTATATTTAGGAAATAGGCCAAATTACTATCGGTCTCAATAGCAAGTAGATTCTTTATATGGTCGATAATTTGGTTAGAGTTAGCGCTTTTGCTCATCTTCGATTAAAGTCTGTTGAAATGACGCCTTTGGTCTTATACCACCATTAGCAAGGTCATTAAATTTTTTAAGAATAGGAGCAAATTTTTGCTGCATTTCCGGAGACATAAATCCTTCCATATTTGTATGTTCCATTATTGTTTTTTATTTCAAATATAAGCCTACTTTACTAAAGCAATCTTTTAATTCCATTAAGCATTTAGGTCCAAAATTTGGTAATTTCAAAAGCTGTGACGATTGTATTTTGCCAACAAAGTTGACCCCATTCATTTTTTTAAGTTCATCAAGAGTAAAAATGAGCCGTAATGAATTTAGTATTCGACTGGCATTACCTGAATCAACTATATCAACTACGCTAGAATATTTATCGATAATGCGGGAATTATCATCATCAATTGGCGGTATAAATTTCTTAACCTTTGCAGATTTATCAATCTCCGACTTTTTAAAATAAACCTTCCGGCCCAACCGATAGAATGGAATAGCACCATCTTTCTTGAGGTTATGAATTGTCATAACTGAGCACTTTAAATACTCCGCCACGCCTTTAATATCGAATTCTTGATCGACGTCTTCAATTTCCGCGGCTTTATTTTTATTAACATCGAATTCAGAGAAGAATTTCAAAAGTTCTTCCCTAAAAATATCCCGCAATTCGTCAACCGTAAATGATGTTAGTATAACATTTTCCATTTTTTACTAATTTTCTAAAAGCTTAATGGTACCGGTGTATGGTAGACTGGTTTTTGCTTTCGCTAAATTAATAATTTTTAATTTATTTAATGCAATCATTTTTATCTAACAAAGTCAAAATCAGTCGTCATGCTGTTTTTTGGATTGTAAGGAAGGCTAGTTTTCGCCTTACCCGGTTCACGGAACAAATCGAACCATTTGCGCATCATTATCGCGTCCCATTTATCAGGGGATCGGCCGATCATTTCTTTAACCTTATCCTTAGTAACAACGCGTTTCTTAGTTTCAGAATCCATGTTCAGTTGCTTCACCTGCTCCATTTCCTCGATGATCTCTTCACTATCGTCGGAAAGCTCTTCCAGATTAACGAGGTTCGCGTTCACGTCCTCAGACGTTTTAAAAGAACACTGATCCTTAAGGTTGCCATAATTCTCAGGCGCCCCCTTGCCTGGTGTAGCTTTATCTTTACTGTCATTTACCGCATCTTTGTTCACGAGCGGCCGGCTGTTAGCTACAAAGCCACGGCAGCCGAGGATATCCACTACACCGCCGCCTACACCATCTTCGTCGCAAATTATATTCAACGTCGGTACTGCATAATCCTTTTTCAAAGCCTTAATGAACTCAGCGTTCTCCGTGACACTTGCTTTTGGCTTGACAACCATCTTTAATGCCTTCCATCCGTTCCAAACTATGTAAATGCTGTTATCCTTGCCGAACCGGGCGATATCGGCCGTAATATATTTCTTACCATTGCCGGTGATATGAGAGTTACTGAAGGAGTTGATGATTGATTCATACTCCATAAGTACCGATGGATCGTCGTCATATTCCCAATTGCCATTTAAAAGCCGCTCTTTCTCATTCTTGTTTAACACCCTGGACAGACTTTCAAGGTACCCAGGCGCCAACCGCTTATTGTCATTAGGATAGGCCTGAACAAATTTACGCCAATCAGGTAATGTTCCTTCTTTATTGGCTTTGTAATACTGCTTGTATAAATAATTTTTTGCCGGGTTGCAGGTTTGAATAAGCTTGCCGGTAATGCCGTAGACGTCGTTCTTCCAACGGCCGATACTTGCGGCTAAATTGTTTTTTGCCGCTTCCACGAACTCACCCGCTTCTTCGATCATGCCTCGGGTCATCTGCATGGACCCGAAACGATAGAAATGGGGATCAGATGGCATATGCTTAGCTTCGAGCAGAAATATTTTGCTGCCATTATGAAGCGTAAAGACATTGTCCTGGCCGTTGAACGAATAGTAATCTTGACTAATTCCGAAGGATTTTAGAACCTCATGTATTGATGGGATTGTAAACTTCCGTAAGTCATTAAGTTTCTTACGGGCAATGAAATAGTTAGTTTCTGGGTACATTAACGCATCGCCAAAGATCAGCGAGCAGCCAAGATATGATTTGCCTGAACCTTTTGATCCGCCGTAAACAATGTCGGTAGTGGTTTGATCAGCCCAATAACGGTAAACCAACTTTTGTTTTTCATTGCCATGGGAATCAAATACCAGCTTCATTTCACTTCGATGCCAGTGATGTGTTCGATCTTGATCGGAGCGCCATCTTTGCCTGAGTGCTCTTGCCTATCGGCCAATCCAAGATCCCTTGCAATGATCGCCGGGTTAAGTAAACCTGCAGCCGCTCCTTCGAGCTTTTGTGTGTAGATGACCTGTTCTATGCGAGTGATCACGTCTTTAAACTCAGCATGCGTATCACTGGTTTTGTACCAGCGCAATGATGTAATACCTAAAAAAAATTCCAGACCGGTCCAGGTGAAAGCCCGTAACTTCGGAATCTCGACTCTATCCGCATCTTTTCCCTTATAATCAATTTCGATTAAAGGATTTTCTTCGCACCAGTTGAAATAATTAAGTGCCTCCTGCCAAAGGACATCTGGCGATGAAAACAGTTTATCCTTTCCGTGCTTTGTTCTTAGTTTCCAGAACTGGTTATTCTCAAGCCATGCCATAATAATTTGGGTAAGTGTTACAAATATACGAAATATGTAATTGATGTGAAAAAACATAAAATCCTTGGAGCTCGTATGGTTTATGCCCCAATTATTTCATCTTTGTTTAAATTGATTGACAAACTTCAAATAATCCGGCTCGATGCCTTGATTCCGAAGCCTGATTTCTATTTTAAGAAGCTCATCGCTCTTTTCCTCCAAAGGATTGCCGCCGCGCTTTATCCAGTTATTTCGCTTCGTGCGCTCCCGGTGATGGAATATGTAGCTTTGTTTAAGCGCCTTGTGTTTCATGGTTGCTTAAATATTTCAATGTGCGATAAATGCATTTCTTGCGGGACCTTGATGCCTTCCCATTTTACCGTAACCAATCCATCTCTGGGGCCATGCCATTCGAGGTAATTAAGTACTACTCCTATTTTATTATGCGGACTTTGCATCTCTTTACCCCACGCAGATAGCTTTACAATCGCTCCTGCCTGATTCGGGGTGCTGGCTGGTGCTTCGATGTGGCGTTCATGCATGTATTTCAAGACCAGTTCTAAAGCGGCATTAAATTCAACTACGGTTACCATTAGGGTAGCCTCTTCAATGCTTCAAATACGCGTGAAATAATATACTCGTTGTCGTTTTCGCAGGCCCATTCGAGTAGGTTGAGCAGATCGGCTTGCTTGGTGCTTTTATTGCTGCTACCAATTGTAGTGTAGTCCGGGGGTTCTTTTTTCATGGTTGATTTTGTTTAGGATTGTGGTGGTTTTGGGAAGTATTCTCGTTCTATCGCTTTTCTCAGATCAAAATCGGTATCTAATCCGGTTCGAGTGCTGATAAAATTGGCAAGGTTTCTGGCGATTTCAGCGCGTTCACGGTCAACGAAAGCTATACTATAATTTCTCAATTTTTCATATAAAGCCTCAATTTTGACTTTATTTTCATATGATTGCTCGTATTTCTCCCTTACAGAATTGCATATCTTGATGCTACGCTCCCGTTCCTTAGTCAATAGGTCGATAACATCGGACACGCTTACCCATCCATCCTGTGCTGCCTGCCAGTTTGCGCCAGCTAAAAATTCGGTAAGTGCAATCGTTTTGCCAATCGGGGTAACGTGCCTTTCGGTCGCTTCAAAGGCCGCCTGTTCCAGTGCTTTATTTTCCATCTTTAATCATTTGAATAAGCATTTAAAAATAATATTTCCAGCCATTTTTGTCTAGGGCGGTACGTCCATCTCCACGATTTACCACATTGCTTGCAATGGTATTCATGGGCAATGCATCCCTCGTATTCGTTATTGAAGCTATCCGGGTCAAGTACACCATTCTCAATATCCCGTTGATGTGTGGCTTCGATTATTTCAAAGAAAGAACCAGTTTGATGTTTACACCTTTCCATTGCTAAATGATTTCATAAACGTGCCTATCTTTTGTTCCTGTAAACTTCATTTCTTCATCCGTTAGCTTAACCAAGTTAACTTCAAGCTTCGTATTGTCGGGGAAGTAAAGCGGTTCGCCATAGTGGTTAATAATCGTTTTACCATCCAATGGATCATGCGTTTCGCCCATCGTGTCGAGCTGGTAGCCTTTGTTGTTTAACTCTCGTATTTTACTTTCCATCTGCCCCTCCTTTCAGTAAATGGGGGTGTTCGTAGATGTTGCCTAAAACTTCTCTTTCCGATTCATTGTAAAAATACCAGCTACAATCGGTATGACCATCGCCAACAAACCAGAAAGCGCCAGATTGATAGAATATTTTGACCGTTATTTCTCGGAATGAAAGTTCATCATTAAAGGGTTCTTTCCATTTCCAAAGCATTTTTACAATATCCCCCTCGTATACCTCTTTCCCGTCTTTATCCTTGAGGCCGATGCATTCCCCTACCGATTCAGGATATACAGAACAGCTTTGCGAGCCTTTTAAATTGGTAATTAATGGATTGCCATTATCGTAGATATTGAGGCTCCCATACACCCATATTTTATCGGACATTGAAAATCCGCGAAACTTTATTTCTCTATTCATTGCTTTTCTGTTTTATTCATCAAATAAATAAACGCTCATGCTAGGAACAAGGCAATATTCCTCAGTGTCCAATGCTTCTTCAAAAGTTTTACCATCCATCATTTCAGGGTCGTAATCGGCTTTTGATACGCAATATTCAGAGTCGTAAAAATGATATTGATCTTCACCCAAATCAGATGCGTACAATATCTTTATACATGATTCATCATGCGGGATAATGACCTCTTGTTTTAACTGATCTTCGCTCAATGAGTTACAGAACTCTTTTAATAAAGCCCATGTAAATGGGGGTAATCCGGTTTTTTCAGGTGTGTTCATATTTTCTGTTTTATTTTAGAAATTTCTCTATGTCTATTTGAAATATACTTAATGCCGGGTGACTTGATTTATCACATTGTTTAGCACATTCCATAATAATTAAATTAGCAACCTGTACTGCATACTGCTTGGTGTAGGCGTGAATAAGATCAGATCCGTATTTAATAGAAGCCTCTGACTTTCCATTGGTTACCGGGAGATATAGAATTTCTTTTGCTATTCCTTCCGCCGTTTTCATGGTTTTAGGGTTTGGGTTTAGGAGGATTTAGGGCGTGTCTGGCTATGTGCCGAACATCTAAAGCTACTTCGTTCCCTTCTTTTAGTATTAGCCTGAATAAGCTTTTAAGCCGTTCGTTCTCCTCAACAATCTCCGCTATCCGCGCATCTTTGGCGGTGGTTTGTTGGGTGGCGTAGGCTTCATGCTTAAGGATTTCATCAATACGGATTTCACATTGCCTGATACCTATACGAATATTTGTCAATTCAGGCCCTGCAGCGCCGCCGGCTCGCTCTAATCTCTCCAGTTCGGCCTTATATAAGGCACCTGCGCGAATGTAATCCTGTAGCTGATTCTTTGGTTTCCACCATTTTCCTTCCCACGGCCAATGTGATGGAACCTTAGTATCCGAGTAATCGTTATCTTCAGCATAGTCGTAATAGCAATCGGCCGCTCTTGCAAGTTCGCCATTGACGTGCTTATCATCGTGTTCTATTGTCCATCCTTCTTTTGATATTTGGCGTTCACGCTCATCGGCGATCAATTCCTTCGCTGTTTTCTCCTTCTCCTGTTCTTTTGGCTGTTGCGCTAAGCGGTAGATTTGGCGGCACATATCCGGCATTGCTGTTACAATTTCAACATTAGGGCAATCAGCCCATTTCAATTCTTTGTGAATTCCCGCTTCAACTAAATCGCGGTTGATTCGGTACTGCCACACCAACTCCGCTTCTACAAACTCTCCCTCTTTTGTATCGGGAATACCGGGGCATGGGTAGGGTTTGACGGATTGCTCGAATTTGGCATAAGCATAATTTAAAAAGGGATCGTCTGTATACAGTGTATGCGGATTTAGGGGGCGTCCGACTTCATTTTTAACGGTGATTCGTGTTGTCATGGGGGTTAAGCTGATTTAAGTTGTTCTATTTGTTCAAAGTAAAACACAACAAGCTTTTGAGTTTCGACAACCAGTCCATAGCGTTTAGCGAACTTATATTGATTAATGTATAAATTTAATGACGGGATAAACTGGGCTATCTGATAACGAAATCCCTCGAGTGTATTTCTATTTTTCATAATATTACATGAAGCACATGCGGGATTTTGATTATCAAGATGCACGCGCTCCGGAAACTCATATCCATCAAAAATATCTTTTTCATTTACCCACACCACTTTATTTAACTGCATCTCTTCTTCTGTCATCATATGAGCATCGGGGTGGCTCCAATGCCCTGCTATTCTTTTAGTCTTCCTGATACATGGCTCAACCTCATCAACATGCCACCCTTTAGTTAGGTCACACCCGCAATAAGCACATTTGCCTCCATATTTGTTAAATACCAATTCTCGGTCTACTTTTTTCATCTCTTTTTGCTTTTGATGGGGTTACTTTAATCCTGGGATTTTAAAACAACAACTTATTCTATGTTCCCATTTTTTATAAAATAGTTTCATTCTCAGTTTGGCGTTCTCGTTCATATACTTGTCATTTGGAAAGCCTTCTAATGTTGCAAGTGCTATACTGGCAGCTTCATTGAGTTCGGATACATAAGCTTTATTATCGGCTCGTTCATGTGCTAAAATTGACAACAATGCCGGTATTATTCTAGCATCTTGCGATACGAACTTGAATATTTCATCTTCAAGGGTTTTGTCTGTATGTCCAAGCCCTTTTGCTTCGTGCAGTTTATCTATTAATTCGCTTGCAGTCATTTTTCTAATTTTTAATCAAACTTTATGGGGAGTTCGGTGCCGGTGAGAATATGTACCAAATTTTGCAAAGTATGCAGGTAAAGCTTGCCATCGTAGTCGAAATTGTGAACACAAACAATATCCTCTTTCTCACAAACGTATAGTGTTTCATTCGGCGTTCCTATGCACCCTATAGATAAATACCTATTTCGGCCTAAATTATAAGTCATATTACCCATAACCGTGAAGTGTCCAATTGGTACAAACCCCGCCTTCTCCAGTATCTCCGGCGT
>FTJM01377358.1_pt1 | contig 22131 bp, 20 predicted proteins | sample 1658941 | NCBI WGS metagenome assembly FTJM01 (sample SAMEA3914876, study PRJEB12502) | metagenome | biome: forest; material: soil | place: USA | collected 2011-06-22 | depth 0.3 m
CGCCGGCCGCAGCAGCGGCAGCGTGATCTGGCGATACAGCTGCCAGGGCCGGGCACCATCGATCCGGGCCGCCTCGTAGATGTCGTCGGGGATCGCGGCCAGGCCGGCAAGCAAGACGTAGATGGTGAACGGCAGCGACACGAACACGCCGACCAGGATCATCGAGGGCATCGTCCAGTGGTCATCTCCGAGGAAGTCCACCGGCTGGTGCAGGACGTGCAGGAAGACCAGCAACCTGTCGATCAGACCGTGGTAGAAATCGAACAGCAGCGTGAACAGCCGGGCGGTGATCACCAGCGAGGCGGCCCACGGGACGATGATCGCCCAACGAACCGCCTTGCGCCCGAAGAACTCCTTCGACAACAGTTGGGCCAGTGCCAGGCTCAGCAGGATGGTGATCGCTACTACGAACACCACCCACTCGGCGGTGTTCTTGAGCACCGTCGCCAGATCCGGATGGTTCAGCACCTTGCGGTAGTTGCCCAAGCCCGCTGAACCGATCCGCAGCCCGGTGATCGAGAAGTTGCCGAGCGACGCCTTCACCAGCTCGACAGCTGGGTAGACCACCACCCCGAGCACGAGCACCAGCGCCGGGCTCAGCCACAACAGGGCCGTCCAGAACGACAGGTGCCCGCGCCGGGAACGACGGGTCAAAGCCACGTTCAGCCGCCAGCCTGAGCGGTCTTCTGCAGCGCGTCCAACACCTTCTTCGGATCACCATTCGGCGCTACCCCCGCGCCGATCTGCTGCTGGACGGCCAGCAGCACCTTGTCCCAGGTCGGGTCCTGGTTCGGGGTCAGGTGGATGTTGGGCAGCGTGTCGATGTAGACCTTCAACGCGGTCTGCGCCTTGAAGACATCCAGGCCGGACTTGGTCACCGGCAGGAACCCTTCGGCCTTGATGAAGGTGTTGACCTGATCCGGCTGGTAGTAGAGCTCGTAGAAGTCCTTGAGCGCCTGCTGGTTACCCGGCTTTTTGAAAGCGTTCAGGTAGTCGGTGACGCCGTAGGTCTGCGGCGCGATGCCACCGTTGGTGGGCATCGGGGCGATGCCGTAGTCCACCTTCTTGTCCTTGTCCAGGGTTGCCGACAGCGGCCCGAAGCCGACCACCATGCCCGCCTTACCGGTGCTGAACAGCGGGAACGCGCCGTCGGTGCGGTTGGTCTTGCCGGGATTGTTCTGGGTGACCTTGTCGGTGACCGAGAGCTTCTTGAGGAAGGTCAGCGTCTCTATGTTCTTGTCACTGTTGACGGTCCAGTTGCCCGAAGCGTCCTTCCAGTTGCCGCCGTTGTTGAACGTCCAGATGGAGAATTCGGCCTGTGCCTCTTCCGGGCCGAGCGGCTCGGCGTAGCCGACCACCCCGTTGCCGAGCGCCTGCACCTTTTTCGCATCCGTTTCGAACTCGTCCCAGGTGGTCGGTGGCGCGCTGATTCCCGCCTTGGCGAACAGCGTCTTGTTATAGAACAGTGCGCGCGCCGAGGACAGGTCGGGCAGCCCGTAGAGCTTGCCGTTGAACGTGCCGCTGGTCTTGAACGAGTCCAGCAGGTCGGATTGCACCGCGCTCGGCAGCACGTCGTCGGCGCTGTAGAGCAGGTTGTCCTTGGCGTAGCTCGAGTAGTAGTTGATGTTCAGCACGTCCGGTGCCTGGCCGTTCTGCACCATCGTGGTGCTCTGCTGGGCGATGTCGTCCCAGCTGATGATCTGCACATCAAGCGTGATGCCGTACTTCTGCTTGTAGGCGGTGGCGAATTGATCCCAGAACGCCTTGGTGTGATCAGAGGAGTACTCGGCGGCAACCAGCTTGATGGAACTGACCTGCTTGTTTCCGTTGCTGCTGCCGGTGTTGCTCTTGCTTCCGGTACCCCCGCCGCATGCGGCCAGGCCGAGCACGGCCGACGCGAGGCCTGCCAGCAGGACAGTCTTTCTGAGTGCCATCGATTCTCCTGTGTTCTTCCACGTTTGGTGACGAACCAAAACGGTGTCGCGGATGGCTGCGATGCCAGTGCGGACGATTTTGCGCTACCGGCGCCCGTCTGGCAATGGTGTAGACCATTCTTTCTTCGATATGGTCTACACCAGTTCCCGCCGCCGCCGGCTGGAACCCGGTATCAGGCGGGACGAGGTGAGGTCGAGGTGTTGTCAAGCGACGCGGTGATCGCTGTGGATATCGGCGGCACCTCGATCAAGGCGGCCGTCTGCGACGCCGCCGGGACGGCCATTGTCGAACTGCGCCGGGCCACCCCGGTCAGTGCCGGGATTCCGGCGGTGGTCGAGGCGATCAGCGCGGTGATCGCCGAGCTGACAGCACAGACGGCAGACAGCTGGACGATCCGCGGCGTAGGCCTGAGCCTGCCCGGTGTGGTGGATGCCGCCGCCGGCATCGCCCGCTACGCGACCAACCTCGGCTGGCATGACCTGCCGATCCGTGACCTGATCGGCGCCAGCGCCGGGCTGCCGGTCGCGATCGAGCATGACGTCCGGGCCGCCGGGATCGCCGAACTCCGGCTCGGGGCGGCACGCGGGGTCAGCGACGCGCTGTTCGTCTCCGTTGGTACCGGCATCTCGTGCGCGGTCATCGTCGGCGGCCAGGTGTCGGCCGGGGCCGGCGATCAGGCCGGCGAGATCGGGCATCTGCCGGCGTTCCCGGACGGTGAGATCTGCGCCTGCGGCCAGCGTGGCTGTGCCGAAACCTACGCGAGCGCCGCCGCGCTGCCCCGCCGGTTCCGAGCGCTGGGCGGCGAGGGCTGCCAGAGCGCCGAGCAGGTTATCGCGCGGGCCGAGGCCGGCGACCCGATCGCGACCGCCGTGTTCGCCGATGCCATCACCGCACTGGCGCGGATGCTGGTCAGCTGCACCCTGCTACTCGATCCGGCGGTGATCGTGATCGGCGGCGGCATGTCGCTGGCCGGCCGCAGGCTGCTCGACCCGCTGGCCGAGCGCATCCAGCAGGGCTTGACCTGGCGTAGCGCGCCCAAGCTGGTCCCCGCGCACTTCGGCGCCGACGCCGGCCAGGTCGGCGCGGCGCTGCTTGGCTGGCGGGCCTGTGCGGGCGCCGAGGCACCGCGCTAGCGCCCGGCGGCACCGCGATAGCGTCCCGGGTATGGCCGCCGACGCATGGGATCTCCAACCGATCGCCGAGAACCTTTCCGGCGCCCTGATCGCGCTGGATTTCGACGGGACGCTGGCGCCGATCGTGCGCGATCCGGCCACCTCGCGACCGGTCGCCGGGGTGATCGACACGCTGGCCGCGCTCGCCGGGGCGGGCAGCCAGATCGCCATCGTGACCGGCCGCGATGCCCGCACGGTGCTCGAACTCGGCGGCCTGGCCAGCATCCCCGACGTCTGGATCAGCGGGCTGCACGGCGCCGAAAGCTGGCATCAGGGAGTGTTGAGCACCATCGACGAGCCGGCCGGGCTGGCCGAGCTGCGCGCGCTGCTGCCGGCCCAGCTGCCGGTCGGAACGTGGCTGGAGGACAAGCGGCTGTCCCTGGTGGTGCACACCCGCCAGGCCGGCGATCCAGAGCGGGCGCTGGACGAAGTCAGCCGGCAGCTGCCGTCGCTGGTCAGCGAGTACGGCCTGGAGGCGCATCCCGGCAAGCTGGTGTTGGAGATCCGGATACCTGGCCTGTCCAAGGCCACCGCCCTCGAACGGTTGCTCACCGAGGACACCAGCGCGGCGCTATTCGCCGGCGACGATCTGGGTGACCTGCCCGCGTTCGAGGCGGTCCGGGCCTGGCGCGAGAGCGCCGGCCGGCCGGGCTGCCGGATCGCGGTCGGCGAGGTCGCTGAGCTACGTGCCGTCGCCGATCTGCGGCTGGACAGCCCCGCCGAGCTTGCCCGGCTGCTGCAGGCGCTGCGCCGGGATGGCTAGCTGCCGCGCTACTCCCCTGCCTGGTTATTGCGCGTGCAACTGACAGAAACCTGAGGACACCGGCCGGATGTCTGCGGATTCTCGTCTCAGGTCTGTTTTGATGGATCCATGACTGTGTCGGATCAGCCAGCCAGCCACGTCCAGCAAGCTCGGCCTCCACAAGCTGGGCATCCGCACGAGGAGTCCAACGGCCGGGTCGTGATCGACAAGCTGACCAAGATGTTCGGCACCCAGCGCGCGGTGGACAATCTCAGCTTCACCGTGGAACCGGGCTCGGTCACCGGATTCCTGGGTCCGAACGGCGCCGGCAAGACCACCACGCTGCGGATGCTGCTCGGCCTGGTCGCACCGACCGCGGGCAGCGCCACCATCAACGGCGTCGCCTATCACTCGCTGGCCAAGCCGATGCAGACAGTCGGCGCGGCGCTCGAGGCCTCAAGCTTCCACCCGGCACACACCGGGCGCCAGCACCTGCAGATCTACGCCGCCGCCGCCGGGCTACCCAGCCGCCGGGCCGACGAGGTGCTGGAGTTGGTGGGCCTGCGCGATGCTGCCAGGAAGAAGACCAAGGGCTATTCGATGGGCATGCGCCAGCGGCTCGGCCTGGCGGCAACGCTGCTCGGCGATCCCCGGGTGCTGATCCTGGATGAGCCGGCCAACGGCCTCGATCCCGAGGGCATCCGCTGGCTGCGCGGCTTCTTCCGGCATCTGGCCAGCGAGGGTCGCACCGTCCTGGTGTCCAGCCATCAGCTGGCCGAGGTGCAGGAGGTCGCCGACCGGGCCGTCATCCTCAACCGCGGCAAGCTGGTCAGGGCCGGCACCCTGGATGAGCTTTCTGCCGGCACCGCCACCGCGGTGGTCCGCGGGCCCAACCTCGGCCCGCTGCAGCAGGCGCTGGCCGACGCCGGGCTGAGCGGTAGCACCGATCCAGACGGGTCGCTACGGGTGCACACCGAGGATCTCGGTCAGATCGGTCATCTGGCCTTTACCAACAACGTGGAGTTGCACGAATTGAGCAAGCAGGAATTCGATCTGGAGCAGTTGTTCTTCACGCTGACCGAGGGCGAGCATCGTGGGGTCAGTTTCGAGGAGCCAGCAGCTGGCCAGCCCGGCTACGGCCAACCCGGCGTAGCGGGCGGGGGTCACTGATGCTGAACCTGATCAAGTCAGAGATCCTCAAGACTCGCAGCACCCAGGTCTGGCTGTGGATGGTGCTGCCGGCGGTGGCGTTGACCGCCCTGTCGACGATCTTCACGGTGTACAGCACCATCGACGATCACGAAAACCTCGGCAGACAGATCAACTACTACGACATCTTCACCCAATCCGGCGGTGCAGCCGTCGCGCTGCTGGTTATCGGAGTACTCGGGCTTACCACCGAATTCCGACACAAGACCATCACCCCGACCCTGCTTGCCACCCCGCAGCGCTGGACGCTGCTGGCCGGCAAGGCGATCTCCTACGTGATGTTCTCGCTGTTCTACGCGGCGGTCTGCCTGATCGTCAACTTCGCGATCGCGATCATCTGGCTCGACGCCAAGAGCCTTCCCATCGACTTCGGGCACGGCGTGGTTGGCGGCGTCATCAAGGCGTTCCTGGCGCTGGTGCTGACCGCGCTGTTCGGGCTCGGGCTCGGTGCGCTGATCAAGAACCAGGCCGCCTCGATGGTGGTCGGCATCCTGTACTTCGCGATCATCAACGGCTTGCTGAGCGCCATCCCCGGGGTTCGCAAGGCCTACCCGTACACGCCTGGCGGCGCGGTCACGGCCTTCACCTCCAACGGTCACTTGCAGGGTAACGGTCTCTCCTCGGACGTGCACATGCTGGCACCGCTGGTCGGCGGCCTGCTGTTCCTGGCCTGGGCGCTGGCGCTGCTGGTGGCCGGCGGGATGGTCAGCCTGAACCGCGACATCAGCTGAACCGGCTGGCTGCGCGGCGGGGCTGCCTGCACAAGCCTGGCCGCCTGTGAGCAACCGCACCGAAATTTTGGCGCGGTTACCCTCGCTACCCTGCGTCACGGCAGCGAGCACGCGTAGGCTTGACGATCGGGTCGTGGCCGGGTCTGGCTGACTTGAACGTCTCTCGCGGGCGCGCCCACCAGGAGCCAGGCACTCTGTGAAGAAGGTGGCCGTCAACGTGACCGCGCAGTCCTCGACTGGCAGTGAAGCATCCGCATCCGAACCCGATTTCGGGGCAAACGAGTGGCTCGTCGAGGAGATGTACGAGCGCTACCTCGCTGACCCCACTGCAGTCGATGCGGCCTGGCATGACTTCTTCGGCGACTACCGGCCCTCGATCGGGCCTGCCACCACCGCGCCGCTGCCCAACGTGGTCGAGCCGCAGGACCCGTCGGTCAGCAACGGCGCCAGCACCGCCGCGAGCAACGGGCGTTCGACGGCGACTCCAGCGCCGGTGGCGGCCACCCCGCCCACTCCGGCGACCGCGGCACCCCTGACACCGACGTCGAACCAGACACCGAACCAGACACCGACCGGCGCACCCTCGGCTCCCACCAAACCGGCCGCCGCGCCGGCGGCCAGCGCTGGTAGCAGCGGCGCCAAGCCGGCTAGCGGCCGGCCGGCCTGGACCAACCCGGACGTGGCACCGACTGCCGCCGCCGAGGCTCCGGTCACCATCCTGCGGGGTGCGCCGGCCAAGGTGGTCACCAACATGCAGGCCTCGCTGGAGGTCCCCACCGCGACCAGCGTTCGAGCGGTCCCGGCGAAGCTGATCGCCGACAACCGGATCATCATCAACAACCACCTCCGTCGAGCGCGCGGCGGCAAGATCAGCTTTACCCACCTGATCGGCTACGCCGTGGTGCGGGCGTTGCGCGACTTCCCGGAGATGAACAACTCCTTCGCGCTGACCGCCGAGGGCAAGCCGGCGATGGTCAAGCCGGAACACGTGAACTTCGGGCTGGCCATCGACCTGCCCGGCAAGGACGGCGGCCGCTCACTGGTGGTAGCCGCGATCAAGGCCGCCGAGCAGATGGACTTCGCCGCGTTCTGGGGGGCCTACGAAGACATCATCCGGCGGGCTCGGGCCGGCAAGCTGGTGGCCGAGGACTTCATCGGCTCGACCATCAGCCTGACCAACCCGGGCACCATCGGCACCAACCATTCGGTGCCGCGGCTGATGCAGGGCCAGGGCACCATCATCGGTGTCGGGGCGATGGAATATCCGGCGGAGTTCAGCGGCATGAACCCGGATGCCCTGTCAGACATGGGCATTTCGCGGACCATGACGCTCACCTCGACCTATGACCACCGGATCATCCAGGGCGCTCAGTCGGGTGAGTTCCTGCGCCGAGTCCACCAGTTGCTGCTGGGTGAGGACAACTTCTACTACGACATCTTCGCCGCGCTGCGGATCCCGTACGAGCCGGTGCTGTGGCTGACCGACCGGGAATTCAGCCACGAGGGTCAGATCGACAAGGCCGCTCGGGTGATCGAGCTGATCAACGCCTACCGCAGCTCCGGCCACCTGATGGCCGACACCGACCCGCTGGAGTTCAAGATCCGGACCCACCCGGACCTGGATATCACCAAGCACGGGCTGACCCTGTGGGACCTGGATCGGGAATTCCCGGTCGGCGGTTTCGCCGGACAGAAGCTGATGAAGCTGCGTGACATCCTCGGGGTGCTCCGCGACGCGTACTGCCGCCGGGTCGGCGTGGAATACATGCACATCATCGATCCCGAAGAGCGCGCCTGGATCCAGCAGAACATCGAGGTGAAGACCGACGCGCCAACCCGGGACGAGCAGAAGCACATCCTGTCTCGGCTGAATGTTGCCGAGGCGTTCGAGACCTTCCTGCAGACCAAGTACGTCGGCCAGAAGCGGTTCAGCCTCGAAGGTGGCGAGACGGTGATCGCGCTGCTCGACGCGGTGCTCGCCACCGCGGCCAGCAACGAGCTGGACGAGGTCGTCATCGGCATGCCGCACCGCGGCCGGCTCAACGTGCTCGCCAACATCGTCGGCAAGCCGTACGCCAAGATCTTCAACGAGTTCGAGGGCAACATCGACCCGGGCACCGCGCAAGGCTCCGGCGACGTCAAGTATCACCTCGGTGCGCACGGGACCTACACCGGCGCCGACGGGGCCAAGATCGCGGTCGAGCTGACCGCCAACCCGTCCCATCTCGAAGCCGTCAATCCGGTACTCGAAGGAATCGTCCGCGCCAAGCAGGACATTCTCGACAAGGGCGAGGACGGCTTTACGGTGCTGCCGCTGCTGATGCACGGCGATGCTGCCTTCGCCGGTCAGGGGGTGGTCGCCGAGACGCTCAACCTCTCGCAGCTGCGCGGTTACCGGACCGGCGGCACCGTGCACGTGGTGGTCAACAACCAGGTCGGTTTCACCACCTCACCCGCACAGTCGCGGTCCAGCCTGTACTGCACGGATATCGCTCGGATGATCTCGGCGCCGATCTTCCACGTCAACGGCGATGACCCGGAGGCCTGCGTCCGGGTCGCCAAGCTCGCGGTGGAATACCGGATGCGGTTCAAGAAAGATGTCGTCATCGACATGGTCTGTTACCGGCGGCGGGGCCACAACGAGGCGGACAACCCGTCGTTCACCCAGCCGCTGATGTACGACATCATCGACAGCAAGCGCAGCGTCCGCAAGCTCTACACCGAGGCCCTGATCGGCCGCGGCGACATCACGATGGCCGACGCGGAGGAAGCCCTCAAGGACTTCCAGTCACAGCTGGAGAAGGTCTTCATCGAGACCCGGGATGCCTCGAACACCCCGCGGCCGGCTCCGGTGATGGATGCGAGCCCTGCCAAGCCAGAGGTGCCGACCGCCATCCCGGCGGAACTCATCAAGATCATCGGCGACCTGTACGCCAACCACCCGACCGGCTTCACCATCCATCCCCGGCTCAAGCCGCAGATCGATCGTCGGGTGGCCCAAACCACCGGCGGTGATGTCGACTGGGCGACAGCGGAGCTGCTCGCCTTCGGCTCGCTGACGGTGGATGGCCGCTCGGTGCGGCTGGCCGGTCAGGATTCCCGACGGGGCACCTTCACCCAGCGGCACGCGGTCCTCATCGACCGCAACACCGGCGAGGAATACACCCCGCTGCGCCACATCCCCGGCGCCCCGGGGCCATTCCGAGCCTATGACTCGCTGCTGTCCGAGTACGCCGCGATGGGCTTCGAGTACGGCTATTCCGTTGCAAACAAAGAGGCTCTGGTGGTGTGGGAGGCGCAGTTCGGGGACTTCGCCGACGGCGCGCAGACCATCATCGACGAGTTCATCGCCTCCGGCGAAGCAAAGTGGGGCCAGCGCTCGTCGGTGACCCTGCTGCTGCCGCACGGCTACGAGGGCCAGGGCCCGGATCACTCGTCCGGGCGCCCGGAACGGTTCCTGCAGCTCGCCGCGGAGAACAACCTCACGGTGGCGATGTGCTCGGCACCAGCCAACTACTTCCACCTGCTGCGGCGGCAGGCGCTGGCCGGTCTGCGCCGGCCATTGATCGCGTTCACCCCGAAGTCGCTGCTGCGGCTCAAGGCCGCGGTCAGCCAGCTCGAGGAGTTCACCAGCGGCAGCTTCCGGCCGGTGATCGACGACAGCGCCGCCGATCCGGCGGCCGTCAGCCGGGTGGTGCTGTGCAGCGGCAAGATCTACTACGACCTGCTGGCCGAGCGCACCAAGACCAACCGCACCGATGTAGCGATCGTCCGGCTGGAGCAGCTGTACCCGTTGCTGGGTGATGAGATCGCCGGGGTGCTGGCCAGGTACCCGAACGCGCAGCTGATCTGGGCACAGGAGGAGCCGGCCAACCAGGGCGGCTACCCGTTCATCGCGCTGAACCTGCCCGAGCTGCTGGCCGCGCGCGGCGACGGCCGGCCCATCTACCGGGCCTCCCGCAAGGCCTCGGCCTCGCCCGCGGTCGGCTCGGCGAGCCTGCACGAGGCCCAGCAACGCGAGGTAGTGGCGACCGCGCTCGGTTAGACTCGATCTTCGATGGCAACTCCGATCGCAGCTGACCTGCCGATCCGATGGGCAATCCTCGGGGCCGGCGGGATCGCCGGCAAGCTGGCCCGGGACCTGTCGGCTTCGAAATCCAACGTGCTGGCCGCGGTAGCCGCCCGCTCGCTGCCGAAGGCCACCGCGTTTGCGGCCGAGCATGGCGCCGAGCGGGCCTACGGCGACTACGAGCAGCTGGTGTCCGACCCGGATATCGACGTGGTCTACATCGCAACGACCCATCCGCATCACCGGGATCAGGCGCTGATGGCGATCGCGGCCGGTAAGTCGGTGCTGATCGAGAAGCCGGTTTGCCTGAATGCAGCTGACACCCGGCAGGTCTTCCAGGCTGCCGCGGCGGCCGGCGTGTTCGCGATGGAGGCTATGTGGATGCGGCTGAACCCGCTCATCCGCGCCGCGAGCAGGTTCATCGAGGACGGGGTGATCGGCGAGGTCCGCTCGGTGAGCGCGGAAATGGCACTCGGGTTGCCCTTCGATCCGGCGCACCGGTTGTATGACCGGGCCAACGGCGGTGGCGCGTTGCTGGATCTCGGGATCTACCCGCTGACCTTCGCCTGGATCTTTCTCGGCCGGCCCAACGATCTCCGGTTCACCGGATCGGTCGGATCCAGCGGCGTGGATGAGACGGTGGCGATGCTCTGCGACTACGACAGTGGCGCCACCGCTCAGCTGTTCTGCTCAGCGCCGGTGCCCGGGCCCTACCGCGGGCTGATCCAGGGCACCGAGGGCTGGATTAGGACCGAGGGCCGTTTCCACCGGCCGACCGGCCTAACGGTGCACACCCGCGAGGACGAGCTGCTGGTCACCGATCCACTCGACCCCGACCTGCCCGGCTACCTGCCGCAGATCGAGGAGGTCGAGCGCTGCCTGCGCGCGGCTGAACTCAGCAGCCCGCTGGTACCGCCGATCGAGTCGATCGCCATCATGATGCTGATCGACGACATCCGCGCCAGCCTCGGCGTCAGCTACCCCGGCGAGCAGAGCGGATAGCGAATGTACTTCACCGACAGAGGTATCGAGGAACTGCAAGCGCGCCGGGGCGAGGAGCAGGTCAGCCTCGGCTGGATCGCCGAACGGCTACAGACCTTCGTCGACCTCAACCCGGAATTCGAGCTGCCAGTGGAGCGGTTCGCGACCTGGCTGGCCAGGGCCGACGACGAGGACGACTGAGCTCGGCCCTGGGTGTTGGTAGGGCTGAGATACCCGCCGGCCGGGCTTCATCGGCTTGGCTAGCTGCCAGACGTTTCGGCCACCTCGGCTCGGGCGCCCTCGGTAGCAGTAGTCGCCGGGCCGTCCGGGATCTGGAGCAGCCGCAGGAAGAGTTGCGCGAGCGGGCCGATGCTGACCGCGAAGAGCACCGTCCCGATCCCGACCGAGCCACCGAGCAGCCAGCCGACCGCAAGTACCGTCAGCTCGATCAGGGTTCGCGCGAGCCGGATCGAGATTCCGGTGCGCCGGGCGATTCCGGTCATCAGTCCATCCCGCGGACCGGGTCCGAGGCCTGCCGAGATGTACATCCCGGTCGCCAGCCCGCAGAGCAGGATCCCGCCGGCCAGCATTGCGGTTTGACTCGGGTAGCCGTGCTGGTCAGGTAATACCCGCAGGGTCTGGTTCATCGCCAGCCCGAGCACCACCACATTGCTGACGGTGCCGAGGCCAGGCCATTGCCGCAGCGGGATCCACAACAGCAACACCAGCGCGCCTACCGCGATCGAGATGGTGCCCATTGCGTGGTGGGTGAGTTCGGCCAAACCCTGGTGCAGCACGTCCCACGGGTCCAGGCCGAGACCGGCCCGGACCATCATCGCGGCCGAGATCCCGTAGAGCACCAGACCCAGGTAGAGCTGCACCAGCCGCCGGGTCCACGATCGCAGGGCACGACGTCGGCTAACGCGCCGGGCGGCGGGCTGGTAGCTGCGGGTGGCGCCGGGCGCAGACGTGGTCACCGCACCAGCATGCCGGATGCTGGCAAACCAATTACATAGCCAATTGTCGATAGCTGGCTTGATTGGCTCGACTACTGACTGGACGCACCAGGCCAATAGCGGCAGAATCTAGGCATGGCCACTCCACATCGGTTGAGCGCTCGCGCCCTGACCCAGCTGTTACCGAAGGTCGCTGAGCTGCCGGCGCCGCGCTACCGCTCGATCGCCGACGCGATTGCCGCGCTGCTCCTGGATGCCCGGATCGCACCCGGATCCGGGCTGCCGTCCGAGCGGGATCTGGCGGCGGCGCTGGAGGTGAGTCGCTCGACCACCACCGCGGTGTACCAGCGCCTAGCCGAATCCGGCCTGCTCACCTCGCGTCGTGGCTCGGGCAGCTTCTTGCGACTGCCCGCCGGTTCCAGGATCTCCGGCCCCGGCAGCCGGCTGCAACGCGAGTACTCGGCCACCCCGGTGATCGACTTGTCCATCGCATCGCTGCCGGCCGCTGCCGGGCTGCTCGAATCGGCCGCGGCCCGCGCCATCCCCCGGCTTACCGTGCTGGCCGCCGGTGTCGGCTATCAGCCCTATGGGATAACGGAATTGCGCACCCTTATCGCTGAGCGCTACACCGAACGCGGCGTGCCGACCGGTCCCGACGAGATCCTGGTGACCAACGGTGCTCAGCACGGACTCGACCTGATCCTGCGACTGTCACTTAGCGTCGGTGACCGGGTGCTGACCGAATTGCCCACCTACCCCGGCGCGCTCGATGCGATCCGAGCGGCCGGCGGCCGGGTGCTGGCGATGCCGTTCGCCGCGGACGGCAGCTGGGACGTCGGCACGCTGACCAGCACCCTGCTGCAGACCTCACCCCGGCTGGCGGTGCTGATGCCGGATTTCAACAACCCCACCGGCGCCCTCATCCCAACCGATCAGCGCCGAGCGGTGCTGGCGGCGGCGCGGCAGGCCGGCACCCGGGTGGTCATCGACGAATCGTTCGTCGATCTCGACCTGAGCGAAGCCGCTGGCAACCGGCCGGCCGCGATGGCTGCGCTGGACGGCCGAGTGCTGAGCGTCGGCTCGCTGTCCAAGCCAGTATGGGGCGGCCTGCGGATCGGCTGGGTCAGGACCGATACCGACACCGTGGCGCGGCTGGCCCTGCTGCGTGCGCGATCGGATATGAGCGGTTCGGTCTTCGATCAGCTGATGGCCTGCGAGCTGCTCGCCGACTACCAGCCAATCGTGCAGCAGCGCCGCACGGAGCTGCGGGAGCGGCGCGCCGCCTTGCTGTCGGCGCTCGCCGAGCAGCTGCCACACTGGCGGCCCAGCCAGCCGGCCGGTGGCATGTCAACCTGGGTACGCCTGGATGCACCGGCGTCCACCGCGCTGACTCACCTGCTGGAGCAGCGCGCCATCCTGCTCACGCCGGGATCTCGGTTCACCGTGGATGCCGGCCTGGAGCGCTACTTACGCATCCCGTACGCGTTGCCCAGCGGGGTGCTGGTGGCGGCTGTGCAGCGGATCGCACAGGCGTGGCAGGAGCTGGACCAGCGCCGGGTTCGCCGGCCGGAAACCGAGGTGCTGGTACCCACCTAGCTCACACCCAGACGACGCCAGTTGCCGGCGCGGTTACCGGCGCGCGATGCCTTCGGCCCGGGCCTGCTCGGCTACCGCCAGCCGGACGGCTGGCGCCACCCGAGGATCGAAGGGTGTCGGCACGATCCGATCCGCCGCGAGCTCGCCGACGACTACCGCGCCGATAGCGGCCGCCGCCGCCAGCTTCATCCCCTCGGTGATCTGCGGTGCGCCAGCGTCGAAGGCACCAGCAAAAACCCCAGGGAACGCAAGGACATTGTTGATCTGGTTGGGCAGGTCGCTGCGCCCGGTGGCCACCACCGCGGCATGCCGGTGTGCCACCTCCGGATCGACCTCCGGAGTTGGGTTGGCCAGCGCGAAGATAATGGATTTCGGTGCCATCCGGGACACCGCCTGCTCGCCGACCTCGCCCGCGCTGACTCCGATGAAGACGTCGGCGCCGACCAATGCCTGCTCCAGCGTGCCGGTGAGCCCGGCCCGGTTGGTGGTCACGGCCAGCTCGGCCTTGATCGGGTTCAGGTCCGCACGGCCCGGATGCACGATGCCGCGCGAGTCAGCCACCGCGAGGTCGGCCACGCCGGCCGCGAGCAAGATCTTCGCGCAGGCCACGCCGGCGGCGCCAGCACCCGAGATGACCACCCGCAGGTCCGACAGCTCGCGGCCGGTAAGCAGTGCGGCATTGCGCAGCGCCGCCAGTGCAACGATCGCAGTGCCGTGCTGGTCATCGTGAAAGACCGGGATCGGCAGCAAATCACGTAGCCTTCGCTCGATCTCGAAGCAGCGGGGGGCCGAGATGTCCTCCAGGTTGATCCCGCCGAAGGACGGTGCGATCCGCACCACGGTGTCGATGATCTCCTGGGTGTCGGTGGTGGACAGCACGATCGGCACCGAGTTCAGCCCCGCGAACTCGGCGAACAGGGCGCACTTGCCTTCCATCACCGGAAGTGCTGCGGCCGGCCCGATATCGCCGAGGCCGAGTACCGCGGTGCCGTCGCTGATGACCGCGACCAGCCGCGAGCGCCAGGTGTAGAGCTCAGCGAGCGACTCGTCGGCCGCGATCGCAGCCGACACCTCGGCAACCCCGGGGGTGTAGGCCAGCGACAGCGCGTCCCGGTCAGTCAGCGCCATGGTGCTGCGGACAACCAGCTTTCCGCCTTCATGGCTGGTGAAAACCGGACTTGCCGGATTGAATGGCGCAACCACTGCAACGCTCCCAACATCTGGATGGATCACTCGGCGGCCATCGATGCCCGGCCGCGGGATCTTGCATCCACGTCCGATCGATGCTCAGCTACCGCGAGCGTAGCCACCACAGGTCGCGGCGTGCTCAGCTCTTGCTGCCTCGGATGGGGGGTTACCCGATCACCGCCAGAGTGTTGCACGTCTGGGGCTCCCGCGGCGAGGAAATAGTGGGCCTGGGTGAGGCGCACCACGGCGTTAGCCGCCGGCGACCGGCTGGCCCGATGGTCGGCCACCCAGCAGCCGCGCGAGAGCGGCCACCGGCCGCCGGCCGGTGCCGGTCCGCCACTGCCAGACCGCGACCGCGGACACGTCGGCCACCCCGTACTGGCGCGAGTCGGCGGCGGCCGCTGGGTTGTCGCTGGCCAGCAACCAGCCACCGTCCTGCACCGCCGTGGCACGCTTGACGACAACCAGGTCCGGTCTGCTGCGGAATCGGGCAACCACCACGGCGCCGGGCCGCACCCGGCCACCGTGCAGCGCGAGCAACCAGTCCCCGGGCAGCAACGTCGGGCTCATCGAGGTGCCCTCAACCAGCACTCGCTGCCACGGAATGATTGCCTCCATCCTGGTCATACTGCCGCATGGCGGTAGGTCACAGTGTCGCGTGCAGCGTCGTCACGGCCCGCATGGCCGATTCTCATGCTGCCCGGTAGCGGGCCAACCGCCGGGAGTAGGGTCAAATCGGCAGACCCCTGAGGAGGGGTATTAGCCCTATTTCGACTGGAGGAATGTCATGCGCTTGATGCGTCGACCGATTACCGCTTCCGCTCACTGCGACCTGCCGTGCGGTGTCTATGACCCGGCTCAGGCCCGGATCGAGGCAGAGTCGGTGAAGGCGATTCAGGAGAAGTACCAGGGCAACGAGGATCCGGCCTTCCGTACCCGCGCGATCCTCATCAAGGAACAGCGTGCCGAACTCGTCAAGCATCACCTGTGGGTGCTGTGGACCGACTACTTCAAGCCACCGCACTTCGAGAAGTACCCGCACTTGCACGAGCTGTTCAACAAGGCGACCAAGCAGGCCGGCGCCGCTGGCGGCAAGGGTTCGATGGACCCCGCCGACGGGCAGAAGCTGCTCGATCTGATTGTCGAGATCGACACCATCTTCTGGGAGACCAAGAAGGCTGCCTAACCTCAAGCAGGCCGTTACCGTCGGGCCCCGCGATCTTCGGATTGCGGGGCCCTTCGCTGTCCTGGTCGCTAGTCGGCCGGCGCCAACACCCGCCAAGCTGCCTGCGAAGTAACGGCATCGGGCAATGCTTCGGGGATGGCGCGCGACCGCCGGCCGCGCGCCCGCCGGTGCGGTGGCCGGGCGCTGTTAGGGTCGCTGGATGCCGCTCAGCCCGCAGGAACAGCGCGCCCGGGCCGGTGATCCGGCCGCCGGGACGGCACCGGCAGTCGTGATCGTCCGGCATGGCGAGACCGAATGGAGCCGCACCGGCCGGCATACCGGACTGACCGACGTCGAGCTCACCCCGATCGGTGAAGAGCAGGCCCGCGTTGCCGGCACGCTGATCCGGCTGATCCTCGGGGACTCGCTGCCGGGGCTGGTGATCAGCTCACCCCGGCAACGAGCCATCCGGACCGCGGAGCTGGCCGGCTACTCCCCCGACAAGATCACCGAGGACGCCGCCGAGTGGGACTACGGCGACCTGGAGGGGCTCACCTCGGCCGAGATCGGCCGGCGCTACCCGGACTGGTCGATCTGGTCAGGCCCGGTGCCCGGCGGCGCGGACGCGGCGGCGATGACCGGCCGGATCGATCGGCTGCTCGGCCTGGCCAGGGCCATAGCGGCACCGGTGCTGGTTTTCTCGCATGGTCATGCCAGCCGCTGTATCGCCGCCCGCTGGCTCGCCGAGCCGGTGACCGCGGGACGTCACTACCGGCTGGACACCGGTGCGGTGAGCGCGCTGGGCTACGAGCATGGCCGGCCGGCGATCTTGCGGTGGAACCTCGACAGCAGCCTGATGGCGGGACGAAGATGATCGCTAGGCCTAGCACCGGGAGCAGCCAGTGACCGAATCCGTCGCCGAAGGTGCAGCGTCCACCGACACCGTGGAACTCACGGTGCCGGCTGATCCGGCCTACGTCTCGGTGCTGCGCACCGTGACGGCCTCGCTGGCGGCGCGACGGGATTTCACCATCGACGAGATCGATGACCTGCGGATCGCGGTCGACGAGGCAAGTGCGTTGTTGCTGCCGTATGCGGCAGCCGATGCGTCCCTGTCAGCGGTGTTCGGCGGTGGCGAGGCCGTCCTGCAGGTGCAGGTCTCGGTAGAACTCGCCGACCAGGCCGGATCAGCCGTCGCGGCAGCCGGCGATGATCGGCTCGTGCTCGATCAGACCAGCTTCGCCTGGATGGTGCTGGCGGCCGTCGCCGACAGCGTCAGCAGCGAGCACACCGCCGACCGGCTGAGCCTGACCCTGGCCAAAGCGCGGGGCGCTCGTCCCTGATGACCGAGCGCAGCCGACCCGACCGGGATCGGACCCATCAACTGTTCGCCGAACTGGTTACGCTGCGCCCGGATACCGCTCGGCGGCACGAGGTCCGGGCCGCCCTGGTCGAACTGCACATGCCGCTGGTCCGTTACCTCGCTCGTCGATTTGCCGGTCGGGGTGAGCCCACCGACGATCTGACCCAGATTGGCACCATCGGGCTGCTGCAGGCCATCGATCGGTTCGAGCCCGAGCGCGGGCTGGAATTCTCCACCTTCGCAACCCCGAACATTGCCGGCGAAATCAAGCGGCACTTTCGCGACCGCGGCTGGATGGTCCGGATCCCTCGGAGGTTGCAGGAGCTGCAGAGCGAGCTGACTGCCGGCATCAGCGAGCTGTCGCAGCTGGCCGGTCGCTCGCCGACGGTTGCCGAACTCGCCAACCACCTCGGGCTGTCCGAAGAGCAGGTCATCGAGGCGATCGACTCGGCTCGGGCGTACTCAGCGATCCCCATCGACGTGCCTAATTCCGCCACCGGGATGACGGTGGCCGACGGTCTGATCGAAGCCGACGATGCGCTGGAGCACGTCGAGCTACGCCATGCGCTGCGGCCGGTGCTCGCCGGCCTCGGCGAGCGAGAGCGGACCGCGCTGCTGCTGCGCTTCGTAGAGAACAAGACCCAGAACGAGATCGCCCAGGCACTGGGCGTCTCCCAGGTGCACGTGTCCCGACTGCTCGCCAAGACCTTGCTGGAGTTGCGAGGCAAGTTGCCAGACGTCCATGTCCCGGGCTAAGCGGTCCCGGGCTGAGCGGTCCCGGGCTGCGCGGTCGGGCCGGGTCAGCTGATCCGGTTCAAGCTTTCCCGGGCGCTCGGCGTGAACAGCAGCACCAGGACCGCGACCGCCGAGGCCAGGATCGGCAGCGCGATCAGCAGCCGGCCGGCCTGGAATCCCAGGTCGTAGCCCACCGGCAGCGCGATCAGCTCCAGCAACACCACCGGCGACCGGGCACTCGGCTGCAGTGCCAGCAGTCCCCGGGCACACAGCAGCAGGACTGCGGTACCGAGCACGGTGAAACCGACAATCGCCAGCGCGGCCCACAGCCGGCTGCTGCTGTGTACGAACGCGAGCACGGCGAGTGCTACCGCCGTGCAGGCCAGCGCCGCCGCCTGTGCCGCGACCACCGCCGCCGCCGCCCGGACGGTCCCGGGTGGGTTCTGCCGCACCGCTGGTTGCACCACCCGGGCAGCGTATGCGATCCGGTCAGCGGGACCAGCGCACGGGCAGCACGGGTCCCGAACTGGTGATTTGGTCGGTACCCGACGGTAGAGTTGAACTGTGCGTGTACTCGTGGTGTCCAATCCCCGCGCCACCACGACCACCGCCCGGCAGCGGGATGTCCTGGTGCACGCGCTAGCGGCCGACGCGAAACTCGACGTCGAAGAAACCGCTAACCGTGGCCATGCGGCCGCGCTGGCCTGCCGAGCGATGCGCGATGGGGTGGACGTGGTCGTCGCGCTCGGCGGCGACGGCACGGTCAACGAGGTCGTGAACGGCTTGCTCACCGACGGGGTGCACTCGCAGGTGCCGGCGCTCGGGGTGGTGCCCGGCGGCTCTACCAACGTGTTCGCGCGGGCACTGGGCCTTCCGAACGACCCGGTGGAAGCAACCTCGGTGCTCATCGACGCGATGGCACAGCGGCGCAGCCGGCGGATCGGCCTGGGAATGGCCGATGAGCGGTGGTTCCTATTCACCGCCGGTCTTGGCTACGACGCAGCGGTGGTTGCCGCGGTCGAGTCGCACCGCCGCCGAGGCCGCACCTCGACACACTCGCTCTACCTGCGGACCGCGGTCCGCAGCTTCTTCGCCGAGGACCGCCGGCATCCACAGCTCACCCTGGAGCTGCCGGACGGGACTCGCATCGAGGACCTGTACCTGGCGCTGGTGAACAACTGCGATCCCTGGACGTTCCTCGGCAACCGGCCGGTCTCACCGACTCCGCTGGCGTCCTTCGACACCGGCTTGGACGTCTATGCCCGAACCCGGATGGGAGTCCTCGGGATGCTGTGGTCGGTGGGCAGGATGACTGCCGCCAAGCCAGCGGCTGATCCGCCGGCCGCCGGATCAGCCGCCGGATCAGCCGATCTGCCAGCCGATGTGCACAAGCCCACACCCGTGATTGACCGGCTGTTGCGAGGGCGGCGACGCGGATCGCGCGGCCAACCGGGCGAGGATCGGCGCAAGTCTCGTGGCGCCCTGGTGGAGCACGACCTGGCCGATTTTTGCCTCCGGTCGAGCAAGCCGATGCCATTTCAGGTGGACGGCGACGCGCTAGACGAGCGGAGCTTTGTGCGGTTTCGTGGAATCGCCGACGCGATCGAAGTATTTGCCTAACCTCAAACTAACGGCATTGTTTAGAAAACGGGCAAACAGTTTATTTTTTCTGTGTCGAACCTGTGCAGACTTGAAAACGGCAAGCTCCAGGCGGATTACCACTTGCTGAGTTGCGCAGAGTGAGCAAGGCTTTACTCGAAAGTGGACGCGGCGGGCACCGTAGCAAGGCAACCAGCGGTGGCCAGGGGAGCCGATCCGGGATTTTTTCGCATCGTGAGGGCTGCCAACGGTGGTGGGTCCTTGAAGAACGTCGCAGCTCGTGAAAGAATTCACAAGCGCTGCTACGAAGTGTGAAGCGTTGTCCTGCAGCAGTTTCCGTCAAGTGAGGAGATCCACCCCATGGACTGGCGTCACCGCGCGGTATGCCGCGACGAGGACCCGGAACTGTTCTTTCCGATCGGTAATACCGGTCCGGCATTGATGCAGATCGAAGAAGCGAAGGCCGTGTGCCGCCGCTGTCCCGTCATGTCTGAATGCCTTTCCTGGGCACTCGAGAGTGGGCAGGACGCCGGCGTGTGGGGCGGCCTGTCCGAGGACGAGCGGCGGGCGCTCAAGCGTCGCAATGCACGGGCTCGCGCCCGAATGTCCTGACCCGGACCGGTGCGCAAGCAGCCTTCCGACCCATCGTTGAAGTATCGCTCGTCATTGCAGCGCGAAACCGCGACCTGGGCGATCGAGCGGTACTCGTAACGTGACCTCGGTGCCAGCCTGATCCGGCCCTCTACCGGCCAAGTCAAGGCTGGCGTCGAGTTCGGCATCGATCAGGGTCCGGACGATCTGCAGGCCGAGTCGATCAGAGCCGTCGAGAGAGAACTTCGGCGGCAGGCCCACCCCGTTGTCGGTGACAGTGACCGTCAGCACTCCCCTGGCCCGCACGCCGGAGACCACCACGGTGCCGGCCCGAGCGTCGACGAACCCGTGCTCGATGGCGTTACCAACAAGCTCGGTGAGCACCATCACCAGCGGGGTCGCCAGCTCCGCGGGCAGTTCCCCGAACGAACCCAGCCGGCTGACCTGGACCCGGCCAGCGGTGCCGGTGACCTCGCCCAGCATCGCCAGTAGCCGGTCCACCACCTCGTCGAAGGCGACCTCCTCGTCGATGGCCGAGGACAGCGTCTCGTGCACCAGCGCGATCGAGGACACCCGGCGCATCGATTCCTCCAGCGCCGTGCGGGCCTCGGCGTTGGCCACCCGGCGCGATTGCAGCCGCAGCAACGCGGCAACCGTCTGCAGGTTGTTCTTCACCCGGTGATGGATCTCGCGGATGGTGGCGTCCTTGGACAGGATCTGGCGATCCCGGCGGCGTAGCTCGGTGACATCCTGCAACAGCACCAGCGCGCCGAGCGACTCACCGCGCGGGTGCAACGGGATCGCCCGGAACTGCACGATGGCGCCGTTGCCGCTGTCCACCTCTCGGCTGGTCGGGTGCTCGCCGCGCAGCGCCTCGGCCACCATCTCGGTGACGTCGGAGGCCTGGAACGGATCGCGGGCCAGCGCCGAGATGGCGTCGGCCAGCGGCTCGCCTTGCAGGTTGCCGTTGAAGCCCAGCCGGCGCAGCGCCGAGGAGCCGTTCGGGCTGGCGTAGAGCACCTGGCCTGCACCGTCGACCCGGATCATGCCATCGCCTACCCGAGGCCCAGCACCCTCCTCGCGCTGGCTGGTCGGTCCGGGAAATTGCCCGGTTGCCACCATCGCGGCCAAATCTGCGGCGCTCTGCAGATAGGCGAGTTCCAGCTGGCTGGGGCTGCGCACGCTGGCCAGATTGCCGTCCCTGCCGAGCACCGCGATGGTGCGGTCGCCGAACACGATCGGAATCGCCTCGCGGCGGATCGGCGTGTCGCCTTCCCAGTCCGGATCGGCCTCGCGAAAGATCCGGGACTCGTCCATCGCGACGTGCAGCGCGGCGGCCCGGGCGTCATTGAGCGTCTCGCCGACCCGATCCAGCAGGTAGGCGGTGGGCCCGGTCGTCGGACGGCATTGCGCGGCACACAGGAACGTCGCGGGCTGCCCGGGGCCGCCGGTCGGCACCCACAACAGCAGATCGGCGAACGACATGTCCGACAGCAATTGCCATTCCGCTACCAATTGCTGCAAATGAGCCGTCTGGTCGGCATTGAGCGCGGTGTTGCTCGCAAGGAGGTAGGACAGTGCTGACATGGTGTGGTGAGCGTCCCATACCTGTCAGCCCGCTGCGGTGATCGCCTCGCGAACCGTACGGTGTGCCGCGGCCTGTGCGGCCGCTTCGGCCGGCTGGAGTCCGGTAGCCAGATGCACGATCGCCGCTCTGGCATTCCAGCCACAGCGCTCCAGGGCGAGCCGGCCATCGGCTTCGGAACATCCGGTGCTGGCTGCCACCACGGCGCTGATCCGAGCGCGTAGCTTGTCGTTGGCGGCCACCACATCGACCATCTGGTTCTCATGGACGTGGCCGAGCCGGATCATGGTGGTGGTGGTCAGCGTGTTGAGCGTGACGAACCGGGCCGGCTCCGAACTCGGCGCGCTGGCCGATGTCGCGATCGAGGTTCCGGTCGGCGCCGAGGTGGTCGCGGGCTCCACCCGGCTGGCCGCTGGAACCGCGCAGAAGCTGGTGCTCAACACGCTGACCACCACCACCATGATCCGGCTCGGCCACGTCCATGAGAACCAGATGGTCGATGTGGTGGCCGCCA